>Ga0307518_10001239_pt1 | contig 19159 bp, 13 predicted proteins | sample 25_EM_MG_FD_203889 | JGI IMG/M metagenome (GOLD analysis project Ga0307518, IMG submission 203889) | Populus trichocarpa ectomycorrhiza microbial communities from riparian zone in the Pacific Northwest, United States - 25_EM | ecosystem: Host-associated > Plants > Roots > Unclassified | place...
CTTTGCTCATTCTGGTATGGGAGTTGGACTGCAGTAGATTGCATTCCTTTCTCATACCATAATGGACATTATTCCTTCAGTTTCTTCTGCTTCTTGGCAGTTCTTGTGCGAGTGATGACTGCTAGACATCAGCAGTCATCTATTGTATCAGGATAGTCTTCTTGTGCGATAGATGGCTACGGTGAGGCTCTGTCGTGCTCATCCTTTGCATCAGGATCATTTGATATTGATGTTATCTTCCATGTTCACTGTACCAAACCTGTTTGGTGTGTGACATCGCGTAGACCAGAAGTATTTGGCTTTGATGTAGACTTGATCACCAACCTTAAAGTCCGGTGCCAGAGAGCGTTTAGCATCTGCCGGACCTTGGTATCGTAGTTGGGTGTTAGCCATTTCTTCCTAAGGTATTGATGTAGCGACTCAAGGTCGACTGCATAGTCACGAGCCCGGGCAGAGGTCATATCATGTTCTGGGTAAACAGAGATGCTAGGGTGATAACCCTTGTTAGCGAAGAAGGGTGACACTCCGGTGGTAGCACTAGGTGTGTTGTTGTATGCGAACTCCGCCAGTGGGAGTAAGTCCGCCCAGTTATCCTGCTGGTAGTTGCAGTAGATCCGGAGGTACTGTTCGAGGGTCTGGTTAGAGTGTTCAGTCTGGCCATCGCCCTCCGGGTGGTAACTGGAGGTGAAGTGGAGGCGCATGTCGAGAGCCTTTCTGAGTGACCGGAAGAAGTGCGAGATGAACTTGGTACCGCGATCTGAGGTGACATGGGCAGGAACACCGTGCTTGGAGAACACGTGGAGTAAGAAGAGCTTTGCAAGCTCCAGGCTAGTGATGGTGTCGTGAGTAGGAATGAATATGGCTTGTTTAGAAAGCCTGTCTACTACGACCAGGATGGCTGTAAAGCCAGTGGATGAAGGGAGTTGCTCTATGAAGTCCATCGAGATGGAGTTCCAAGGTTTCTCCAGTATGGGGAGCTGTTTAAGCAGTCCGTAGGGTCTATGGCGTGGTGTCTTAGCTTGTGCGCAAGAGGTACAGGACCAGACGTAGTCCTTGACAAAGGTCCGGAGACCAGGCCAAGTGTACTCACACCGGATTAGTTCTAGAGTCCAGTTTTGCCCAAAATGACCAGCAAGTGGGTGGTCGTGTCGATACCGGAGTACCCGGAGATGGAGGTCATCCAAGTCTGGTACGTATATATGACCGTCTAGTCAAAGGAATCCAGCCTCGTCGGTGGACCAGCGAGAGTCCGGTGGATCTGTGAGGTGGACCTGGGCAATGGGATCAGAGGGTAGTGCAGAGAGGATGTCGCTATGGAGTGTTTCCACATCCATGATTGCAACTGCACGGAGGACCGGGAACTCTAGATAGGTAGCGTGAAGTGAATTAGTGAGCTGTTCTTGAGTGAACACCGGCTGGAGATTTTGGGGGTTAACCCAGGCGTAGCCACTATCCCCCTCTTTGGGGTAGACATCCCATCATCTAGTGAGGGCATCAGGCTTGGCACCGAGCTTACCAGGGCGGAAGCCAATGACAAGATTAAATTGTGATAAAAACTCGGACCACCGGGCTTGCCGGCGGGAGAGTACTTTTGAGGTCGAGAAATACTCGAGATTCTTGTGGTCTGTGACGACATTGATAGGAGAGGTGGAGCCTTCGAGGTAGTGGCGCCAGTTCCGGAATGCTTCGAAGATAGCAAGCAATTCCTTATCATGGGTGTCTTAGTTCACCTCCGGAGTGGTCAAAGTCTGGGAGTAGTAAGCGACCAGACGGATTTCTCCGTTGGCGCAGGTAATAGACAAGATACCGGCGACAGCATAGTCGGAGGCATCGGTTTCCATGATGATAGGGATATCCAGAATGAAGTGAGTGAGAATGGGCACAGTGGTAAAGGCATGCTTAAGTGCATTGAATGAACGTCGACAGTCCTTGGAGAAATTCCAAGGGGCATCCTTCCAGGTGAGCCAGGTAAGGGGGACCACTATGTCGGAGTAGTTAAAGATGAACCAGTGGTAGAAATTGGCAAAGCCTAGGAAGGACTGGATGTCCTTTACCTTTCGTGGCTCAGGCCAGTCGGAGATGGTTTGGATCTTGTCCGGAGACATAGTCAAACCTTCCGGAGATAGGCGGTAGCCAAGATACTCTACCGAGTCTGAGTGGAACTCACACTTCTCCAGTTTGGCGAACAGGCCATGTAACCGGAGACGGCAGAGTACTTCCCAGATGTGTTGCTGGTGGGACTCCATATCCTTGGAGTAGATGAGGATGTCATTGAGGTACACGACGATGCAGATGTCAAGCATATCAGCGAAGACGGTGTTAACAAAGTGCTGGAAGGCTGCAGGAGCATTAGTGAGGCCGAAGGGCATGACTAACCACTTGTAGGACCCGTAGCACGTGCGGAAGGCAGTTTTCCATTCATTGCCTGGAGCAATCCAGACGAGATGGTAGGCATGCCAGAGGTCGATCTTGGAGTAGATCTTGGCACAGCTGGGGGAGTCCAAAAGGTCGGAGATGAGAGGGAGTGGATAGCGATCCTTTTTAGTGATTTTGTTAAGGCCTCGGAAGTCAACGCAGAGGCAGAGTGAGCCGTCCTTCTTTTTTACGAAGAGGACTGGAGCAGCATGGGAAGAAGCAGTAGGACGGATGAAACCTGTATTTAGATTCTCGTCGATGAAGGTCCGGAGAGTGGAGAGCTTGACCGGGGACAGTGAGTATAGTGTTCCCAAAGGGGGTGAAGTACCTTCTTCTAGGTCGATCTTCAGGTCATAGTCGTGATGCGAGGGAAGTTCAGAGGCCTTCGCCTTGCTGAACACATCCACATAATCGCGATACTCCAGAGGGACAATATCCAAGTCCGGCAGAGTAGAGGCGGAGGAAGAACGAGCCTTAGCTGAGTCAGAGGGATGCAGCTGAAGTTGGTATTTTGTAGATCCCTCTAATTTGCACACTTGCACGAATGTGGCTGCATTTATCAGAGAGATACACAGGGGGTTGCAGACTGGAGTGTCGACAGATGACGCAGAGCCGGAGTCAGATTGGCCAGAGAGGCTGGAGACAGGGTTACTGGGTGGAACCGGAGAGGGAGTCGATGGGGGCGCTGGCAAACTTCCTGCAAGAGTCCAGAACGTTACAGCTGTGTGCGAAAACCTTGTCAATAGCCAAATATTTTGTGAGCGCGTCATGAGGTGTGCCCAAAAAGGAAATCAACCAGCTACCATAGTACTTGCGCTGCCGTTCGAGCTTGCCTTACCTTGCTATTCTGCCAGTGAACGGTCCAGAGAGTCAGCAATGGCCAAGAAGCAGAGAAAGGCCACTACAAAAGTTCCCAGCACGCAAAGCTTTCCCTCGGACACTTGTTGACGACCGTTGTGCTGACAAACAGCTGGCTTTCCCACTCAACCATTCTGTGGTATCCCAATTCCTTGTAGCCGCGAGCCAGCAGCGCCGAGGCACATGAAGAGATTCATCAGGTCAGTGACCATAAAATCAACCTTACTGCTGACTCTAAGCAGGAGGAACAAGGCTATATGCATGTCTTTGATGTCGAGATTGAAGAGCATCCTCAGCAATTCAAGGACGAATCTTCACGTGAGTCTCAAGTATATTCCTTATGTTTTATGGCTAATCTGTTACTTGTGAAGTTATGTCTATCAAGATAAATTCGTCTTCATTCAGTTCCTCCGAGGGCAAGCGCGAGGACCCAGTCTGATGCACTGCAGTCAGACCCAGCGGTGCCCCCACATCCAAGAAGTCATGTGTTGGTGTTGAAGATACCTTGACTGGTGATTCCAGTACTTGCTGATGAGGATATTGTATCATGCTGTGACCCAAGTACATGTTTCATCAAGGTAGAGGTCGGGATCCTCAAAAACGTGTCTTCCATAGAAGTCAAAAGAGCTCTTGTTATTGTTCGGGTGTGCCTGTCGGCGGGGAAGGTGGTTGATTGATAGAACTGTATTCTTCCAACACTCGTCTCCAGCAACTGCGAGAGGAAACACCAAGAGCAGGGCAGAGATCCTCGAGCTCATCCTGAGTCCCAAAGATGAAGCACTCATTCCTTGAGATCACGGCTAATATGGCGGTAGGGCACGATATGAATTGTCAAGGTCAAATGAACAGCGCACGGTAGCCAGGTAGCCTGCAGTTGATTGGTTTCCTTTTGGGGCACACCTCACGATGTGCTCAAAATATTTGGCTATTGACAAGGTTTTCGCACACAGCTGTAAGCTGCTCAATACCCAATCAATCAATGGATTGTAGCGGGTGAGCCAGTTATGTCCGAGAACAATAATGCATTCAGAATCCAACGGAGTGAGGTAAAAGGTCATGGGGGTGACATCACCGGTAGCGTGGAACTGCACTGATAAGTTGATAGCTTCTGTGATTACAAAGTTTGAAGAGCCGTCAAAAAGCTGGAGAACTATCGGGGCTACAGAGTAAGTTGTAAACTTGTTTTTGTGTGCGAATTTTATGTCTACAAAACAATGGGTGGAACTGGAGTCCACAAGTGTGCGAATTTTAGGTAAGTCCAAAGATAAGAGGGAAACATGGGGCATAAGAGAATTAGGATCTAAGAGAGCAGACGTGTTGAGGCGAGCCTCCTTGGGTGCACTTCTGGAGTCAATGCAGCTCGCTGGTTGTGTGGAGGGCTGGGAGCTGCTTACTCTTTTTTTGACTTGGAGTTGGCACCCGAGTTTGAGTCCATTTTACTGGTCTTGGTGGCATCAGTGGCTGCAGCGCGAGCCTTGGCCTTTTTGGTCTTTTTTGGGACAGTTGTCTGCAAAATGACCGGGACCCCCACAGAACATGCAGAGGTTATTGTCTAGTTGCTGTTTTCGCTCATCAGCAGTGAGCTTCCCATCCTTACCAAGTTTGTTGGTGAGGTCCGGTCTGGAAGTACCGGAAGAGGATGGGTTGCTGGTGTTTTTGGACGAGCCAGCGGGGGCGGAGCTAGTGGTGTTGCCAGCTTTGGATTTCTCCTTGCTGGACTTGGATGAGTTGCCTCCGGAGTTGGAGGACTTAGCTGGGGATGGGGTGGATTGACTCTTTGTGGTACGAGCAACCTCGTCTTTGCGCTTCCAGTAACATGCATCAATCTCCTGGCATAGTGCCCGGAGTCCATGGAGAGTCAGGGGCTTACTGACTCGAGCAATCTCATCTTTGAGACGATCTGGGAGACCAGAGTAGAACAGGCGGCGTAACACACCATCTCTGTAATCCTGGACCTGGGAGGCGAGGCGGTTGAAGTCCACGATATACCGCGTAACACGGTGTGCATCCTTCATCCGGAGGTGTTCAAGCTGGTGCTTGGCATCGGCGATGGGGTCATGAGGTCCGAACGTACTTTGTAGCTCAGCGATGGATTGAATCCAGCTGTCCATCCAGTGCGGACGGTCAGCCAGATCTCCGGAGTTCAGGAGGTCCGGTTCGAACCACTCCAATGTCATACCTTTGAGATAGGACTGGGCAAACATTACCTTAGCCTTATCTAGGCAGAACACTTTGGCATGGTCCTGGAAGCAGAGCTCACATTGGACCAAGAAGGTCCTGAGCTTTTTGAGGTCCATGCCGTCGAAGGTGTCCGGTTCCCAGACTTTGGCATGGGAGGAGGAAGACTCGTTGGTCCGGTGGGAAGAGTGGGAGAGGAGGTTAATGGTGATGGCTAGATTGTGGAAAACAGCTAAACCAGGGTCTAGCTCTTCTGGGGCGTCGACAAATTCATCATTGTTGTTGTTGTTGTTGTTGTTGTTGTTATCGCCATCTCTGGGTCCATCCTTGGGGCCAAACCATTGGTGACGGGCAGGTTCACGATGATCCAGAGTGGGGTCGCGATGGTATGGGAATTGATCACCAGAAACAGATTCATGGTGACCGAAGTCCGCAGAACCATGAAGGCTCTGGGATGCAGCATCTCGACACGGAGTCAAAGGTACTGCTGGGTTGCAAGCTGTAAAGCTCCAGAATTGGCTTACAGAAGCTGGAGGTTGCCTGCGGTTAGACAGGGCTTGTTGGGTGGCAGAGAGGTGGGGGTCGTCTACTGCACCTGCTTCCTCAGCAAGTACTGCAGTGGTATGAGCGCGTGGTCATAGTCATAAGGGAATCGAACAGGGTATGCATATGAGGTTTTGAGACAGTGAACCCACACAAGTGTGAGTCTGAAATACTGTCAAGTCCGGGTCTACTCCGGTAGGGGGTCCGGTCAAGTCCGGACGGAAATGGACGAAGGAGAAGGGCAGAGGCTGGACAAGGGTTTAGTCCGGCCAGAGTTGGGACCGATTGGACTCAACGACAAGGGGATCGAGCATTGATCCCTTGCGTAGGTTCCGGTCAGGCAGAGACAGAGGCAGAGACAGACGGAACAGGAGTAGAGACTAAGTTGATTTCAGACTGAGGTATACAGGACGGAGTACAGGGTACTTATACTATGGAGAACTAGGGTCGAGTATTTACGGTGACAAGTAAACATCTTAAAGGGCGGACAAGGAACGACCGGAGTTGGGACTAGGTCAGGTCTGATGAAAATAAGTAAGGTCCGGAGAAAATGCTACAAGGTAGGAGATATAAATGGAGCACGGAGAACTCATGGTACAACAGGGTAGGTGGAGAAGTGTGGTAACGACTGGATTGAGACTAACGCAAAGGGTCACACTTAGCAGAAGGGTATGTGCGCGTCCGGGACCGGAGTGATGCGTAGAGGTCCGGAGTTGAGCTGTAGTGTTGCAATGCAACCAGAGTAACTGGATAATTGTCTGGAGTTGGACATTGTCAAGTCCGGGTCTACTCCGGTAGGGGGTCCGGTCAAGTCCAGACGAAAGCGGACGAAGGAGAAGGGCAGAGGGCTGGACAAGGGATTAGTCCGGCCGGAGTTGAGACCGATTGGATTCAATGACAAGGGGGTCGAGCATTGATCCCTTGCGTAGGTTCCGGTCAAGGCGATGGAGTCGGAGACGGAGGTGGAGACAGACAGAGACTGGAGTAGAGACTAAGTTGATTTCAGACTGAAGAATACAGGATAATCTACAGAGTACTTATACTAAGTAAGAACTAGGGACAAGTACTTACGGTGACAAGTAAACAGCCTAAAGGCGGACAAGGAATGACTGGAGTAAGGACTAGGTCAGGTCCGGTGAAAATGCTACAAGGTATGGGATATATCGAGTTCACGGAGAACTCACGTCAAGGCAGGGTAGACGGCGAAGTGTAGTAAGGACTGTACAGGGATTAGACCAAGGGTCATACTTAGCGGAAGCATAACTGCGTGACCATGACCGGAGTAAGTGAGGGCGACCGGAGTTGAGCTATAATGCTGTGATGCGACTGGAGTAACCGGATAAGGCCCAGAGTTGGACATGGTTGTAACAGTATCCCCCCTTTAGGGGCCGAACCCATGAGGCCCCAGTGAGGCTGACGTGGTCACCTAGGACAATGCGGAGTCTGGAGTGTTTGTCTGAGTACGAATTTGTGGATCTATAAAGATCAGACCGGTTTTGCCTGTACCCTCAGTTTCCTGCTCTTGATCTCTAAATGTCTGCCATTGCTAAGTCCAACAGCCCCATCGCTTCTGCTGCCACTGAGTCCAGGGATTGGACAAAGGCCTCAACACCGGAGCTACAGTCCGGTAGCGAGGATGAGTCCGACGTCCTCGACGCCAAAGTGAAGGAGCACCATCGTCGCAAGCAAGTGAAGAGGGAAGAGAAGCAGCGCAGGGAAGAGGCGGAGAGGTGAGCGCGCGAAGGGACGCATGACTCACCCCGCTGAAAGACAAACTCCGCTTCAAACTCCGGCAATGCACTTCGACCAGGGCACATCTTGGCGAGCAGAACTCGGGGTAGGCGAACTCGGGGTGTGAATGAACTCAGGGCGAGTTCGTCGGTGTAGAAGATTTCTCGGGCCAAAATATCTCAGGGTGCACTATAGCGGGGCGATTGTTTCACATAGTGCTGCTATAGTAGTTTCATAGTAGCTTGTCACACTTCAGAATTGAATGCAAATAACACAGATGATTGCACAATGTAATACGAGACATGGTTTGCAGGTAACTAATGATTTACACCGCTCAACAAACCAATGATTTACGCTGCTCAACGAACACCATATGATTGGTGGTGCTTCTCCTTCTTCTGAAGCTCAAACTTTGCCAACTCGCACCATGGATGCTTCATTGGAGATGGGGCTGATGGAGATGGTGGTGACTTTCCTTTGGTATCAGCTGTCGGGAGTGTAAGGGGAGGAGGATCGTAATTGCCGGAAAGTTGTTCTTGGATGCTGGGGCTAATATGATGTGCTAAAACGGCTTGATTATCTTGATCGTGAGAGAGGAACAATGCAACACACAGCGCCTTGACAAGATCATCTTCTGCGCTGAGTATATTCTGCATGGCAATTGCATGCTTGTTGTTAATCGCCCCGGTCTCAAGGTTTTGCATTCCCATCGAGTTAGAATGAAGAACAGGGGGGAGGGCCGGCACAACAGAAAGAACCACTGAAGATGGTGGTGTAGAAAGAGGTGTCAAGGGTGACAATACCGAATCTGGAGATCCCAGCTTGGGGTTGTTGAAGGTGGCGAGATCTTTGATGATGGCATCATCGTCAAGCGTGAATTCTTGCCACATCGTATCGTCAGGAGTGTCTGCTAGTAGTTGCACATGCGGGAGCTTGATGGGGGACACTATGATAGATTAAATAAGATCCGCAAAAAAAAAAAAACACATACAAGGTTCGGGAGTGAGTGGCTGGATTCGAGCTTCTCCAGAGGTGATTACAAGGTGGGATGCACAAAAATGCCCATCGACTTCCTCACCCTCTGTATCCGTATCCTCATCACTGCCAGTTCGATCACACATCTCTTCCATCCATTCCAACTCGCCAAGCATATCAAGATTTTCAGCCGCATTGATCTGTGCATCTGACAGCACAAAAGAGGTATCAGGTGATGCACACAAATTGGGAGGTTTTGCTTGAATGGGAGGCACTGCGTGGCGCATTTCAAGCATATACTTCACTTTTGAACGTTTTGCGTGCAACTCCTGAAAAAGGTCGGCATAACCTGGACATTTTGCCGTGCCCAACGATCAGTAGTAGAGTGCAAACAGAAGAACTAAATACCTTTGTAATCAGGACAAGGACCCACACGTCAATACGTGGTAGGCATCTTGAGTGTTGATATGATGCGAAGTATTTTGATTTAATGTGATGGTTAAATGACTCGAGGTGGTTGGTTGTGTGAGGGAGGAAGTCCTCAGAGACGCCTAAAAGTTTTGAAGCCTCGTGGAAACCTGCAGGCGACCAGGCATGCCAGAAGTCTTGCAGTTTGAGATAGCCATGGAGATATGACATAAATGCCAAGCCTCCCTGAGACTTCTTTTTGGAAATAGTGTCCTGCTTTGTCCCAAGTTCCTGGAACCGGGTAAGATGGGTATTGTACAAATCCACAGCCTCTTCGAATCTGTAGACATCCTTGAGTAACTTGCAAAGGAATTCGGCTAGTGTGCGTCGTGTTTCCTGGTGTTCGTCTCCTCGGGGAATAACACAGAGTTTGCGATTCAACACATTTCGCCAAGCTTGAGTGATATGGAAATGGCATAGTAGTAAAAGCGCCATTGGGTAAACTTCGGCTAGAGCATTACGTTCAAGTGTATCGTTATCTGTAAGAACGACCTTGATGTTGAAGTCCTCGCCCTTGCTGTTCTTTCCCATCGCACTCTTCCATTTACTAAGTAGATCTTTGAGGAGCTTGCCATCGTAGTCAGCATGAGCAGCCTTTGTGATCTTCCATGCAGTAAAATGGAAAAATACAATCGGAATTCCTTTCCAGTCATCGTCGATTACCATACCGATAAACAACAATGAGTGAGCGCTATTGATACCGAATGTGCCGTCAAGTAATAGAAGCTTGTGGTGGCCATATCGCCATGCGGCCTCTTGTTGCTCAGCAGTTGATAAGATCACAATAAAGCGATCATCTGGTCCATCTCCACACGGCTGGTAGTAAAGGCACGCATCTGTTAACTCAGGGTATGGGGGCTGAGGGTTTTTTTCACGGAACCATAAGTCTAGATTATGCTCAGCAGCTGAGCATTGCTTAATACCCAATTCGGTATAGAGGGTGCGATATAATGAGGAGGTTTCATGATCACTGAGTAAGAATTGATGATGCGGGTCACCTGCAACTTGATCACCAAATCATTCCTTGGCATAATCATGGCAACATTGCTGCAGTTGAGTTAATGGGACGCTCATCCGAAGAAGTTCCAAGGCAAAGTTTCGTATGTCAGGGTGTAATGGGATGCGAGGGTTGCGGTCCATCTCTGTCAACTGTTGGCAAGCATCCATGTGATCAAAAACACCTGACATCTCGTCTATACAGAGCAGCATCTTGTCTATTAAGCAGATCACTGTTGTTATTGACTTGGAACAATATCATGACTCACTTTTAGCATCATTTTCATCATGAGTCGTTACCAATTTAATCCAACTTGTGCACGCCACATGACGCCAGCCAATCTCTCATTCCTTTGTTGGTCGCTTACCAGCCTCTGAGTCTGTCCCACAGAGACATTGATACAGTCATGTACATCATATGTATGTTGATCCACGAGTCTTCTTCGCCTTGACAACTTTCCGATCTGTGTTCCTAATAGAATACTTGCTCCTGACATCACGGGGAATCTCATCTGGAATGTGTAATCCTATTGAGTGCGTGAAAGGTTTAGCAAATACGTCACCGATGCCATGGGGTGATGAATAAGTAACCTATTTGCATTAATAGTTCATAGGCTTCATCTATTATGGCTTAAGTAAGTGCATATAGGCGACCCTGACCTTATGTTGCTCCTGGCGAGTATGAGAAATCCTTCGGATATCCAAACCTACGGTACTGAGGTGGAGTTCCAATGCAGGTATAGCTTCCTTGGAAAGGAGAAGCTTGCTGGGAATGGTGGATTTCCCACTCGATTTGCGTAGCGTAGGGATGTCATCAAGGTCGTTGTACCGCATCCATGGTACCGGTGCTGCTGGATCCATTGTCATTATGGGCTGTCGATATGGGGTGTAGGATTGCAATGGTATGCGTGGATGTATGCTACGGTATAAAAACTCTACAATACAGAAGGAGAACAGAAGATGGTAATGAGGTTGAAGGGGGAAGAGCAGGGATGGGGCTCCACCCCACACACAACGGGGCTGCGCCCCGCACACTGAGTTTGCAAATTTTAAACTCCGCACCACCTTTTCTTGGGGTGAGTTTCTAATCTGCATGAGGCGGAGGCAAGGGCTCGTGAGGAGGCAGAGCGCGCTAAGGTGGAAGCGGAGCAGAAGGCGAGAGAGGAGGCGGAGTGCCAGGCGCGTGAGCAGGCGGAGAAGGACAGGGCGGAGGTGCAGCGGAGGGCTGCAGAGGTTGCAGTGAGGCAGAGGGCACTGGCGCAAGAGGTGTCGAAGAAACGAGCAAGGGAGGAGCTGGAGGTGGGTCCAAGTGGCGACCGGAGCGACGAGGTCCAGTAAGTATTACTTTTATTTCTTTTGCTTCTTTTTCTTTTTACTAACTTCCTGGCAGGTGCCTCCATTGCACGAAGCACAAGGCTAAGTGCGAAAGGGACCCAGAGAAGCCTAAGCAGTGCGCGTGTATGAAGTGCGCAGGGCTCAAGGAGCGATGTGAGTGGCTGGAGGCGGAGAACGCCGGGTCTGGGTCCGGTGGTGACAAGGCGAAGGAGAAGGAGGTGGCGACGTCACCATGCGGAGGTGAGAAGTGCAAGAAGAAGAAGACGACCACGAAGGTCGTTGATGATGACGAAATCGTCGAGGTGCCGGGGCCATCTGGGAAGCGGTCCGGGTTTGACCCTGGACCGTTCCTGGAGTGGCTAGACCGGCTGACCGGGGCTGTGGAGGAGATGACCGGGCAGATGCGCTGGGTCGCGGATGCCACTCGCTCGGTGGCGAGGGGAAATGAGCGACTGATGGCCGGCCTCAAGACGTTTCTCGAGGAGTGCCGCTTTTTTACAGCGCCATGGGACGAGGACGAGGAGTCGGAGGACAGCAAGGCGGAGGTCGACCCGGAGGAGGTCGAGCAAGAGGTCCAGGGGCTCCAAGAGGAGCAAGAGAACCCTGGCAGCGGTGTGCCGGAGTAAGTGGTCCAGTCCAGATTTTGTAAATAGAATGTAAATTAGTTTTACTTCTTTGTTTATAAAGAAAAGTGACCTGGGTTTAGTGAGTGATACTACAAGATAAAGTGAAACAGAGAGGAGAGACAGATAAGAGAAACAGATAAAGGAAACAGAGGCGAGAGTAATACTACATGGATGCGAGTGGTCCGGGTTTGTCCAGGTACCAGACATGGTAATCTTCTAAGAGTTCCGTAGCGTTGCCAAGTTCAGTGGTGAGAAGCCATGACGTTTCTTCGTCAGTTCCTTCGTAACCGGACCAGCGCACCAAGTACAACAGTTTGCACGATTTGCGTCGATGGTCAACCTTGGAGTTGAGGATCTCAGCGATCTCGAACTCTGGTTCACCATCTACTTCGACTGGTGGCGGAGGAGGCTGTATCCGGTCCGGTATGGTATTGGGTATGGCCGGTTTGAGTTGGGAGACATGGAAGACGGGGTGAACGGCACGCATGGAATCTGGAAGGTGGAGAGTAAAAGAGAGAGAGCCTACTTGTGCTATGACAGTGTAGGGACCCAAGTTCTTCTCTGATAGCTTTTTGGATGGTCAAGTGGACCGGAAGTATTTGGCTTTAACATATACTTGATCGCCTACTTTGAAGTCTGGTGCCGGAGTACGTTTGGCATCAGCCAGACCTTGGTAGCGAAGTTGTGCGTTGGCCATTTCTTCTCGAAGGTATTGATGCAGCGACTCTAGGTCAACTGCATAGTCACGAGCCCGTGCAGAGGTCATATCACGTTCCGGATAGACGGAGATGTTAGGATGATAACCTTTGTTAGCGAAGAATGGTGAGACTCCGGTGGTAGCACTAGATGCGTTGTTGTATGCGAACTCTGCCAATGGGAGTAGGTCCACCCAGTTGTCCTGCTGGTAATTGCAGTAGATGTGGAGGTATTGTTCGAGTGTCTGGTTGGATTGCTCTGTCTGGCCATCGCCCTCTGGGTGGTAACCGGAGGTGAAGTGGAGGCGCATGTCGAGGGCTTTTCCGAGTGACCGGAAGAAGTGTGAGACAAACTCAGTACCACGATCTGAAGTGACGTGGGCGGGAACACCATGCTTTGAGAACACATGGAGTAGGAAGAGCTTCGCGAGCTCTGGGCTAGTGATGGTGTCGTGAGTAGGGATGAAAATGGCTTGTTTAGAAAGCCTGTCTACCATGACCAGGATGGCTGTAAAGCCGGTAGATGAAGGGAGTTGCTCTATGAAGTCCATCGAGATGGAGTTCCAAGGCTTCTCTGGTACGGGGAGCTGTTTGAGCAGTCTGTAAGGTCTATGGCGCGGTGTCTTAGCTCTTGCGCAAGAGGTACAGGACCAGATGTAGTCCTTGACAAAGGTCCTGAGACCAGGCCAAGTGTATTCACGCCGGATTAGCTCTAGAGTCCGGTTTTGCCCAAAGTGACCAGCGAGTGGGTGGTCATGTCGATACCAGAGTACCCGGAGATGGAGGTCGTCCAAGTCCGGTACGTATATGCGACCGTCTAGTCGAAGGAATCCAGCCTCATCGGTGGACCAGCGAGAGTCTGGTGGATCTGTGAGGTGGACCTGGGCAATGGGATCAGAGGGTAGTGCAGAAAGGATGTCGCTATGGAGTGTTTCCACGTCCATGATCGCAACTGCATGGAGAACCGCAAACTCTAAGTAAGTAGCGCAAAGAGAGTTAGAGAGCTGTTCTTGAGTGAACACTGGCCTAAGATTTTGGGGATTAACCTGGGCGTAGCCACTATCCCCCTCTTTGGGGTAGACGTCCCATCGTCTAGTGAGAGCGTCCGGCTTGGAACCGAGTTTTCCGGGGCAGAAACGAATGACAAGATTAAATTGAGATAAAAATTCAGACCACCAGGCTTGCCGGCGGGACAGTACTTTTGAAGTGGAGAAGTACTCAAGATTTTTGTGGTCCGTGACAACGTCTATAGGAGAGGCGGAGCCTTCGAGGTAGTGGCGCCAGTTCCGGAAAGCTTCGAAGATAGCAAGCAGTTCCTTATCGTGGGTGTCGTAGTTTAACTCTGGAGTGGTCAAGGTCCGGGAGTAGAACGCGACCGGACGGATCTCTCTGTCTGCGCAGGTAATAGACAGGATGCCAGCGATGGCGTAGTCAGAGGCATCCGTTTCCACGATGATAGGGGTATCCGGAATAAAGTGAGTTAGGATGGGCGCAGTGGTGAAGGCGTGCTTGAGAGCGTTGAAGGAACGTCGACAGTCCTCAGAAAAGTTCCAAGGAGCGTCTTTCCGGGTGAGCCGGGTAAGAGGGACCACGATGTCCGAGTAGTTGAATATAAACCGGTGGTAGAAGTTGGCAAAGCCCAGGAAGGACTGGATGTCCTTTACCTTTCGAGGTTCAGGCCAGTCGGAGATGGTTTGGATCTTGTCCAGAGACATAGTCAAACTGTCAGGGGAGAGGCGATAGCCAAGGTACTCTACCGAGTCCGAGTGGAACTCACATTTCTCCAGTTTGGCGAAGAGGCCATGCAACCGGAGATGGCGGAGTACTTCCCGGACGTGCTGCTGGTGGGACTCCATATCCTCGGAGTAAATAAGGATGTCATCGAGGTACACGACGACGCAGACGTCTAGCATGTCAGCGAAGATGGTGTTGACAAAGCGTTGGAAGGCTGCAGGGGCGTTAGTGAGGCCAAAGGGCATTACTAACCACTCATAAGACCCATAGCGCGTACGGAAGGCGGTCTTCCACTCATCGCCCGGAGCAATCCGGACTAGATGGTACGCGTGCCGGAGGTCGATCTTTGAGTAGATCTTAGCACGGCTAGGGGAGTCTAGTAGGTCAGAGATAAGGGGAAGTGGATAGCGATCCTTCTTGGTAATTTTGTTTAGGCCTTGGAAGTCAACGCAGAGGCGGAGCGAGCCGTCCTTCTTCTTTATGAAGAGGACCGGAGCAGCATGGGAGGAGGCGGTAGGACGGATGAAACCTGTATTAAGATTTTCATCGATGAAGGTCCGGAGAGTGGAGAGCTCAACCAGAGACAGTGAGTAGAGAGTTCCCAGAGGTGGAGAGGTACCTTCTTCCAGGTTGATCTTCAAGTCGTAGTCGCGATGCGGGGGCAGTTCAGAGGCTTTCACCTTGTTGAACATGTCCGCATAATCGCAATACTCCGGAGGGACGATGTCCAAGTCCAGCGGAGTTGATATAGAAGAAGACCGGGCCTTTGCTGAGTCGGTAGGACGCAGCTGGAGTTGGTACTTGGTGGATCCCTCTAACTTGCATGCACGCACGAATGCGGCTGCATTGATTAGAGAGATGTGCGGAGGGGTGCAAACTGGAGTGTCGACAGATGGCGCTGGGCCTGGGGTAGACTGGCTGGAGAGGCCGGAGTCAGGGTTACCAGACAGAACCGGAGAGGGAGTTGACGGGGGCGCTAGCAAACTTCCTGCAGGAGTCCGGAATGTTAAACTGCTCAGTACCCAATCAATCAACGGATTGTAGCGGGTGAGCCAGTTATGTCCAAGGACAATCATGCATTCAGAGTCTAACGGAGCGAGATAAAAGGTCATAGGGGTGACATCACCGGATGCAGGGAACTTCACTGATAGGTCGATGGCTTGAGTAATTACAAAATTGGAGGTACCATCAAAGAGCCGGAGAACAATCGGAGAAACGGAGTAAGTGGAGAGAGTGTGTCTGAGAGCATATTTGGTATCTTCAAAACAGTGCGTGGAACCGGAGTCCACAAGCGCACGAAGTTCTGGTAAATCATAAGATAAGAGGAAAACATGAGGCATAAGGGAATTTGGGTCGTAAAGAGCGGACGCATTGAGGCGGGCCTCCTTGGGTGCACTTCTGGAGTCAACGCAGCTCACCGGTTGTGCGGAGGGCCGGGAGCTGCTTACTCTTTTTTTGACTCGGAGTTGGCACCCGAGTTTGAGTCCGTCTTACCAGACTCAGCAGCGATGGCCGCAGCGTGAGCTTTGGCCTTTTTGGTCTTCTTTGGACAGTTGTCCGCAAAATGACCGGTACCTCCGCAGAACATGCAGAGGTTGTTTTCCAGATGCCTTTTGCGCTCGTCTGTGGTTAGCTTCCCGTCCTTACCAAGCTTGTTGGTTAGGTCCGGTCTGGAAATGGAGGAGGACTGGTTGCTGGTCGCCTTTGACGAGCCAGAGGAGTTGGTGGAGCTGGGGGGGTTTCCGGTCTTGGATTTCTCCTGACCAGAGTTGGATGAGTTGCCTCCGGAGTTGGAGGACTTGGTTGGGGATGAGGTGGACTGGGTCTTCGTCGTACGAGAGATCTCGTCTTTGCGCTCCCAATAGTGCGCGTCAATCTCTTGACAAAGGGCCCTAAGCCCATGTAGAGTCAGGGGTTTCCCAACTCGAGCAATTTCGTCCTTGAGACGATCCAGGAGACCGGAGTAGAATAGGCGGCGAAGCGCGCCATCTCCATAGTCCTGGACCTGGGATGCGAGTCGGTTGAAGTCTACTATGTACCGTGTAACGCGGTGAGCATCCTTCATCCGGAGATGCTCAAGTTGATGCTCAGCATCAGCAATGGGGTCGTGAGGTCCAAAGGTACTCTGGAGCTCAGCGACAAAATGGACCCAGCTGTCCATCCAGCATGGACGGTCAGCCGGATCGCCGGAGTTGAGGAGGTCCAGTTCGAACCATTCTAGTGTCATCCCTTTTAGATATGATTGGGCGAAAGTTACCTTTGCCCTATCAAGGCGGAATACCTTGGCTCGATCCTGGAAGCATAACTCACACTGGACCAAGAAGGTTTGGAGTTTTTTGGGGTCCGTGCCATCGCAGGTGTCCGGTTCACGGACCTTGGCATGGGAGGAAGAGGGGTCGTTGGTACGACAAGAGGAGCAGGAGAGGCAGTTGACAGCGATGGCGAGATTGTGGAAGACAGCCAGACTAGGGTCTAGCTCTTCCGTGGTGTCGAGAAATTTGTTGTTGTTGTTGTTGTTGTCATCTCCGGGGTTGTCCGGATCATCTCCGGGACCATCCTCAGGGCCAAACCATTGGAAATGACCGGGTTCGCAGCGCTCCGGGGTGGAGTCGCGATGATAGGGAAACCGATCACCAGAGGCAGATTCATGGTGACCTAAGTCTGCAGAACCACGAAGGCTCTGAGACGCAGCATCTCAACGCGGAGTCACAGACGCTGTGGGGTTTCGAGCTGTGAAGCTCCGGAATTGGCTAACGGAAGCCGGAGGTTGCCTGCAATTAGACAGGGCTTGTTGGGCAGCAGAGAGGTGGAGGTCGTCTACTGCACCTGCTTCCTCAGCAAGTGCTGCAGCGGTACGAGCGCGAGAGCGCGTAGTCATGGTCATAAGAGATAGAAAACTAGTTTGCGTACGAGATTGGGATAGTGAACCCACACAAGTGTGAGTCTGAAATACTGTCAAGTCCGGGTCTACTCCGGTAGGGGGTCCGGTCAAGTCCGGACGAAAGAGGACGAAGGAGAAGGGCAGAGGGCTGGACAAGGGATTAGTCCGGCCGGAGTTGAGACCAATTGGATTCAACGACAAGGGGGTCGAGCGTTGATCCCTTGTGTAGGTTCTGGTCAAGGCGATGGAGTCAGAGACGGAGGTGGAGACAGACAGAGACTGGAGTAGAAACTAAGTTGATTTCAGACTGAAGAATACAGGATAATCTACAGAGTACTTATACTAAGTAAGAACTAGGGACAAGTACTTACGGTGACAAGTAAACAGCCTAAAGGCGGACAAGGAATGACCGGAGTAAGGACTAGGTCAGGTCCGGTGAAAATGCTACAAGGTATGGGATATATCGAGTTCACGGAGAACTCACGTCAAGGCAGGGTAGACGGTGAAGTGTAGTAAGGACTGTACAGGGATTAGACCAAGGGTCGTACTTAGCGGAAGCATAACTGCGCAACCGTGACCGGAGTAAGTGAGGGCGACCAGAGTTGAGCTATAATGCTGCGATGCGACCGGAGTAACCAGATAAGGCCCGGAGTTGGACATGGTTGTAACAGACATGGTCTTGACACCGGACCATACACTATGGTGACACCAGTACCCTGGCCCAACCATAAATTATGGTGACACCCACACCCAGGCCGGATTGTATATTATGGTGACACCAGTACCCTGGCCCGACCATACACTATGGTGACACCGGTACCCTGGCCCGACCATAAATTATGGTGACACCCACACCCAGGCCAGATTGTATATTACAGTGACACCGGTACTGTCAAGTCCGGGTCTACTCCGGTAGGGGGTCCGGTCAAGTCCAGACGAAGACGGACGAAGGACAAGGGCAGGGGGCTGGACAAGGAGTTAGTCTGGCCGGAGTTGGTGACCGCTTGGATTCAACGACTAAGGACAACGAGCGTTGATCCCTTGCGTAGGTTCCGGTCAAGAGGCTAGAGACGGAAATGGAGACGGAGACGGAGACAGACAGAAACTGGAGTAGTGACTATGGTTGATTTCAGACTGAAGAGTACAGGATAATCTACAGAGTACTTATACTAAGTAAGAGCTAGGGACGAGTACTTACGGTGACAAGTAAACAGCCTAAAAAGCGGACAAGGGATAACCGGAGAAAGTACTAAGTCAGGTCCGGGTAAAATAAACCAGGTCCGGTGAAAATGATACAAGGTGATGGATATAACAGGTACACGGAGAGCTCATGTCAAGGCAGGGTAGACGGTGAGGTGTAGTAAGGACTGAGTAGGGACTAGACCAAGGGTCGTACTTAATGGAGGTATATCTGCGCGACCGTGACCAGAGTAAGTGATGCGCGACCGGAGTTGAGCTGTAGAGCTGCGATGCAACCGGAGTAACCGGATAAGACCCGGAGTTGGAACATGGTCGTAACAGTATCCCCCCTTTAGGGGCCGAACCCATGAGGCCCCAATGAGGCTGACGTGTGGTCGCCTAGAACAATGCGGAGTCTGGAGCGAGTGTCTGAGTACGAAATATGGATCTATAAAGATCAGACCGGTTTTGCCTTTTACCCCCAGTTTTCTTTCCGTGATCCTAACATGTCGGCCACTGCTAAGTCCACCAGCCCCGTCGCCCCC
>Ga0307518_10001240_pt1 | contig 19154 bp, 17 predicted proteins | sample 25_EM_MG_FD_203889 | JGI IMG/M metagenome (GOLD analysis project Ga0307518, IMG submission 203889) | Populus trichocarpa ectomycorrhiza microbial communities from riparian zone in the Pacific Northwest, United States - 25_EM | ecosystem: Host-associated > Plants > Roots > Unclassified | place...
CCTTTATGGTTCCCCCCCCCCCCCCCCCCCCCGGAAAATGTTTTTCCAGATTCGAGCCTTGTTTCAATTCTTCTTTTTTGTCTTTTGTTATACCAGGGATTTAGTTGGTCAAGGCTATTAATCTAGCCTATGTGTCCAGTTTTTTTGTTCGAGTTTTGCTTGGTTCTTTTGTTGTGTTGCGTTCTTGGCCAAAAATGGTGAGAGATGAGGATAAAAGACCGCATGGATCAAAAGCAAATTGGTAGGGCATGTGTGGTCAATTAGATGAATTAAAGCGGCTGTGTAATTAGATTAAAAGGCTATGAGTCTCAACAGGGGTGCAAGGAGAAAAAAGGGGGGGGAGCAGATGGTTGACACTGGCCCTCTCATTTTCCCTCATTCTCTCACATCGCTTCTGCATAAATGTCCCCAGCCTTATTAGACATGGCTGGAAAAGCTATAGCCAGTCCTTTATTCTCTCTTATTTAGTCTCATGTTCAAGAGAGCAAAAAGAAATAAGAACCGCAGGCTAAAGCAAAAACCTTCTGATAACTCTAAGCTCTTAACACTGTAAGATTCTCAGTTTTTATCCCTTAGTTTTTTGTGTCGCTTGCATTTACACGCAAACAAGCATTCTAATTTACTGGTTGTGGTCCTGGATTTTATTGTGTTTGGATACTTTTTGCTTTGATGTCTAGGTTGGTCTAACCTGTACAAGGTGACCCCTCCAATGCAGGTATTTATTTTTCCTTCCCTGCTTCCCGTCTGGTTTGCTTGATTTTTCTTTTTTCTTCAGTCTGTTAGTTGCTTCGTTCTGACTTGAATTGTGTTCCCCCCTTGGCACTTCTTTTGTTCATTTTTTCCTACTATTTCAAGCATTCATTTAAGTTTCTTCATGCCTTTTCCCTTTGGTTTGCTTCGTTCTGTCTTATGTTTATTTGGTAATGTTTTAGAAGCTTACTATTTTTTGTTTTTTTGTTGTGCTGATTTCCTCACGTGTGGGTCTGCTGCAAGCAGTCATGCATCTCACCCGCAAACACAGTCCTTTCGCACACCAAAGCTATGATACATTCATCAGCACTTGCTTTGCACAATTGTTTTGTGATGTTCCTGGAATTAGTCATCTCATTTGCTTTGCTTTTTTGATAAAACAATGTTGATTTCAACTACTTTTGCTTGCTTGCGAATTGGTTGTACTTTTCCATCTCCTCTGACTTTTGCAGGGGCAAACCCACCACTGCCTTCCTATAGTGTGCATGCTTGCTAGCATTTTTATTTCACCTACAATATTGCTGTGCAACCCCTGTTTTTTATAACTCTGTCTGTTTGCTCATGTTGTCCTCATCAACTGCATCCACGAACCATTTTGCAAAGTGGTGGTGGGTGCTAATCCCAGGTGCCCTTTCGGTTTCGTCATCGATTGATGTGACAAATAACACACTTATTTTTGGATTGGATCTTCTGTTCCTTTTAGCACACTCATGACTTTGTTTTCCTTTTGCTTCTGAGCTCATGCAATGCTCGGTTTTCACTATTTTTCCACTTCGTACCTACTCCCAATAGAGAAGATTCTTCCACCTGCTTCTGCCTTTAAGTCGTAGCCCTCACGTTTGCTGTTGTTTCCCCTTGCTATGCTCTGTGTTTCTATCCTATTGCTTTGCTGTTGCAAATTGTGCATTGAAGTTGCTTTTTTCTTCAGCACCTCTTGCATGCTTGGCAGTATTAATTGCAATAGCTTTTGTTTTTTTGGGTGCAGGAACGTTAAGGACCTTTTACAGTCGGCTATTGAGGTCCGATCATCTTTGTTGGGGTCTCTGTTTTTTTTTTTTTTGCTCCTTTGACCTCCTCCCTCGAGGCAACTCCTTCCTTCTCAAAAAAGTCCTCCACGCAGCAATCCCAGCCTTGGCTTCCATGTTTTTCACCTGCACTGCACTCTTTGCCTTCTGTAAAAAATATTTATTAATTAATAGCCACTGTTGCTGCTTTGGTTCATCTTGCTTCCTTCATAAAGGATTAAAGCCCTATGCATTTGCTTTGGCGTAATGGTCCTCTTATGCTCATTTTCTGCTTGCTTTTTGCCTAAATTAATTTATTGTTGGCAGCTACATAACTTGCCTAACAACAATTTGCACCCCCAAGTTTTTCCTATCGTTCTTTTCATGTTCACTCGAACTTGATTAAGATAAAATCCATTGTAGAGGTTTGAAAACACCCCGCAGCGGAGCGCGGGTCCGTATCTAGTGAGTGGGTGTGTATCTATATCAGTTAGGATGTCGTTGGTATATCTAAAAAAAACCCTCCAAGCAAACATCCATCATTGGATGAAAGAACTGTGTATAAGAAAACAAAACGACCTTGAATTTTTTAATACATGGAAAATAATTTTGTGATTGCCAATGAAAACACGAGAAAAGAAAGAAACGGCCCATGAGAGCTGGGACACTTCCCATTTGTGGGACTCTCCACATTACAATCATGAACACGTCTGATTTGATGGGATTGGTGACTGGATATAAATCGAGAGGAGCCAACCCCACTAGAAAACAGGAGATCGACAACACTTGTATATCACCACTTAAAGTCCAACTCTAGAAGCAATGACCCCAATGCGCATGATGAACAATAGCAATCTTGCACATGCTGTGTCTCTACAATTCTAAGCTTATTAGCTTTTGAGCCAATGGATAAAGATAGTCAACAGCTATATGGGTATAGCAGTCTTTACCAAGACGATACACGATGGAAGACAGAATTGAAAGAAGCATACAACCCATAAGTATTTGATAATTTGATTACATATTCCATTTAGAGTTGACAAGAAGAGGGCCGCAGTGGTAATTATGCCATATATATCTATCCTATGCTTGAAGCCTTGCAAAGAATATCATGTTGATTGACTACTTGAAAGAACGTGCACTGATTAGCAGAACTGCGGGATTGGATTGTAAGATAGTCCACATTGATTTTAATAATGAGCTTAATAATTGTAGTTAATAAAGGGGAGTTGTTAACGAGTCTGACAGAAAGAAAGGGGACAGAAAGCTGGTGGAGCTTGGATAAAAAGAAAGAACTAGGAATATAATGCTGTGATGAAATTAAAGGAGCTGAGAGCATGTGATGCGAAGTTCCACATGGGGTAGAATGCAGAAGAAGGAAAAAGAGAGAGGCGGGGGATGGAGGGGTGGGAATAAAGAGATCACAGCTTGCTGCACAAGTAGCTATTCCTCTCTGAAATCCAAGAGGAAAAGCTACTGCAAAATTGGATAGAATACGACCCCAACTCATCCAATCATTCGGCTTAATTCCCTCATGGCCTGATGAGAATTATGTGTTGGGTTAACACTCTAATTTAAAGGTGTTTTTATGGCCGAAAGTTGATTATCCACTTTAATTATTATATACACATGTTCGTGGACAAGAGAAGGGAAGGAAATTTGCGTTATGGAAGCATGTTGGCTTACATGATTTGTCAGGATAAAAGATTATCTAAATCTACGAGTATATATAAGAGGGACCTTGCCACGATTTAATTTATCATGACATTCTTCTACTTGTATCATGCCAGCCATATAGAGGTGAGGAAAAAAACAAGAGTAAGATTTCGGTCCCTGCACGCCATTGCTGGTCAACATATGAGATATCCTACCTACCTTCAAGTTGGGGAACAAGATTTTGGTGTCTCTATGCAGTACATAGTGAGTGAAGATTTCTAATGCGATGAAATTGCTGGACTGGATGATTAGCAAGACCGTACCACATATCAGGTCAAGATTGCCTCTCTGTACTCTCAATACGGATCACGCGCCACTACATTGGCTCCAGACATGTCTCGCCAGGGACCAAACAACTGGGAATCCATGCAGAATACAGAAAACAACAGAATAAGGAGCCGGTTCCATCTACGTTGTAGTCAAAGAGTCATCATTCATTGCTTTAGGGTTCAAACTCTTTCCAGGTCGGCTTAATCGTGGGAGATTAAAAGTAACTTAGTTAGTATTGCTAAACACCAACTGAATTGCCACGACAAACTTAATCCAGTCAAGTGGGTCCTTTTACTATGTAGTTGTTGTCTGGTCTGCATAGCCAACGGTCAGAGATGGGGAAAAATTCAATGAATGGAGAGTTAGGTTGGGAAAGAGAAACTTAGGGTTAGGATCTTTGCATCAGCTTTTCTTCGTCTCGATTTCACCGTGTTTCTTCCTTGTGAATAAAGCAGCCAAGACAAGAACTGCAGAGAGAAATTGATGTCTACACACGAGTTTTCTTAACTTGCAGTCTACCACACATGGATAGAAATGCATCAAAGCCAAAAAAAGAAGAAGAAAAAGGTCTCATTTAATTATTTTTACGTCCTTATTCCCCTTTTAGATGAGAAATATCTGTCAAGATCTTGATGTTTTTGTTTTTTTTCTTTTCAAGAATTGGTGCTGTTAGTTCTTGCTAGTTACTGCACGAGAAAGGAAAATAAAATGTGATGGTTCAGGCTTGACCCCCATGAAAGGGTTAAGCGCACGCTCTATGATATGGTGAGAAGAACCCATCAATCTCCCAATTAATTCACTGTCTTTCTTCTGGAGATGATCAGTAACGAAAAATAAAAAAGGAAAAGAGTAAAAAATCAATCCTAAGAAAAAAGACTTCAGTCAATAAAAGGCGTAGCTAACCGGAATGGAGGTGACTGTAAGAAAATGTTATTGCTGGGGGTGTTGATTTGACATGGAAAAGAAGAGCTGGTCTGGCATGTTAGAGAGTGCCCACGTAAGAAGGATGGATGATCATGTAAATTTGCAAAATTCCAAAATTAATCAACTGCCATAACATCTCTCGAAACATGGGACCAGTAACAAATACCGACCACAGTGTGAAAGGAGTAGGGTCGATTCCTGTTTACCAAAATAATATTTTATTTTAAAAAAATTATTTTTAATATTAATACATTAAAATAATTCAAAAACATAAAATAAATTTGTTTTTAAAATATAATAAAATGATAGCTCAACCGCTAACCCAAAAGATCCCTAAAATAAAATCTAAAGAGTATAGTTGATAACTAGTTTACGTATGGGTGTGTTTGTTTTTCTAACATGGTGCTGCTTTTAAAAAAATTATTTTTTATACTTTTATATTGTTTTATATACTTATATCAAAAATAAATTTTAAAAAATTAAAAAATATATTATTTTCATGTATATTAAAACGATAAATACTTTTAAAAGCCATAAACATCAAACACTATCTATAAGCTGCGATGTCATGCAATTTAAGTACAAAAATAAATATAAAAAATATTTAGGACATAGCAAATTATTTTGCATTGTTATTAAACCGATTTTGCATTGTTAATAAACTCGGTTTAATGGTTCAACTTTCAACCTCTCAATCCAACTATTTACCTAACCCGAGTTTAATATCAAGCTGTGTAGGAGTTTCTGATATGATCTAATTAATTTAGTGGGTTTAGAGGTAACTTTGATGATCGGTAAAAAGCTTGATAGGAAAAAATCAAGGTGCTTTTTTTTTAATATCAAGATATCAACATATTGGATCGATCTGAATTTTACGACTTAGCTCGCCAAATCCACTATTTAAGTAATGGTTTCCACCAGGTTTAAAATTTTGGTTTTTTTTAATTGGTTTTTAATTAATTATACAATAAAAAAAAAATATACTCGTAAAATTGAGCACAAATCAAATTTTAAAATATTTATTTGAGGATGTGATAACCTTATAAAAAGAACTTTAATAATTCATGAATACAAATTTAAATTTAAGTAAATATTAAATGGTGAATTTTTTTAAAAAAAATTGATCAAAATCAATAGATTTAATTGATAAGATATAGCCAAAAAAACTTCTATTTTTTTAAAAAAATTTCCACAGTAACATAATTTTATTTAAAAAACTAAAATAATATTATTTCATAATCATAAAACAAATTTGGAAACCAACCATGAGACCTATAGAGTACACTGGGAGGTTTGGGAGACCAGCAGCTCGCTATGTCTAATACGAGGGTCTCCCTCTCATGTCCCCTCCCATTTACTACTACTGCTATTTACTAGTCTACCACTGCGACTCCTTATTTGTGTTTATGTGGCAGTGGAGTAGTTTTTATTTCTAGCTATTTTTTTAAAAGTTAATTTGTTTAAAAATATATTAAAATTATTTTTTCAGGTTTTTTTTACATTAATATATCAAAACATATAAAAAACATTAAAAATAATTAATATAATATTTTTCAAGCTAAATATATTTTTAAAATATACTCAAATACAATTTTAACTGTAATAACAAACTGAATGAGCTTCTCTACCTCCGCCACAACCACCATCACCGTACACCACAAACAACAAATTATACCATAAAGTAAGATTTTATAAGTAGTTGGCTCATCAATGTCCATCGCTAACTAGCAAGATAAACCGAAACTGATCCTTAGAAAAGTAATATAGAGTGAAAAAGAAGCACAAAATGGTGCCTTCCTCCGTATGCAAAACATACCGTCCGGCGTCCAGGACCTCGTCTTAAAAACATCTCTCCACGGTGGTAATATGATTCGACATCACGTGGGTTGTGTGCTGTGTTCTCCCTTTTTTCCTACCATATTTTCGGGGACAATCATGAATCACAAACATCGTTATACGCGCTGTTATTCTTGTTACCATCATACACTTGCTAACTTGGCCTCAAAAAGAAAATAAATACTCCTTTTTTATATATATTTTGGTAAACGCTCTTGGGCAAACGCTCAAGGGGGGAAGATCACTCACTATGTCCAGAATCCAAAGATTCTCATCAAACATAGAGAATTTGGAGGCCCCTCTCCGATAGCACGAAAGAACCCTTTCCATTAAAAAAAGCTCCAGTTCGAAGGTGAACCATACAGAGGGTGTGTATATTTGACGTGTTTAAAAAGTGTAATACAATTGTTTTTTTTTAATATATTAAAATGATTTTTTTTTATTTTTAATATTAGCATAACAATAGCAAAAAAAAAATTAAAATTTTAAGAAATTCTGTTCTCGCGCGTTCCAAAACTGCTTCTAAAATTTGTCTGTGAAAACTGGTTCTGTAATTTGTTTTCCTTTTTAAGAATTGGTTTGCGAATTCCCCTGAAAAACAAAAAGGGAAAAGGAAAAACTTTGAAGAAATGGAGAGAGAATCCAAGAGGGGTAAAGCGGTAATAGCGAAAGGAGAAACGGAGAGGACAAGAACATGAAAGAGAGGTGTGAGAGAGAGAGAAGTTGGCTTTAGAGGGCAAAATAGGAAAGAGCGTCATGACAGATTTACCAAAGCAACCGTAAGGGCTAGTGGGGGCGTGGGAGTTTGTGAAGGCTAAGGAAAATGGTAGTGGTTGGAGTTTGGGAGTTGAGTAGTTTTGTTTTTATATGCGTTTTAAAATTATATTTTATTTTTAAAAATATTAAATTAATATTTTTTTAATGTTTTGTAATAATTTTAATGTATTAATATTGAAAATATTTTTTTATTTTTAAATAAAAAAATATTTTTAAAAACATATGTATTATGATATTAAATAGACTATTTCGGCGTGTTTGTTTAGTAATGCGGCCCTAGCAAAAGAGGACCGGCTACCATCCCACCGCTTCTAATCTGCCACCGTTTTGCTGCTAATTCCCCAACTACCCCTTCTCTCTCTCTCACTCTCTTTGTAACCAAGCCAAACTAAGCTATCTATTGTACACAGTACTCTCAAGTCTCAACTCCACCAGCTTCTTCTTTCTATCAACCGCCTACAACTATTTACTGTTGTAGTTGTTGTATCACCTTCTTGTCATAAAATTCTCCAATTTCTCAGACAATGAGAACTGTTTTTCTTTGATCTTTTCACATACACAATAACCTTTGTAAATTTTCTCCTCTAGCTAAAAAGAATAAAATCTGTGACTTCCTTTTCTTCTTTTTGTTTCTTTCTAATTTCTCAATGGAAGCTCCTTCTTCTCCTTCTTCTTCTCCTTCTCCTTCTCCTTCTCCTTCTCCTGCTTCTAACGGAGGAGAGAATTGCTGTGTTAAAGTTGCTCTTCATATAAGACCGCTCATCGCCGATGAGCGAGCTCAAGGCTGTAAAGATTGCGTCACTGTTGTCTCTGGAAAGCCTCAGGTTCGTACAATTCCACTATTACACAATGTGCGGAAGGGTGAGTGAGTAACAAAAACTAAAAAGTAAAAAAGAAGAGGCAATCAAGGCTAGTTTTGGTGAGTCTAATGGGGAGGGTGCCTTTTTCTTTAAAAATTCTTAGAGTTTCGAGATCTGGATCTTAGTGGATGTTTATTGGCAATGGAAGAAGTTTACTGTTTAGGATTATTGTTATGCTTTACTACTTTTCTTCTTCTAAAATTTGGAAATCTGGAAGTATTGCATGTTCGACTTGGAACAGTGTGCTAAGCTACTCTTAGCTATCATAATCTGAGTTGGGATCTGAAGTAAGTCATTGTCTGGCATTTTCATGATTGGGGAATTGTGTTCGATTGAGTAAAATCTTTTATGATTATCTTAAATTCTGGTACAAAATGTCCCGTTAACATTCCAATTTTGGAATGGCTTGAGCCTTGTTTTGTGTTTGCCTTTTTGGGATATTCTTGTAGAATCTAGTATACGTACATATATAGAATTGAGTTTTATACGAAATCAGATTGACTAAAAGGGCTGACATTTCTGAGGTTGAGATTGTGATAGACATTAATTGCAAAGGAATTGTATGAAAAATCGGATTGACTAAACAGACTGACAGTTGTGAAGTTGAGTTTATGGTGAAAGACAGTAACTACTTAGAATTTTTAACAAAATCGGATTGACTAGGCACCGTTTGGGAGTGAGTTTCAGCATGCATTTCGTCAAATTTTGATTTTTTTCCTTCAAATTAATTTTTTTTAGTGTTTTTGGATGTGGTATTGTCAAAATGAATTTTTAAAAATAAAAAAAATATTATTTTGATGATTTTCCGAAATCACTTTGAAAAGCAATCCTACCACACTCATAAATAACCTTTAAACTGATTGAAAGTTGCGAGGTTAAGTTTATTGCGAAAGATATTAACTGCTAAGGAATTTCTGTTTAGCTTAGTTTTTCTTTGGTTTTTATACAATGGTGATGATAGTGATAAGGTGGCCTGCTTGCTTCGTTAGTCAATCTTTTTTCTTTTTCTTGTTGGTTATTTCTCAATCTGAATAAGGTGTGTCTTCTTTTCAAATCAACTTATAGTGTTGTCATGTAATTCTAGTGTAAGACCTGGACAAAGCTTCTCTATCATCAAGGGATCATGAAAAGTTACTGTTCCTTTTCTTTTCAGTTTGGAAATCCAAATTGGATTTCCTTAAGGACTGGTCAAAATCTGTCAACCAGTGCTATACCTGCCATGCAGACTTGTCTCAAGCTCATGTTCAAAGTTGCACTTTCTATTTGCAGTTCAAGTTGACATTTTTATTACCTTCAATGATGAGGAAATATAAAGACATCAGAATTGCATTCATTTTTTGTGTTGTTTATCATCTGCTATTTAATGGATAATGTAGGTGCCATTTTCCTTTCACTCCTTTTCTCCATGTGACATTGCAGATGCATTTGCGTGATATAGTTACAGAACTTTTAAAGTTTCTTTAAGCTCTGCTTTCTGGACACCACAAAATACTAAATATCTTTGGTATCTGATTGTGTTTATTATTTTTTTCTGACATTGTATTTTGATCGTGAGGATGTCTCAGGTACAAATAGGCACACATGCATTTACTTTTGATCATGTTTATGGGAGCAGTGGCACTCCTTCGTCTGCTATGTTTGGAGAATGTATTGGCCCATTAGTTGATGGTTTATTCCAAGGATATAATGCGACTGTTCTTGCTTATGGTCAGGTAAAGCTTTATTTTCCATGGAAAATCTGCTCAAGTGGAACAAAATTGTTCGTGGAAATGTTGATTTCTTTTCTTGTATTTACTTTTCAATCTGTTGTAGACGGGATCTGGGAAGACATATACAATGGGCACAGGCTTCAAAGATGGTTGCCAAATGGGAATAATTCCTCAAGTCATGAATGTTCTATTCAGCAAGATTGAAACTTTAAAGCATCAAATTGAATTCCAATTGCATGTTTCTTTCATTGAGGTTCGTTGAAGCATTTCTTTTCTCCATCTGCCACTCTTAACTCTACGGGTTTGTCATCAATTAGCTCTCTTTTAACTCTCTCTCTCTCTCCCCCTTCCTTTTCCTCTCTCTCTCACACTCACTCACTCACTCACTCACTGACTATCTTTAAGCTATAGCATTTTACTCGAAATATCATGTTCGATTCAAAAATCAATTGCATATCATATTTCTGGCTTGTAGAAAGATAAGTTGCTGAATCCACATCATCTAATAATTTGCTTTTGCAGTTTATGTTGATAGAATGTCCATTAAAAAAACTGCTTGTATATATTTGTAGAAACCTGGTCTAGTTCTAAACATTATGTTGAATGATTAGACTGCTCCCTCATCTGTTAGTGATTTAACTGAAGATAATGAGATATTAATGCCAAATTGTTTATCTAAATCCAGTAACTTTTGATTGGAAGTGCTGTGTGAGTTATATGTATACTCCTGCAGTAGTTTTGAAAATATCTTTCTACCACTAGTTTCTAGTATGTGTATGCTTCTTAACAAATGTTGAAATTGTGTGGTGGGTATCTAATTGTGAGATTTTGATGTGAAAGATTCTGAAAGAAGAAGTGCGAGATTTGCTGGATCCCACCACTTTGAACAAATCAGATACTGCAAATGGGCACGGAGGGAAAGTAAATCTCCCAGGAAAACCACCAATACAAATTCGTGAAACATCAAATGGTGTTATAACACTGGCAGGATCTACAGAAGTGAGTGTTAGTTCATTTAAAGAAATGGCCACTTGCCTAGAACAAGGATCTTTGAGCAGGGCAACAGGAAGCACAAATATGAACAATCAATCGAGGTATAGTACTGATCTTACTATCAGTATCTCTAGGTATTGATTTCCCTTCATCAAAGTACCATTTGCTTTCTATAATACATTACATGCTGATGGCTTAGCTAACTACAACTTATGGAAAGACTCGTGATGATGATCTGTTCAGATAGAGATGCATAATAGAGTTGAGTATTGTTGTTGACTACCATATGCATGAGCTTATAAACTTTCCAGTTTTTAATTATGTTTTATCACCTGGTTTGAAGACTTTGCAAGTAAATTCTTACTTTTGAAGCTGAAGTAGATACCACTAGCTTTAGTGACACATGATTTTTTTTTTTTTTTGTTTATCTAGTCGTTCACATGCCATCTTTACCATCACCCTAGAGCAAATGCGTAAGCTCAATCCAGTTTTCCCTGGTGATAGCAATCCAAATGACAGTATGAATGAAGAGTATCTATGTGCAAAGTTGCATTTAGTAGATCTTGCTGGATCTGAGCGTGCGAAGAGGACTGGTTCAGATGGCATGCGTTTTAAGGAAGGTTGGTGGAATTGCTTGTGACTTAATGTATGTGAATTTTGTTGTAAGGTATATAACAGCTTTATTTTTTTACACAGGAGTTCATATCAATAAGGGCCTTCTTGCACTTGGTAACGTTATCAGTGCACTTGGTGATGATAAAAGGCGAAAAGAAGGTGTTCATGTGCCCTATCGGGACAGTAAATTGACTCGGCTTCTGCAGGTATTACACACTTGAGAGTGAAGAATGGGAGCTTTTAACAAGGATTCCTATGTGAAAATAGTCAAGCGAATTCTTTCATATGGTTAATTGTCCTGCCAGCCACTGAATGCGATGCATATAGCATTTGATTGACTGATTTGAATGATAAATAATTAACTAATTGAAAAAGACATTCGAAATATGCACCTGGATTTGTTGAACGTTGGACACCATCAAGCTTGTTTTTCATCTCTGACTCTCAGACACAATACACTAGCCTTTTTCCTGTAATTTAGTCAATTCAAAATCGGTCAGACATATGGACTGGTACTAATTATAAGCCATTAGGAAGATGAGCACACCACCTTTATGGTGTATGAGATGGTTAAGAATGGTCTTCGTGCCTTCTAGTTTTTCCTTTTACTCCGATGCTTCCTATAGTGATGTAACTTAGAGTTGTATATTTTGACAGGACTCCCTTGGTGGTAACAGCAGAACTGTTATGATAGGTACCCTCCCAAAACCTAATTCCTCTGTTCTATTTCCCTTCAAATCCTTGTTACTTGTTATCCATTGCGTTGTTTTTTTTTAATGTTTCCCAAACATCTAAGTGGTTGCCTTTTATAGCCTGCATTAGTCCAGCTGATATCAATGCTGAGGAAACCCTCAACACCTTAAAGTATGCAAATCGTGCCCGCAACATCCAAAACAAGCCTGTTGTAAGCTTTTCAGAATAACTCTTTCCTATTTCTTTTCCATGTGTAGATAAAGATTGAATGCTTTCATGAAGCATCATGAATGAAACTTTTTTGTCTTCGTGTGTTGATAGGTTAACAGAGACCCAATGTCCAGTGAGATGCTAAAGATGCGCCAACAACTTGAGTATTTGCAGGCGGAACTTTTTGCCCGAGGAGGATGCTCTTCCGATGAAGTTCAGGTATTAGATTATGCAAACGTATACCTGAGATGTTCTGTCAATCACAAGAATAAACTTATGTATCGTTTATGTGCTAAGGAGAGCATTGGTTGGTCCTTTCTTTGTACACAATCTACTCTGCAAGAGTTTTGTGTAAGTTTCCTAATAACCATTCATGTAGGTTCTTAAGGAAAGGATTGCTTGGCTTGAAGCTGCCAATGAGGACCTTTGTCGCGAACTTCATGATTACCGCAGCAGATGCACTGCTGTGGAGCAGCGTGAAACAGACGCTCAAGTACGTGACAGATACTCCTTTTTGGAATGGAATGATTTTTCTCGCCTTTCATAAATACACAGCATGAATATAGAGCTTCATCTTTCAGGATGGCAGTATCTGTTCTGTGAAAACTGATGGGCTCAAAAGGAGCTTGCATAGTATAGAGTCTCCAGATTATCAAATGGGTGAAACTATTTCTGGTGAGCTCCACTAGATCATCAGTTGCTATCTTGGATTTCCTTTATTTTTTCCAGTTGTGGCAATTCTTTCACAGCCTTTTTATCCTCCTTTTTTTCCACATCCCTTTCTTCTCTTATTTTAGTAAATAAACAGAAGGTTTGTTTCAGTTGTAGCAGTGTTAACGGTATTAATAACTCCAACTTTAAGCAGGTGACTCCAGGGATATTGATGAAGAAGTAGCGAAAGAGTGGGAGCACACACTTTTGCAGAATACAATGGACAAAGAATTGCATGAACTGAACAGACGTTTGGAGGAGAAAGAGGTGGGTCTTTTATGTGTATAATAGTGGTAATGCATATAATTTCTGGATCATGCATTTCCCATACAATATTCTACAATCATACTGCTGGATGTGTTTTTCTGCATATTTTTACAGGACATGACTGAAAATTTACTAACAAATTTTAAGCATTTGTTAAGTTTACTAAAAAAAAAATTAAAAAAAAAAAAACTGAGGGGAATCGTATAAGGTGATTTTGACTGAATCAAGTAGAACCAGAAGTCTCTGAAGCTGGAAAATTGTACTTGTGCATTTTCAAATTTATAAATTATGGTTTCTGAAATACATATTCAAATTGGCAGTTTTTGTTTCTATTAAAATACTCCATTTAGAAATATAGCCATCGTTATTCATAAATGTAACTGTTCAGTGATCTGTTTCTCATTTTGCCCATTTCTTTCCATTAAAGCACTCCATTCAGAGATAGAGACATCGTTATTCATAAGTGTATCTTTTAAGTAATCTGCTTCATATTTTGCTTATAATGCATCTGCTAACTGAAATCTTTGAATAATATAAGTAACTTGATCTTGTATATGATGTTTTTCTTTAATCTGAGCAGTCAGAGATGAAACTTTTTGGAGGGGTTGACACTGCAGCTCTCAAGCAGCACTTTGGCAAGAAAATCATGGAATTAGAGGATGAAAAAAGAGCCGTGCAGGTTGAAAATAACTCAACAAATTTCTATAGCTTATTCTTTAAGAGTAAGAGAGTGATTTGTCCATTATTTTCCATTTTTTCTTTTGACTTCAGCAAGAGAGGGACCGTCTGCTGGCTGAAATTGAAAATCTTTCTGCTGGTTCTGATGGGCAAAAATTGCAAGATATCCATGCCCAGAAATTAAAAACTCTCGAGGCACAGGTGATAATGTTATATTACAAATTCCATTTAATTTTCTTTCTGAGGAAAGAGACTCATAACAATGTTAAAAGTTAAACAAACTTTACCATCAATGCTGCCAGATTCTGGATCTTAAGAAGAAAGAAGAGAACCAAGTTCAGCTTTTGAAGCAAAAACAAAAAAGTGATGAAGCAGCAAAGCGGTTACAAGATGAAATTCAATCTATGAAGGCACAAAAGGTGAATTATCTTGCAAGATTGCACATATTTTTAGTTTTTTACAGTCTATTTCTACTTTACGTTGCAAACATTTCTTTTATTTCCTTCTCTTTTGAGAATACAGGTTCAGTTGCAACATAGGATCAAACAAGAGGCTGAGCAATTTCGACAGTGGAAGGCCTCTCGAGAAAAGGAACTGCTGCAGGTACTTCCCTTTTTGTTCTGCTCAAGTATCTTAAAATCTCTATTACACCTATTCTTCTGTGCTTTCTATTGAGTTATGACTACTTGTGGGATGTGATGCAAAAAGGAAATAAATTTGGTAAGAATTGGATTTCATTGCAACTCATAAAATCTTCTCATTTGTATACGAGATTGAAGCTTCTTATGAAACTATGATGCCAGGATAAACTTTGTTTGACCATCAGAAATACTTTAATAGATGCAAACTCTTGTTTGATGTTTGCTGTTTTATTAATTGATAATACTGTTCATCTCCTTATCCCCCTCTTATGATAGTGAGTTTGCTTGTGTAGTTACGGAAGGAAGGTAGAAGAAATGAATATGAAAGGCATAAGCTACAAGCTATAAACCAGCGCCAGAAAATGGTGAGCTCAAGCAACATTATTATTTAATTCACCATGAACTTCAAAGAGCTTAATGTATTATGTGGAGACAAACTTTAATTCTATAAAGTTCCAACTTCCCATCCCCATCTGTTGGTTATGCTTTTTGTAATGGATCATATTGTTCTGTATGACAAATTCTTGACTCTGGATTATATCACTGGTATTTGGTATATTTTCTGCCTTTCCAAAGGCATCGCTGCTTGGATAAATGTTTCAGTTCTTTTGGTTGTCACTAGCACTGCTTGTTGTTGCTGTTAGTATAAGTGAAAGCAACTGCATGCACAATCATTGGTTTCTTGTAACTGTCTCTAAATTAGGTGTAATATAAATAATTTGTATCATAACAATCTTCTTTACTTCAGGTTCTTCAAAGAAAGACAGAAGAGGCTGCAATGGCCACCAAAAGGTTAAAAGAGCTGCTTGAAGCTCGAAAATCTTCTGCACGAGACAGCTCAGGTATGCTTGTTAATTTTAAATATATTGTCCCCGAGGCTTGTGATCTTGAACCCCATTGTTTCTGTTAAACACTAGCTTCTACAATATAAGGTTAGGTATTCAAAATGAACATTTTCTTTTACGACCATGGCATATGCAGCCAATGGTTAATTCTTCAGCTGGTAGATCTATTTTATTATTGAAAACATAGGGTATTTATGTAGTGTTGTTTCTTTTTGTACATCACATTACTAACAGTATTACCATCATGCAGCTATCTCCAATGGAAATGGAGCAAATGGTCAGGTGATTGTCTTGACTTCCTCTTTACTAGTTATGTTTGTCTAATTATTCTTATGATGCGTTTTCATTCAATTTAAGTTTGCATATCCAGAGCAATGAAAAATCCTTGCAACGTTGGCTTGATCATGAGCTAGAGGTCATGGTAAATGTGCATGAAGTTCGCTTTGAATATGAGAAGCAAAGCCAAGTGTATGAACTTAATTCTATATTTGGTAATTCCATCTGTTTTATAACATACTATTGTAGTTTTGTTTTGATTATACTGCAATCTACAGGCGAGCTGCACTTGCAGAAGAGTTGGTGGTGTTGAAGCAAGTAGATGAGTTTGCTTCAAAAGGATTAAGTCCTCCACGAGGAAAGAATGGATTTGCTAGGTATAAGCTATGTAATTTAATTAGTTTTTACTTCTTTTCCCGTTGCCAGTGATTGATAAATTAGGCAGCATCAAGGAGGTAAAATAGCAATACTTCAAATCAACATCATAATATCTTAACATATCTTTCCTGCTTTTCAGGGCATCTTCTATGTCACCAAATGCGAGAACGGCCAGAATATCATCCCTTGAAAACATGTTGAGCATAACATCTAATTCACTTGTAGCAATGGCTTCACAACTTTCAGAAGCAGAAGAGCGAGAGCGTGCATTTACCAACCGTGGACGTTGGAATCAGCTTCGTTCAATGGGAGATGCGAAGAATTTGCTCCAGTATATGTTTAATTCTCTGGGAGATGCAAGGTGCTTGCTTTGAACAATGGATGTTTAAAGTTAGAGCACGGGTGGCCAATAAAGGAAATTATTTCACCATAAAAGAAAAAAAAGGAAATTGTATTAAATCTAGCAAGTTTCTGTCTATTATATTTTATTTCCAAGCATATAGGATGCACAGCATGCAAACATTCAACTTGTCTACCTTCAACACAAAACATGCTTCATCTAAATTCCCATCATTTGGAGAAAGTTTAAATGTTCTTTAATTGTAATGATTGGTAAAATGTATGCTTACCTAGTTGCGTGTTCTCAACAGGTGTCAACTATGGGAGAAGGAAATGGAAATGAAAGAAATGAAAGAACAATTCAAAGAACTTGTAGGTCTATTGCAACAAAGTGAAGCACAAAGAAAAGAATTTGAGAAGGAGCTAAAATTGAGAGAGCATGCACTTGCAGTTGCTTTGGCTACTGCAGCCTCTGTAAGATTATGTCACTTTGTAAAATTATTCTTCTCATGCGTCAAATAACAGTTTTTAGAATTCCTGAAGATAAAACTGATGTTAGATCCATGATTCAAGGCAAGACAGAACTAAGTTAAATTGAAGTGGTCTGGATCATATGTTTAACATCTTATGATGGTCCAGTAATATTAGAGGTTGTTAATTTTATTGACTTTGTAGGAAAAGTTTGGAGCTTTGAAATCTACCTTTGTTTGATTTAAGATTAGAATGATGAAGATTGCAAGAACATGAATCTTCTAAGCACTTCTTATAAGCTGGCCCCTTCATACTTTAGCTAAAAAGTTCTAAGAACCATCTCTAATTTCGTTTTGAACAAAAATTTGTACAAAGAATAGTAAATATGGATTCAAGGAGAGGGAATCCCAATACAAGAGTAGAAGTTTGGGCTGTTGTGATTGTGTATTCTTCTATATATCTATGAAGCTATTATGACTCGTGAGCGTGCCATGGTTTCTTTAGCCTTGAACTGAAAAAAGTGCATGTTACATATTATTATCATTCTTAGTTTAGACTATGACTGCCTTCAATTCTACAGGCTGGACAAGAACAGAGGAACTCCCACAATTCACTGAAACACTCGAATGATGACATGAGTGGTCCACTGTCTCCAGTGTCTGTGCCAGCACAGAAACAGCTAAAATATACGCCAGGAATTGCTAATGGTTCAGTCAGAGAGACAGCAGCATTCATTGATCAGACTAGAAAGGTTAGTCTGCTTCTTCTCCTCCTTCCATTGTAGGCATGGATCTGTGTTGTTGCTTGACTAAGAAAATGGGTTTTATTGTTAGTGTAGATGGTTCCACTTGGGCAGTTATCAATGAGAAAATTAGCAGTTGTAGGACAAGGTGGGAAGTTATGGAGGTGGAAGAGAAGTCATCACCAGTGGCTTTTACAATTCAAATGGAAGTGGCAGAAACCATGGAGACTGTCAGAACTGATCAGGCATAGTGATGAAACAGTTATGAGGGCAAAGCCTCGCCTGCAGGTTCTGCCACGTAAAGTATGATGTTCAGTTGTCACCAGATTATTCCTTCCTGTTACTCATCTTTGACCTATAAGCCTGGTCCCAACACACAGCACAGAAAGAACCTATAGATGCGTGGAGGTAATTCTTTTGTGTGACGACACCTTTTAACAATCCATTTAATCTACTACTTGAATCTATTATTGCAATTTGCATCATAAAATGAGAGTTGGAATGCTTCTAAACAGGCTATTTCAAGACGTTGTTTGGGAAAGTATTCTTGCTCAAAACATCCTTTCACTTGTAGTAGCTAGATATATGGAAATTTCTTATTGGAAAACAACAGCTGATTGAAATTACAATATAGGCCTTGTTGGTCAATTTAGTTCCTGAGAATATGACAAGATAGCTTTAGGGTAGCAAGGCCAAGTTTTATGGACAGTGAATATGCCCTTTTACTGCATGCAGCGTGCTGGAAGTGGCTGTTGAAGAGATATGCTTATAGCAATGTGGTGGATGAGTTGATTTTGAAAGGCAATCTTGGAATTTATTTTTTTCCTTTTTTTTTTTCCCTGTGGTCTCCCCATTCGGAGCATCTTGTAAAGCAGTATTGATGCGGCCGATTGTTGACCAAAATATTTACTACAAGTGCTGACACCTGTGATGGTGGGGTGAGTTGCAAGATGATGGGTAAGAGAACATCTTGCTCCAGGTGTCAGTAATGTTTTGATATTCTGTCAATAACAACTCTTTAAAGGGAAGAAATCTCTCTCCAGAAGTCACAGAAATGTATAATAAATGTCTTTTTGATTTATTTTAGTAATTGTAAGTTCTTGCTAAATGTGTTCCAACGTTTATTTTGTATAATCTCAATATTCTGTTGAAAGGATTGAAGGCTGTAGCGTTCAGTCACCCGACAGAAAAAAACTGTTTAGTGAATTTCTTGTACTTTTACTTGTTGGCAGTGATTGTATCTAAAAGAATAAGAGTGGTTGTGTCCAAAGAGGAGGGATCATACTGCACGCACTTACTCTTGTTGTTGTTGAGATCAGTAGAACGCCTTAATTATCACTCACTATTCATGTAGACCGTCATTGATTTTCCTTTCTTTCCTTCTCATTTTTCACTTCCCTTTGCTTGGTTATGCACACCCATCTCTTTCGTTTTGAACGAATCTAGAAA
>Ga0307518_10001241_pt1 | contig 19149 bp, 7 predicted proteins | sample 25_EM_MG_FD_203889 | JGI IMG/M metagenome (GOLD analysis project Ga0307518, IMG submission 203889) | Populus trichocarpa ectomycorrhiza microbial communities from riparian zone in the Pacific Northwest, United States - 25_EM | ecosystem: Host-associated > Plants > Roots > Unclassified | place...
AATAAAATGGCTTTTTTTTTTTTGTTTTTTTTGGGTTTTTATTTTTTTTTTTACCCTTTTTTTTTTTTTTTTTTTGTTAATTTTTTTTTTTTCCCCCCCCCCCCCCCCCCCTCTTTTGTTTTTTGAGATCTTGAAATTCTTGTGTTCATGGGTTTTCTAAATTTGACGGCTGTCATTCCTGCAAAAACTCGACATCTTTCATTATGCAGGCTTCTTTTTTTGATGGCTTGCCTGTCCCGCACCTGTAGAGTGAAACATGTTTTGTTAAAAAAAGCATAAATAATCAGCACTTGACCATGGCTTCCCGTCGATATTGTGGATGGTTGAGTTTGGACTGATCGCCCAGATGGACTTTGAAGCTACCATTTGGTTGGTCCTTAACAAGATTCGATAATTAAGGGAGATTTACTTCAGTGATTATTTTGGTGCTGCAGTTTTCATGTTGACAAGCAAAACAGTATCAATTTTTTTTTTTTGTACTTGATGACAGTAATTATCATCAGTAATTGTTATATTTGTGTTGTATACCGAGTCTTTTATGCACAAAATTTTTTGAATGTCCATTAGGCATTTATTTATTCAGAGAGAGATGTTTTATGTTTGCTTAACGAACTGCTGTAGCATCATCTCTGAAGCTTTGGAATAATGTTATGTTTTCGTTATTGGAAGGCAATGCTTTTTACTGTTAGTCTGATGATTGTCTTTTTATTGATATATTTAACAAATGCAATTTACACTTTCTGAAAGAGGCTGGTGAATGTACTAACAACAGGAGTTGATTCAGGTTTTGAGAAGCCCATCAAGCTGTAAAGTTTATTTCCTGCCGAAAATCTTGTTCATTGCTGCTCCTTGCCGGGGGGGTAATAAATAAATTTTCTTTTAATTTACAAAGCAAACGAGGAGCATGCACGTGGACTGGTAAATTCTCTTCCTATCTAACATTTTTAGCAGTAGTAGACGAGAAAAAAAAAATTGTATATTAGTGTGAGAAAAAAAGGAAAAATGTATTTAAGTGTGGCTGCTGGGATTCGAGCCCAGGTCTCCACGGCCACAACGTGGAATTCTTACCACTAAACTACAGCCACTAGATAACAACTTTCTCTCAGATCTTGTATTAGTATAATATTAATTCTGTTTTTCTTTTTTTGAGAAAAAACATTGCCGGACTCTTGACACGCAACTATTCTCTGCCATACATATTGCTTGAAACGAGCAAGATCAAGATCCACCATTGTCCTGTCCCGTTGCCATCCCTCGTTCTGATAAATTGCAGAGAAAAGATCAACCAGCATGATCATGTGATTCATTTCTGCTGTTATCTTTGTACCCTGCAAGGTTGTCCCAACTGAAGCTATCTGTTTCCCCGTGTGGGATTTACTCGATGGTTAAGACGTTCTTTCTTTCTTTATATGTCTATAGGCAATAAGTAGATGCTTTTTTGGCAGGTTCATAAGGTGCAGGGCTGTTTTGAAGAAACATAATGAGAGAAAAACAATGAGAATAGTGTTTAAATTTTATGTTTTATTCAAGAGCATTGACCATCGTCTTTCACCAGCTGGTTTTCATTGTAAATAACTTAGGCATATTTTTGTTAATTACTGTTTCAATCAGTAAAATATTCAGTCACAGGAATTATCCGCTTTTAATGTATTTTCAGGATTATTTATGCACCTGAGATTATCTGATTTTATTGAAAACATGCGCATGATGGGCGTTATTTAATATTTTATATCACTAGATCTGCCTATGGATTCTCATAGCTTCCATTCTTAGATTGTAGATTGAAATTGATACGATTTTGTCATTCTATTTCTTGATTTTTGTTTTCTTTTAGCAATGTTGGAGTTGGTAGCTGTTTGTTTTTTATTTTTTAAAATGTTTTTAAAAAAATTATTTTTTTTACTTCAAATTAATATTGTGTTTTATATTTTTATATTATTTGATTTGCTAATATCAAAAATAATTTTTTTAAAATAAAAAACTTTATTTTTATGCATTTTTAAACGAAAAAACACTTTAAAAAACAATCACTACCATATTTTCAAACACCCAACTCATCATCATTTTTATACTAATATTTTATGCGCATGCGTGTATGTGTGTATATATATAATCAATAATTTATGCACAAATAAAATTTGAATAGAACCAATCATGAATCTTACTCACACACAACATACATGCAAATGCTAAACAAATATAAAAAGATAGACAAAAATACAAATTTTATAATTTATATATAAATAAAATTTGAATATATATAATCAATAATTTATGTATAAATAAAATTTGAATATAACCAATCATGAATCTCACTCACGCACAACATATATGCAAATGCGAAACAAATATAAAAAGATAGACAAAAATACAAATTTTATATAATCAATAATTTATTTATAAATAAAATTTGAATATATATAATCAATAATTTATGTATAAATAAAATTTGAATAGAACCAATCATGAATCTCACTCACACACAACATATATACAAATGCGAAACAAATATAAAAAGATAGACAAAAATACAAATTTTATAATTTATATATAAATAAAATTTGAATATATATAATCAATAATTTATGTATAAATAAATTTGAATAGAACAGAACATGAATCTCACTCACACACAACAAACATGCAAATGTGAAACAAATATAAAAAAATAGATAAGAATATAAATTTTATAATTTGAACATAATCAATTATGAATCGCTCTCATACACACACAAGATACATGTAAATATAAGATAAATATAAAAAGATAGACAAGAATATAAATTTTTATTTTATCTTCTAATTAAAATGTCATTTTTTTATATCCATAGAGGTTGTCAAAATATATGAATTCTTTTCTACGTGGAATCAAAGATAATATAGGAAAGTCACCAAGAATCCCCTATAAAAAAAAACAGCAAAGATCAAATTTAATAATTTGTTGAATTTTAATATAATTATTTTAATTTTAGTTGTATGTAGTATTTATATAGATTAAAAATATGGGCATGAGAAAAAAATTAAATAGTAAAAATAATATAAAACCATAACAAAGAGTCTCAAACACACGCACATGGATCTAATTTAATATAATTTTGATATGTTTTTTTAACTGTTTTCAGATTTTAATTATAGACTCCGTAGACCTATTTTCAAGTAATTTTAGAAGTTGAATGATGAATATTAATATTTTGATATGATATTTTTAATTTTACATTTTACATACAATTATGAATTATTGATCATGTAAAATTTATTTTCATTTTGTCCGATAAATATTAGATGAAATGAGATAACTCAACAATATATTATGATAATGTATACTATTGTAGCAGCGGTCGAGTTTTAAAATGTTTTTACTTGAAAGTATTTTAATATAATTTTTTTTATTTTTAAAAATTTATTTTCAATATTATTACATTAAAATAATAATAAAAACAAAAAAATTATTATAAATAAAAAAATTTAATTTTTTTAAAAAATACATTGACACCGCAAAAACAAATATTATTATATAACTTGACAAATGTTGCTGTTGGTTAGCATCTCCATGTGGCAATGTCATTAGCCAGAAATTATTTTTAGGTAAAAAATAGAAAAAAAAATTAGGAGGATGAAAAGTTTAAGTTTAACTATTTTTAACCTTAAAATTTAAATTTTACTAATTTTATGAACATATATTATTATTATTATTATTTTCAGGATCTGGGGCGCCACTAACACTTTCCCTGCCACTGTGATTAAGTTTCATAATAGCAAATAAATGAGATAATCAATCTTAAATTGGTGTTTGAAAGTTTGATAATTGTTATTTTTTATTTTAAAATATATTAAAATAATATTTTTTTTATTTTTTAAAAATTATTTTTAATATTATTACATTAAAATAATCTAAAAAAATTAAAAACATTAATTTAAAATTAAAAAAAATTAATTTTTTTCAAAAACGCTTCCGAAACGCAATGTTAAACATTATCTCTAGAGTTTAGGTTGTTTTTGTGTTTTAAAAATATTTTTGAAACAAAATTTTATTTTTTTATTTCAAATTAATATTTTTTGATTATTTTAATATGTTAATATCAAAAATAATTTTTTAAAAATATAAAACTATTTTTTTAATAAAAAAAACTTAAAAAAACAATTCCTGTCAAGCTTAACAGTAAAGATTTTCTTCGGGGGTAGGACCAGCGCCAGGAATTGGAAGTAAGCTACAGCCGAGCTATCTTGAATTTTTTTTTAAGAAAAAAAACAGTAAATGCCATCATTTTGACCCATATTCTTCCCTCAAACTCAAAGTATATGATATCAGCAGCCTACCTTGCAATCAATCCACTCAACGGTATGAAGAGAGGAATTATCCACAACAACTTGAAGTCACCATGACTTCATCACTGAATATGAAATAACAATAATGAATTTTACGTAAAAGTCTTCTCATTCCCGTAACAAAAGTTACTGGAGCATGAGCACTGTTTATCTTTCAGTAACAAAAAATGAGCTCACCTAATCACAGTGGAAAGAAAGAAAAACCCAATCATCATTACGCACCTCCTACTCCATTTGTCCACTCCTCCTCCTCCTCCTCATCTGCTCTCTCTGTTGACCGTGTGAGTTATCATGAAATCATATCTACTGCTTCTCTTCACAATCTGTACGTTTCTGCTGTATTCATCAGCTGAATTGGATGACAATCTCACCTATGTGTGGCCTTTGCCGGCGAAATTCAGTTCTGGAAATAACACTCTCTCCGTTGACCCGGAACTGTCGCTAGTTCTTGGTGGCAAAGGAGGGGATTCGAGTATTATTAAAGATGGGTTTGGCAGATATAAAAAGATTATATTCAAGCATAGTAGTAAGAGTTACTCTGTTAATAAAAGACTGGTTTTTGATATTGGGGTTTTGAAGATTGTTGTTCTTTCTGATAATGAGGAGGTAAGTTTGAGACTTTTTGATGTCTGGGACTGTTTGGGAAATGGGTTTTGGGTATATGAAAGATCGAGTGATAAAACTGAGATTTTCTCTCTTTTTTATGATGATGATGATCATCATCATGGGGACTGATTAATAATCTGGGTTTTTTTTTTGTTGTTTTGGGTTTGTTGCAGCTTCAACTTGGAGTGGACGAGAGTTACTTGTTGCTTGTGGAAAAGAGAAATGGGCAGTCTATTATCGCGGAAGCGTATATTGAGGTAAAGTTTCAATTTTGAGATTTCAGAGAAGTTGTTTTTGTGAGTCGTTGGAGATCCAGATGAATTCTTCGATTGTTTCCTGAAGAATAGGACACTGTTTTGTTTTACTGTAGTTTGGTAGAATGTAATGAAAAGAAAGGAGATGACTTTTTTCTACCAAATGTAGTGTACATGTGGTATGGGGATTAATTCTCAAGTCCAGCTACTTTATTACTGAATGTAAAGTTACTAATGTACGATCATATTTTCTGGATGGTTATGTCTTTGTTCTAGTGATGTTGATATTCTTGTTATTGTTGTTGCAGGCAAATACTGTGTATGGTGCATTGCGAGGGTTGGAGGTATGTGTGATTACTTTGTTCTAGTGATTCGTTAAATCTAAATTATTGAATTCAAATTGAATGAACATGATTTAGTGCATGATAAAAAATGATAAGAACTTAATTTCTTACTGTTTTGTTTTTTTCATCTAATCCAAATCATTGAATTCAAAACCAATGGTTAGTTTTGGAACATGAGAGCATCCAAATTTAAGCAGGTAGAGATTAACTACATTTTTTACTTCAATTCATCCACACACACAGTAAATGCATGGTCATTAAGAATAAACACCACAAATAGGTCAAATTCTCTGTTTACTTTTACTCTCTTGTTGTGCTCACCTTGACCTCTGAAAACCTCTTTGCCATTACTAAAAAAATCCAGCGTTGAATTTTTGCCATCATGAGTTCATCTTTATTGCATGGCTATTTGTGATAGTCTATGAAGCTGCATGCTTGTGATTTCATTGAATGTAAATATTGAACTAACTGCTAGAAAAGAATGATGAGTGTATGAGTGGTTGGAGTTGTGTATGATAATCATCCCTTTCATTTTCTTTGCTGTGATCTTTCAGACGTTCAGCCAACTTTGTGCATTTGATTATGAAACTAAAGCAGTGCAAATATACAGAGCCCCATGGTACATTCTAGACAAACCAAGATTTGCATACCGTGGGCTTTTGCTTGGTGAGACACATTTCTTTTGTTGAGGGAGATAGCAATTTGCAAACTCTTTACCTAAAATAATTTTTTTATTAAAATGTTTCTTAGTTCCCTTCTTAAATACACTCTTGCAGACACATCAAGGCACTACCTACCAATTGGTGTCATTAAGCAGATAATCGAATCAATGTCATATGCTAAACTTGTAAGTAATGTTGTTGTTTGAGAGCTTTGTATTCCACAACTGGAATTCATTCAGGCACGCACTTCTACATTACCATTCTTTTCTCCTTTTATTATTTTGTCATTATCTGATATTGGATATTACATTCAGTAGAATGTCCTCCATTGGCACATTATAGATGAGGAGTCATTTCCTTTAGAAGTACCTTCCTATCCAAATTTATGGAAAGGTTCATATACAAAATGGGAACGATACACATTTGAAGATGCATATGAAATTGTGGAGTAAGATTCCTTTGCTCATTCAATAACTTTCTTATTTACGTAAGTTTCATATATCTTATATAAATGGCGAGGGACTCAACTTTAATGGAATCCATAGAATGAATGGTCTAAGCAAACTAGACTTTTATGACTTGAAAATTTTGGTTTTGAACAAAATAATGCATATTTGTCTTTTTTTCTTTCCTAGAAAAATAAATAAATTCCCCAGCCTATGTCAGGGTCTTTATCATGTCTATTGAATGTTATGCTTCCTCAATCTGCCTGGACTAACATGTAATTCCTTTTTTTTTTTCTTTGTTTGTGTTTCCATGGAATAACATGAAGCTTTGCCAAAATGAGAGGTGAGTCTCGTCATTTTATCTGTTGAAACTTTAGAGAGAAAATTTTTAGTTCACGTTTCAAAATGAGCAATTTTTTTTTCTTTTGTGATTGAATGTAATTACCAGAAAGCGTGACACTCTGAGTTTGATGGGAAAAACAAAGCGCAATTATTTCCTCAATAGGCCAATTCAGAATTTTTAGCTATAGCTTCTTGTGTGCATGCTTTTCTTACTATCTATGCATGGTTTATGGCAGGTATCAATGTCATGGCTGAAATAGACGTTCCTGGGCATGCAGAATCATGGTAAGGCAGTTCTTATCAAATTTTGTTTTTGACTTTCTCCTTGAAAGAAATTTTCTTGGTTTAGCTCAGATTTGGCAAACATTTCTTAATCATATTTAATATGAGGGATGTGATTCTTTCATCACACCAATCTTTAATATAGTGATGTGTTTTTTTCTTATCCCTTGTAAAAGGAGAATGAAGAAAATGCTTAAGCTTTCAATTTCCCTTAGAATTTAATTGACTGGTTGTATTTTCTTGCTCTATCAAGTTCTCCATTTTAAAACTCTAAACTTGTGGTCTTTTTTTGTAGGGGAACTGGATATCCTGACCTTTGGCCTTCTCCTTCCTGTAGAGAGCCACTTGATGTTTCAAAAAATTTTACTTTTGACGTGATCTCTGGCATCATGACAGGTTAAGCTCCTTTTATTCCTTTCTTTGCTAGTCGTCAAGTTCACTTTTTGCATCCCTGCAATTTTTTATGTTTACATGAATCTTTAGCACCTTTTTTATTTGAGGAACACAGTCAGGACATGGATATCTATGCTTGAAGATTCTGTATAAAGCAAATTAACTGGGTTTTAGCTCAGTTATATTTTCAGCAATCCAGTTCGTGGCCGTTATAGTAATCTCTGTTGGATTTTCTTGGCTTTGAGCTGAACCAGTAAAATGTTTTATGTTTAGTTGAAAATGAAATTAGTTAATCGTTTGAGCATGCATTCCTTCTCTTTTAATTGTTGACCCATGCTTCTTCTTTTTTACAGACTTGAGAAAAATTTTCCCCTTTGGGCTCTTTCACTTGGGCGGTGATGAGGTTAACACAGGTCAGTACAAGTGGTTTTCTTATTGAAAGCCAAGATTTTGCAACCATTTAATTGATTAAAAAAACTAGCTCTCATGCACAAAGCTTTCATAACTAGAGCAACAGGGCTTTCAGTTTTCAAGAGGTGTTTGCTGCTGCCTCACCAGCAAGCAGATTACACAGCCTTTTCTGACTTTCTGATGTGTCATTTTAGGTCGCATAGTTTTATGGAATTCTAATAGAAACAAGGTGGTTGTGTATGTGACTGATCTGGTCATGCTTAGGCACTTGATACTGAAGTGGACAAAAGAAAGATACAGAGGGAGGGGAAAGAAGAGGAATTGAAACTTAAATGGAACAAAAAACTCTGAAGTCCATTAGATATTATTCATATGCTATCCCTATGAAGTGACTAAATTGACATCAGATAATAATCTTGATATAGAAACCCCTCCTGTGACATTCAAATGAAAACTTGCAATCTCAAATGTCATTGGAAATCGCATAATAACTGATTTGTCCGAAACTCTCATTTTTCATTTTTAGTGTTAGAGTTCTCCTACTTTGATAAAGAAGCAGCCATTAACTTGACTGGCCAGAGCTTGAGAGAGTTGTGCACAAGATATTATTCAGCTCATTACCAATAAGCTTCAATTTCAAAAACCCATTTATTACCGATATAAATCGCTTATATTTGCTTTAGAAATATGCCAAATTTGGCTTCTAACTGCTCACACTGTGTGCACGTCTCAATTTTCATGCTTATGGTGTTTAGTGAATGCTAAATGGTTCAATGTCTGACAGATTGCTGGAACTCTACATCGCATGTGAAACAATGGTACATTCTTGAACTCATTTGCGTTATCATCTTCTTCACTTTTTATGTGACTATGTATAGTTCCAAACTAACCTGCTAAACTGAGCATGTAAATATCTTGCTAGAGTATAGCTTGAAGAACATGGATGGAAAACCTTTAGAATTTACCTTCTCATGCAAACTTATTAGTTAAATTTCTGCTGTGAGCACATATTACTTCATTTATCTCTGGTGTAGGAAGTTTGTAGGCAAAAATATTTGTACTTTCCATTTTTGCAGTCTGATGTCTCTCCAGCATTTTGCCTACAGCTTATACTTTAGGGGAGTGTCATACAGTCTCTGTGGCTCATTGTCGTTAAAAATAAATGGAAAGTACAAAAATTTAAACAAACAAGATGATGGGAGTTGTAAACGATCAGTTGAAGTCCAATACAGTGAGTCCTCGACATTCTCTACTTGTTAGTTCTCTACTGTACACGAAAAGTTTCTCAAATAAGGCAAAAATGCTTGTTCTGGAAGTTGGTTTGTTATCATGTTGCATCATGCCTGACAGGCCTTTATAGCATATTTGTTTCCAAAGTCTGGGGTTTCTTTCTTTCTTTCTTTCTTTCTTTCTTTTCAGTGTTCGATATCCATCTATTCCAGAAACTTGAAGTCGCAGGGTCTCCAGCTTAACTGATTTACATGAAAGATGAAAATAATAAACAAAGTGATTGGTTCTGCTCAGCATTTTAAATATTTTATGTTTAATTGTATCCTATAAATGTGCTTTGATGCGTACTTAGTTTCTGGGTGATCTTAATAGATCATGATTGTCATGTTTACATATTGGAATCACCCAAGTGCCAGGTATTGAGGCAGGGGACCTGTCAGTAATTTTCATATAGGTATATAATATGGTTGTTCCTCCATTTATCTGTTATCTGATTGAATGTTTCCTGCCCTTAATTAAGTGTGAAAATTATTTGGCTTCTAAGTTATATATTTATTCAAATGTTCATCAATCCAACTGTAGGCTTCTTGATCACAACATGACAACCAAGGAAGCATATCAATATTTTGTATTGAGAGCTCAAGAAATAGCAATTTCAAAAGGTTGGACCCCGGTCAACTGGTATGTTTGTATCTGCATCATATTAAATTATTCCAACACTTCAAAATCGATTTTGCTCTTGGATTTTCCTGTCTTCAGACATATCGTGACAAGATGACCTGTTGAAATAGACTTCCTATCCATTTTGTTTGTTCCTCAAATTAGAGATTTTTAGCCCTATAGACATTTGACAGATCTTTATTTTATTATCACAGGGAAGAAACATTCAATACATTTGCATCAAACCTTAATCCAAAGACTATAGTGCATAACTGGTGCGTTTCTGTTCCCACATACTTCCATTTTAGTATCATTCCAGGATAACAATATCGATCTTTCAATAATGAACTTTTCTTTCTGCTGCTGCAGGTTGGGTGGTGGGGTTTGTGCAAAGGCTGTTGCAAAAGGTTTCAGATGCATTTTCAGCAATCAGGGATTTTGGTATCTGGACCATCTAGATGTCCCTTGGTATGAAGTTTACAAAGCTGAGCCACTTGAAGGAATAAATGATACTTCTATGCAAGAGCTAGTGCTTGGAGGAGAAGTTTGCATGTGGTCCGAGACAGCTGATACCTCAGTTGTTCAGCAAACAATATGGCCTCGGGCAGCAGCAGCAGCAGGTATGCCTATAGTCAAATACATCATCATTAAGAGTGGTTGCAAAAAAATGAAGTTAATTTTGGAGTTTTTCAACATATTTTCACGAGCTTCTAATTAAGATGCAGACAATTCAGCCTGCATTTAAAATTTACAGTAGATGTCCTCTTGTCGATGTGAAAGAATGGGAGGTGCTTATTTGTCAACTGAAAAGCCTTTTCCCCACCCTTAAGATCACATTAATGGACGGCTACTTCAGAGTTTTAATAAATTAGTGATCTTTCAGAGATCATTTAAAGTTTCTGGACAATTGAATCACTTCATTGTGGCTATATGCAGTTTTTGACATGAGTTAATGGTTTGATAACAAGCCTCAGTTTGTTGCTTGTACGGGATCAGTATTTTTGTAGGATGATCTGTAATGACATTTGTGTCCGAGAGAAACGACTTGGTTTTGCATGGATTTGAATTATAATTTTGCAGAAATATATCTTATATTCGTGTTTTGTGCTCTTACACGGTGTTGTTGTCTATTTTATCTTATCTATAGAGCGCTTGTGGAGCAACAGAGAGACCATATCCTCAGGAAATATTACCTTAACTGCATTACCTCGCTTGCATTACTTCAGATGCCTATTGAATAGACGTGGAGTTCAGGCCGCTCCTGTCACAAACTACTATGCGAGACAACCTCCAAGTGGTCCAGGGTCATGCTATGAGCAATAATTATATTCTTCTCAGATTAGGTAATTTCACATGTCTTGAAGCTGCATTTCTGAGTTTTTGTACATAAACACAATCATTTCAGCTGTCTGGTTTCTTCTAGTGTTTGCATAATAAGTTACAGGGGTTAATTTGATGCGGTATGTTGATGGGTTGCATGAAAAAGTTCAAATCATTTAAGTTTGTGAGATGAAACGAATCTCTTGTTCAGGCCATCATACTGTGGCCATGTTGTTGTAGTTTACCATTTGGATTTATGAATTTGATCTAGTTCCTGCAGTTTTTTTACATTCCATTTGTTCCTGAGCATGTCTATCTGAAGCGAATAAGCTTCCTCAGACCTCTATATTCATATTCATCTTCAATGATTATGGATTTTCCTGCAAATATTGCCTAGAATTTGGTTGGCGTTTTACAGGGACAGCCCATCCCCTCTGCAAGTATTGTGGGTCGTTGTTATTTGCAATTGATTTCTTGCTTAGTCTTGGAGCAAGTTTTTCATATGAAAGGAATATTTTTTCCCCTTCGATTCCCACTGATACTTGCAGAAATTTCAACTGAAACTAGGTTTGAGCTACTGCTAGTTTCCTTGCCCTAGTCAGTGAAAAATAAAAATGAAGAGAAACTTTGAAAAGAAGATATCATGGTCAATCGAATTCTCAGCTAACTGGTCAAATGCTCCATGAAAATTGAAAGATTCGCAACAGCTCTTCTTACAAAAATGAACGATCTCTATCATTCAATTTGTCATTGATTCTTAGTTTGATTTCCACCCACTGACATCAAATTCTTGCTTACATTTTGTTGACCAAGGCTCTAAAACTGTGAGGTTCTGAAGTAAAATCCAAGTTTATGGATCTCCTCCTAGATTAGAAATCAAAGCACAGGGCTTTGAGAACAACTTGATTCAGCTAAACCACAAGTGATGAACATGATGTATCACTATTGCCTAAACCGAACCGCACGTCTCTAGCTTTCATCCTTGTCCATGTTCAACAGCCATCTTCCCTGCTGCACGGGGAAATGATTGAACTTCCCAAGTTGCTTGCATGATCTTGAAACAAGACTACCGGGGTCCTACCATTTTGTTAAATGATGATTTCAGGAGAAACCCCACAAGTGAGATATTTTTCTCCTCTAATGTGTGACCCATGAGTCTCTTCTTTCCACATATTTTACCTGGTGTTGTTTTCACGTAACAGTGGAAAAATATGCTCATGAGTTGGTAAAGCTGATCTCATTTACCAAATTTTCCTTTTTTCATGTGTGTTTGGTTTCCTTTTATTCCCAATTCTCCACCGAGGCCTTGCACTCCCCTTCTGATTGGCCCTTTGTGAGCTGGTTCTTATTCGATTATCTGGCTCCAAGATTTGAGTACTTTTCTAGTCAAGAATTATGAGAGTGCTGCCTTTTTAAAGTAGTTTTACATCCCCAAGTCATTGCAGTATATAGAAATAATGCAGCTGAGCATATGCTGAAATATTTGGTCTCTTGCTTACTCTCTCTGGGAAAGTATAAAGGGCTCCGAAACATACCACTCCCAGATAAGTAACAGCTTATGAGGTCAGTAAATTTGCTTTCCACGCCACACCGTTTGTTTTTGAATTTAAAATTGTATTTTAGTGCATTTTAAAAATATATTTAACTTGAAAAAATATTAAATTGATATTTTTTTTATAATTTTACTATATTTTCAGGTAAAAAAACATTTTATACCATAATTCCAAGCACACTACAAAACATCAGAGAAAGAGATTTCTTGTAAAAGTATCCAAAAGAATCTTCATGACCCATTTGACCCGTCTAGGAAAAGTCTTGATAGTTTAGTTATGAATTGATTTAAATGCTTATCTAGAGAATTAATGTGCAGAAGAAACAAGTGAATGATATAATAAATAAGAAAAATATAAGAAAGAAAATAAAATTGAGAGGAGCATATTATAAACAATAATTTGGAAAGATAATATAAATCAAATGGGTTGTTGTGACGGGTGATGAAGTCTGTTTTCTTCCTCGACTTTCCAAGCTGAAAACCTTCAAGTTAATTAAATTTCTCGAAACTATATACTATAAATGTTATGTAATTAATATCGTTTGAAAAAAAATCGTTTACCACGTAGGTAAGAAATTAGGCTTCTTCTGTTAGCTTATGTTTTTCAGACTATTTTTTATTTAGAAAAGCATTAAATTATTTTTTTTACATGTTCTTTTAATAATTTTAATATATTTAGTGATTAAAATAAAAATATTAATTTAAAATATTTTCAATTATAAAACAAATTGAAAAATACCAGACACCGTCGACCGCAACAACTTCTGAAACATCTCCTCCTCGTGACATTCATTACTTCCCTTCTGTCCATGCATTGATAAGGCACATTTATTCTGTATGCATATTTTGTTTTTCTAACCACTCTACTTTTTCCCCAGGTCGTAGCCATTGTCGTGGCTAAATTAATGTGTTAGGCAGTGTGGTTGCGGGTGCTTTTTAAATAACTTTTCGTGTCAAAATGCATGCCAATGATGTTTTTTCATTTTTTAAAAATTATTTTTGACATCAGCACATCAAAACGATCCAAAACATATAAACCATATTAAATTTTAGTAAAAAAAAAAAAATTCAAAATTTTTGAAAACACAGCCACAGTCGCATTTCCAAACACAGGTCAAAAACTAACTCTTAAAGCCCGTATACTATCTATCTATCAGAAGGAAGAAAGTTGGGTTTCGTGACGTATTAAGAGTAGGAATTGAATTAGGTGTAATTTAAGTAGTTAGATTTTAAATTTATTTTTCAAAAATAATTAGTTTGAGTATTACAAATCTCAGGGTCATTAGAGACTTATATAATTGTTAAGTGTTAACTTTAGGGTCTCGGAGAATTAGTCGAGGTGTACGTAAGCTGGTCCGAATACCCACAATTAAAAAAAAAAAATAGGTCTTGTAATGAGATTCAAATTGCATTCCTCTAAAAAAAATTTAAAAAAATTATATTTTATAATTTTTAATTATTTTAATATGTTTATGTTAAAAATAATTTTAAAAAATAAAAAATTATATTATTTTAATATATTTATAGGTAAAAATCATTTTGAATCCAATTTTACTACTTTTCTAAATACACCTTAATAATGACAAAAATAAAAATGTTGAATAGTGAATAGGGTGTGACTTTCACTGCTCATCTCAGCTTACACTGACTGACTCGCTGTGTACAATCATAAGATTTTGCAAGTGCCATTCCTCTATGATTTTCACTGGCTTTGATGTTGCTACTATGTTCATGTGACAGTATTAAGAGCTGAGATCAATTTAATTAATTAATTTTATGATTTTTTTACGGTTTTTATAATTTGAGAATAATATAAATTATATTTTGAGATTTTATTTAACAATTTAATTTTTTTTATTAAAATAATTTTTTCATATGATATTAAAGCCTAAATAACTAAATAATTACAAGTTGATATTTTTTTTTTTTATCTAATAACATAAAGCAGTGCGAATTTATGTGTAAGCTCGAAAGGGTTTTGTCTGTTTTCATAGAAAACTAGTAAATTCCTATTGGTTGTCTATTTTTACTGTTTTTCTTTTTTTTAAAAGTAATTTCTATCTTTATTATTAAAATGAAAAGAAAGTACTCGTAAATGATACCAGAAAAAAAAATTATACTCGTAAATTCTCTGTGTGCCAACATTTTCCACCATTCAAAGGAAATGAATAAATAAAAGAGAGTGGATAAATTGTTCATTCAGACATTCTATGTGATCACTATTCAATGGCTGAGATTTCATGGACCGCTCCTCTGTTGACCTGGAAAGAGAATTTCAGTTTCACACATCTTGTGGATGTATTGCCAGAAAAAAACAAATACGGGGACTGGGTTGGAATTTTGTTTGTAGTGAAATTAGGTTTGGATTTCATACTTTTTAAGATTTCTTTTTCTCGAATTTTATACATGGACACGATCTAAGAACAGTTTTTTATATATTAAATTTACATACAAATTTATATCTCAGTAAATAAGTTTAAAAAAAACGTGGCATATGTTTGTATGGAAATTTTATATTAAATCTTTGTTTGCATGGCATTGCTTGTAAATATATTACATGCATGATTAACCGATGATAGTTGGATTAAGTGGTCCAACGCTTATTTTTTTAAAATAAGATTTTGTGTTTGAATTTTATATACGAAGCACATCATCTCTTAGAGAGCTTTATTTCTTAGTGAACTGACCCGACTCGATCGAATTAATCAGCATTTAGTGAGTTTTTGGATACCGGTGTTCAGAAGAAAAAAATTACATGCATATTATTTTTATTTTTTTTGGTAACCATGGGTGTCCGGATCAGCTTACGCGCACCTCGACTAATCCTCCAAGATCCTGAAGTTAACGACCAGGTAAGCCTTTAGTGACCCCGAGATTTGTGGCACTTGAACTGATGACTTCTGTAGAGCAAACTCAAAGTCTGATCGGTTGAGCTATACTTCTCAGAGTTAGATACATATTATAATTTTTTATTATTAATATAAATGTTCGGGTCAGTTTGCATATACCTCAACTAATATTAGAGATTATAATGTATATTTTTTTCTTTTTTTTTTGGCCCTAACAAATAGGCGAGTAGGCATTTGAAATGGAATGGGCCACGGTGCACTTACTATGGGAGCATGATGATGTGTTTTATGATACTGCCATCCTTAGAGCCAAAGGCTACCAAAAGCTTTGACCATCCACCACAATTGCTCCTTTTTTAATTCCAATGGAAGAAGGGAAAGGTCATGAGTTTTATAATGATACCGCCATCCTTGGAGCCAAAGGCTACTAAAAAGTGTTGACCAGGTAACCCACCTGCTCTTTCTTGAACTCCAGGAGAAGAAGAAGGAGAGGGTAAGTAAATTACTCACAAGATAGGCATGATTATGGTTCGCTAATTGCACCATGTATAGTTCGTTAATCTCATTCGTTAACGTTGTTTTTTATTTTTTCCATACTAATCTTGATATAGTAATTAGTGAGACATCATTATAAAATTCATGGTGGGTAATGATATTTTAAATTCATGAAAGATTTATTATAATACTAAAAGATATTATGTTTTTACTGTTCATTCTTTCATAAAACACTATTTATTTTATTAATATTTTTTTGATTTCAATTCTATTCAACATTTGATTTGTTAAGAATTGAACTTTATAATTTGTTTCGGTTTGATTTGTATGGGTTCGGTGGCTAAATTTTTTTTCTTTTTAATTTTATTTTTATCTTTCAACATTTAATTTGTTGGGGATTGATTTTCATGATTTGTTTTAATTTATTTTTTATGGGGTTATCAAAGTCTTGTGACCAAGGTTACGAGTTTAGTGGGTTAATTCTAGTTGACTTATTTTTTTTTCAATTTTATCATTCAACATTTCATTGACTGTGATTATTCTTCCTGGTTTGTTTTTATTTGTTTTCCATGAGATTATCTCAGTCTCGTGAACAAAGCCACGAGTTTGATGAGTTAACTAGTCTTTTTTTACTCTTACTTTTAAATTGATTATTTTTTCAATTTCATTCATCAATATTGAGTTGATTGAAAATTGTGTTTCATAATCTGTTTCGATTTGTTTTTTATGGGGTTACCTCAACCTCATAATTCAAGTAGTGAGTTTGCTAGATTAATTAAGGTTGACCTGAGTCATTTTTTTTTTTGTTTTTCCACGAGGTTATCTTAGTGTCATGACCCATGTCATGGTGTTGACATGTTAATGTTGGTTGACTCGAATTATTTTTCTGTCTAATTTTTTAATTGATTTTTTTTAATTTCATTCTTTAACATTAGTTGATTGAAAACTGAGTTTCATAATTTATTTTGATTTGCTTTATATGATAATATCTCTGAGCCGGGTTACAAATTTGATAGATTAAACCTGATTCGATCTAATATCTTGTCGTTTCAGTATTAAAAAAAATCACCTTGAATTGTTTTTATTAAATTATATTTTTATTAGTCATCTTAGTTATATTTAAACCTCTTAAATCAATTGAATCACATCAAATTAACCCTATACAGTTGAAAAAAATTACTAGAAAAAACATTAACACCTAAATAATTTTTTCATGTTGGAAAATGGAAACCATAACCACTTGCTCTGAACAATAATTCAGTGATAAACTATACAAGTACTCAAGAATTCCATATGATTACATCAACAATTATTATTATTTATTATTCTTAAAATCAAATTAATCACTTATGAAAAATACTATTCATCCTAAAATATTCACCATGAATAATTTTTCAAATATCATCAGTTATTTGAAATGAAAAGAGGCATGGTCAGGGATGTTATTATAAATGCTAGCTGTGGCTGGCCGCTGAGTTTGGTTTTGTTATATTGTGGAAAAAGAAGAAGAAGAAGAAGAAGAGGTAAAAGAGTAGGAAGAAATGTTAATGGCTGTCTTCTCTCTCTTTAGAAATCAAATCACTAGTCAAATGAAGAAACAGAGTCACAACTGAAAACAAAAAACAAAAATAAGAAGACTGTTTCTTTCGGCCCTCCTTCTCTTCCATTCACTTTCCCTCTATGTCCTGTTGCCTCCTCAATCTCCTCCCTTTCCTCATAAATCTACATGTCTTCACCTTCATATCTCACACTGTAAGTCTCAAATCTAATCTCTCCCTTTCTATTTGTGTGGTTTTGCATTCAAGTAAGTGAAAAAACACTAGATTTTATTTTTTTTTGGTTTTTATTTTGGTTTTAATCCTTGTTTTCTGAGCATACAACCTGGGCTTGCAAATTTAAACTGGGTGTTTTTTTGTTTCGAATTCGTGGGTTTTCTCTAGTTGTAAGTTCAAATCTTTGATTAGTGTTATGTTGTTTGTGTTATCTTTTTGTTATCGACTGGGTAGTTTGATGCTGATTTGCTGTTAATTATTTGTCTGCAGTAACACTGTGTAACAGGACTCACACAGTTTGATCTAGTTAACCCCACCATGTTTTCTCTTTAATTGAAGTAGAAAGTAATAGCAAGAGATAAAAGAAAGACAGGATAAATTAAGGATTCCTTGGATTTTCTGGGTTTGGTTTCAAATCCTAGGTCTCTATAACCTTCTGTTGAAGTATTGAGCGGGCATGGTGGACAAAGAAGACGCCTCTAATAATCCTCTGGCTCCATGCCAGCTTCCTTCTGCTGGTGGGTCCCGCAAGGTGTTCTGGCGTTCTGTGTCCTGGTCCTCTTCCAGGACTGCCTCACAAAACCCTGGAACAGAAGAGAAAGATCGTGTTATAGATCCGAACGGGAATCCTGCTGGTAATAACAGCGGTAATGGGCAAAACCGGAGGTATCCTGCTCCGTTAACCCCACGGTCCCAACAGAACAGTAAAGCACGGTCTTGCTTGCCACCTTTGCAGCCGTTGTCGATTGTTCGGAGAAGTGTAGACGAGTGGCCAAAAGCTAGTTCTGATGATCTGGGAGAGTGGCCACAACCGCCTACACCTAGTGGGAACAAGAGTGCTGAAAGGTTGAAACTTGATTTGTCCTCGATTCAAAGGAACCCGGATAGGAATGTTGGGTTGGTGAAGAAGGATAGAATTGCTTTCTTTGGTAAGGAATGCTCAAAAGTTGCTGAACATGTGTATCTTGGTGGGGATGCTGTTGCTAGAGAGAGGGAAATTTTGAAGCAGAATGGGATTACTCATGTGTTAAATTGTGTGGGTTTTGTTTGTCCAGAGTATTTCAAGGCTGATTTTGTGTATAGGACTCTGTGGTTGCAGGATAGTCCATCAGAGGATATAACAAGTATTCTATATGATGTTTTCGATTATTTTGAAGATGTCAGGGAACAGGGTGGGAGGGTTTTTGTTCATTGTTGCCAAGGGG
>Ga0307518_10001242_pt1 | contig 19146 bp, 13 predicted proteins | sample 25_EM_MG_FD_203889 | JGI IMG/M metagenome (GOLD analysis project Ga0307518, IMG submission 203889) | Populus trichocarpa ectomycorrhiza microbial communities from riparian zone in the Pacific Northwest, United States - 25_EM | ecosystem: Host-associated > Plants > Roots > Unclassified | place...
GGCGATGCGCGACCGGGTCGTCGACAGCTTGCGCCAGGCGCTGCCCGGCATCGTCTTCAACGCGCCGCTCGAGCACGCGCTGCCGACGACGATCAATTTCTCCGTTCCCGGCCTGTCCAGCAAGGAGATGCTGGACGTGTTCGACGCGGCCGGCATCCGCGTCTCGGCGGGCAGCGCCTGTTCCGCCGCCAAGGCCGCGCCCAGTTATGTGCTGGACGCGATGGGCCTGCCGGCATGGCGCAGCAGCAGCGCGGTGCGGCTGTCGTTCGGCCCGGCCACGGATGCGGCCACCATCGACGCGGCCTGCGTCCGCATCGCCCGCTGCGGCGACGCGCTGCGCCAGTCCGGCATGCTGGCGGAAAGCGGACAGGATGCGTCGCCGCTGGACGGCCCCATGCAATTGACAGCAGGCGGCGCGCACACGTGGCTCGTCTGCGACGCAGCCAGCCGCACCTGCGTGCTGATCGATCCGCAGCCGGCACTGGCGGCGCGCGTCGAGACGCTGTTGCGCGGTCATGGTTACGCGCTGCTGGCGCAGCTGTCCACGCGCGATGGTGCGGGCGCCGAGGTGCCGATGTTGGGCGAACGTGAATTGCGGCGCGTGCCGGTTGCCGGTGGCGGCACGTGCTATCTGCTCGATGGCGCGGGTGGCGCGCCGCTGTATGCGTTTACGGGCCCGGCCAGCCCGGCCGAACTGGCGGCGCTGCTGCCGCCGGCCACGCTGCTGTGCCCAGGATTTGAAGAGCAAAGTGCGTGTTGTACCAGCCTGCGCGTGGCGCTGGCTGGCCAGGACGCATCCGCAATGGCGGGCGTGCATCTGGATGGCCCGGCGCTCACGGCGCTGCTGCGTGCCCATCCGGATGCGCTGCTGGTGGACGTGCGCGAGGCGTACGAACACGCCGCCTGCGCCGCTGGCATGGCGGCGTTGAACGTGCCCCTGAGCCGCCTGGCCGCGTGGCTGCCGCGCTGGCTGGCGCAGCCGGGAGCGGCGCCGTTGATCTTCTTCTGCCGCAGCGGCAACCGCAGCACCCGCGCCGCGGAGTGCCTGCGCCGGCACGGTTATCGTCAAGCCTATCACCTGGCCGGCGGCGTCGCCCTGGCCGCGCTGCCGCTGGCAGCCTGATTCCTCGTAGCGTGTTTTGCCTTTGTGGCGGCCTTCGGGCCGTCTTTTTTTTGCTCTTCCGATAACTTCGAGCGATACTGCTGCCATCACGTCACCTCCCGGATGCCATGGACCTCGTCAGCGAAATCACCGCTCGCCTCACGCCGCCATTTCCCGACCACGACCGTTTTACGGGGCCGCCATTCGACATCGCCGGCATGACGCCCGATGAGCTGGGGCGCGTGTGGCCGCTGCTGCAGGCGGCGAAGGCCGATCCGGAGCAGTCGACGGCACGCGCGTTTGCCAATGACATCCTGACCCAGGCCGGCACGCTGGGCCTGACGCCACACCTCGGCACGGAAGCGCTGCTGGAAACGCTGCGCAACAGGCTTGGCGGCATCCACAACCTGACGTGGACGGCGGCGCAACTGGCGTATCTCGTCGAGCCGCCCACGCCGGCCGTGCGGGCCCTGGTGGCCGAACTGGTGCCGCCGCCCGAATGGCACGTCAACGACCGCTACACGCTGCTGCTCATGCTGCACCAGGCCGACGACCAGGAGGCGTTGACGCAGTTGCGCGCCTTTGTCGGCGCGGTGCTGGGCGAGACGCTGGCGGCACGCGAATTCGCGCTCATCGATCAGCTGGGCCCCGATGCGCGAATGGTGATGGCGGGCCAGCATACGTATTACCACGCCAGCGACAACTGGGCCGACTTCCGCACCGACCCGGCCCTCGGGCTGGCGCACGTGGAGGGTTACATGCCGTTCGCGCGTGAAATCCTGGAGGCCGCTGCGGACCGCGTCGATGCCATCCACGCCGGCACGATTCCGTATGTGGCCGACGGCGCCTTCAACATCGAGGATGCGCATCTGCTGGGCCGCGCGATGCGCGTCGCGGCGCTGCGTGATGAGCCTTGGCTGGGCGACGTCATCATGCGCCTGCTGCCGCAGGTCAGCGTGGCACCGACCGCCGCAAAATCGTTACCGTCGCAGTCGCTCGCGGTCGCCCTTGGCCACTCGATCGAAGGCGCGCCGACGCCGGAAGGCGTGGCGGCGCTGCGCCTTGCCCTGCAACGCGTGCGCCACGCCGGCATCCAGAAGAAACTGGCCCGCAACCTGAAGCCGGCGGAGCGCGCGTTGGCACAGCGGCCCGCGGTGGCGCTGCGGATGGCGGCAGCCGATATCGACACGAAGCAGCACCGCGCGATGCTGACGGCCCTGTTCGAGGCCAGTTTCATCAACCCGCTGACGCTGGCCTATGGCGAGTGGCGGGCACGGTTGCTCAGCGCGGCGCCGGCCGCGGTGTTCGCGCGCGAGCTGGTATGGCGTGCCGATAAAAGCTTCATGCTCGATGCGCACGATGCACCTGTCGATATCGACGGCGCGCCGCTGGCGCTGGCGAATGACACGCCCGTCACGCTGTGGCACCCGGTGGAAGCGGACGCGCAGGAACGCCAGCAATGGCGGGCGCGCTTTGTCGAGCGCAAGGTACGCCAGCCATTGCGCCAGGTCTTCCGCGAGTATTATTTGCCGGACCCGGAGGAGATCGACAGCACCGAATGTGCCCTGTTCGAAGGCTGGGAGATGTCGGCGGTGCCGCTGCTTGGCCTCGCGCGGCGCGAAGGCTGGTCGCTGCGCGATGGCCTGGTGCGCCAGTTCGGCGCCTGGCGCGTGACGTTCGCGGTCTGGTCACGCCTGTACCCGGGCTACCAGGGGGCCGTGCCGAGCGCGAAGGTGACGTTCCGGCACGGCGGCGCCATCGTCCCGTTGCGCGACGTGCCGCCGCGCGTGTTTTCGGAAGCCTGCCGCGCCGTCGACCTGCTGGTGAGCGTGTCGGCGGCTGCGCTGGAGAGCGATCAAAGCGATCAGCGCGAAGGCCGCGTCATCAAGCTGGCCGACCTGTCGCGCCAGACCGGCGTGGACGCCATGCGGCGGCAGGCGCTCGAGACGATCCTGCGGCCGCAGATCGACGCGGGCATCGTTACCATCGCGGGCCGCCATGTGCACGCGGGCGGCGCCGCGGTGCATTTGCGGACGGGTCGCGTGATGCGCGACGGTACGCCCATCGAGCTGGCGCTGCCGCCAGCAAGAAGCAAACTGGCGGCCGTACCCTGGCTGCCGTATGACGAGGCCGTGCTGGAGCGCGTCGTGCGCAGCGTCGGCGTCCTGATCGGAGGAGGAACAGCATGAAGACACTGCATGGCACATGCCTGTGTGGCGGCGTGAGCTACCGCGCCGCCGGTCCCGTCCACCACAGCAGCCATTGTTATTGCACGATGTGCCAGAAGCAGCATGGTGCTGCGGCGGGCACGTATGCCAATGTCGACAGCGCCGGTTACGTCATCGAGCGCGGCGCCGAGCTGGTGACGGAATACGCGTCGTCCAGCCATGGCCGGCGCGGCTTCTGCCGCGTGTGCGGCTCCACGCTGTTCTGGCGCAGCACCGACGCCCCCGATCGCATCGCCATCACGCTGGGGACGATGGAGCCGGAATACGACGGCCCGGTCGAGCGCGAACTGCATACCGACACCAGGCCGCGCTGGCTGCCGACGCGGTAGTCAACGCCCGTGTTTTACAGGCCGATGGCCTGGCCGACGCCCATCAGCGTGGCGACGCCCAGCACGACGAAGATGACGGCGGCGATGCCGTGCACCAGCTTCAGGTTGACGGCGGTGGCGGCGCGTTTGCCGATGTACACGGCGGGCACGTTCGCCAGCATCATGCCGAGTGTCGTGCCAAGGACGACGGGGACGATCTCGTGGAAGCGCGCCGCCAGCGCCACGGTGGCGATCTGCGTCTTGTCGCCCATCTCGGCGAGGAAGAACGTGACGACGGTGGCGGCGAACACGCCATAGCGACTGCTGTGCGGCTCGTTCTCGTCGATTTCGTCGGGCACCATGATCCAGGCGGCCATCGCCAGGAAGCCGATGCCGAGCACCCAGCGCAGGATGTCGGGCCCCATCAGGTTGGTGATCCAGCTGCCCACGGCGGCGGCGCAGAAATGATTGACGACGGTCGCGACGAAGATGCCGAAGACGATGGGCAGCGGACGCCGGAATTGCGTGGCGAGGACGAACGCGAGGAGCTGGGTTTTGTCGCCGATTTCGGCGAGGGCGACGATGCCCGTTGAAACGAGGAAGGCTTCCATATGGGTGGCAAGGGCCGGACGGTTAACCAAGGACCCATGGGCAGCTCCGGCCCAATAGCAGCCGCCCGTGAGTCATTGGTCTCGCCAGGCCGCGATTGCGGCCATCTGCACCACGGCCTTTTTTTTCAGCCGATTATGTTGACGCAGATTCTTCCGCAGGGCGGAAGGAGGCTACTCCCCAAGAACTTGCGCATCATATCAGAGAAGGCGGCAGAGAAGGCGGCAGATACCGCAGCAGATACCGCAGCGAACGACGCTGACAGTGCCGCCGCCCGCAAGAAAACCGTCTCTTCTATGCTATTCTCAGCGCGCCCGCGCCCCCACCCGGCCCGAGCTTTCGTCATTTGGAAAGAGACTTCATGCGAACATCCTTCACACTGCGCGCCGCGACGCCCGTCATCACGCTGGCGCTGCTCGGCCCCGTCTCCGCGTTTGCCCAGGACCCCCTGAGCTACGCCCGCTACAACGAAGTGCGCACCACCGCGCTGCACCTGGACCTGAAGGCCGACTTCGCCCGCAAGACGCTGGCCGGCTACGCCGAACTCACGCTCAACTGGCTGGACAAGAACAGCCGCACGCTGGTGCTCGATACGCGCCAGCTGAGTATCGCGCGCGTGCAGGTGCAGACCCCTTCCGGCGGCTGGGCACCGGCGTCGTACATGCTGGACAAGGCCGACCCGAAAAAGGGCCAGGCGCTGCGCATCTCGCTGCAGAACCAGCCGAACAAGGTGCGCATCTACTATCACACGGCGCCGACTGCCAATGCGCTGCAGTGGATGACGCCCGCGCAGACGATGTCCGGCAAGCGCCCGTTCATGTTCAGCCAGTCCGAGCCCATCGACGCCCGCTCGTGGGTGCCGGTGCAGGACACGCCGGCGGTGCGCTTCACGTACACGGCCCGCGTCGCGGCGCCGAACGGCCTGCGGGTCGTCATGAGCGCGGAGAACGATCCGCAGGCGACAGGCAAGGGCGGCTGGAGCTTCCGCATGCCGCAGCCGATTCCTTCGTACCTGCTGGCGATCGCCATCGGCGAGCTGGAAGTGCGCAACCTCGGTCCGCGTTCGGCGGTGTATGCCGAACCGGCACGCATCGGCGCGGCCGCGTTCGAGCTGGCCGATACGGAGAAGATGATCGCCGCCGCCGAATCGCTGTACGGTTCCTACCGGTGGGGCCGTTACGACATGCTGGTGCTGCCGCCGTCGTTCCCCATCGGCGGCATGGAAAACCCGCGCATGACATTCCTGACGCCGACGATGATCGCGGGCGACCGCAGCCTGAACGACCTGATCGCCCATGAACTGGCGCACTCGTGGTCCGGCAACCTGGTGACGAACGCGTCGTGGAAGCACTGGTGGCTCAACGAAGGCTTCACCACGTACGTCACCACGCGCGTCATCGAAACGCTGTACGGCACGGAAGTGGCGGACATGAACCTGCAGGTGGAGCAGGAAGAAGCGCTGGCGTCGCTGAAGGACATCCCCGTCGCCAAGCAGGCGCTGTTGACGCGCGACCCGGACGTCAATCCGGACACATATACCGACGAAGGGCTGGCCTATCCGAAGGGCGCCTGGTTCCTGCGCACGCTGGAGCAGCGTGCCGGCCGCGAAGTGTTCGATCCGTTCCTGCGCGGCTGGTTCGACCAGCACGCGTTCCAGTCCGTCACGACCGACCAGTTCCTGGCCTACCTGCGCGCGAACCTGCTGGACAAGCATCCGGACGTGATGACGCAGGCGGAGCTGGACGAGTGGCTGTACGGTGCCGGCATTCCTGCCACCGCCAAGCGCGTCGTCTCGCAGCGCTTCGCCGCCGTCGATGCCCAGCGCGACGCCTGGCTGAAGGGCGAGCAGGCGACCGCCGACCTGACGGCGCGCACCTGGACGGCCACCGAATGGATGCACTTCCTGAACGACATCGACACCAAGGCCAACGCGGCGCAGCTGCGTGAACTGGACCAGACCTTCGCGCTCCGCACCAGCAAGAACAACGAGATCGCCTACCGCTTCTACCTGGCCGCCGTGCATGCGAACTACGATGTGCGCGAGCCGCTGAACGCCTTCCTGCTCAGCGTGGGCCGGCAGAAGTTCGTCGTGCCGCTGTACACGGCGCTGCTGAAGAATCCCGCGCAGGCATCCTGGGCCCGCGAGGTCTTCGTCAAGGCACGCCCGCGCTACCATCCGGAGACGCAGGCGTCGGTCGCGAAGTTGATCAAGTAAGCCACTCACAAAAATAACGGAGTCCCGATGTTCCTGAAAAAACCTCTCGTGGCGGCGCTGCTGCTGGCGGCGCTGGGCGCGGCGGCATCGCACGTGCCCGTGCTGGCCGCGGCCGATGCCGCCGTCGCCGCCGACGTCACCAACCCGGCGGCCGCGCCGTTCGACCTTGAACGCGACGTGGGCACGGTCCTGAAAACGTTCGACGTGCCCGGCATCGCGATCGCCATTGTCAAGGATGGCAAGGTCGTCGCGGCGCAGGGCTTCGGCGTGCGCAAGCTGGGCGACCCCGCGCCCGTGACGGCCAATACGCTGTTCGAAATCGCGTCCAACTCGAAAGCCTTCACGGCCGCCGCGCTGGCGCAGCTGGTCGACCAGGGCAAGCTGAAATGGGACGATCCGGTCACGCAGCACCTGCCGGACTTCCAGATGTACGACGCCTATGTCACGCATGAAATGACGGTGCGCGACCTGCTGACGCACCGCAGCGGCCTGGGACTGGGCGCGGGTGACCTGCTGTGGTGGCCGACGACGAACTTCAGCACCGACGAAATCATCCACCGTCTGCGCTACGTGAAGCCGGCGACGAGCTTCCGCGCCAGCTACGCCTACGACAACCTGCTGTACATCGTGGCGGGTCGCATCGTGGCACAGAAGACGGGCAAGCCGTGGGGCGATGCGATCCGCGCGCAGATCCTGGGGCCACTCGGCATGAACGCCACGACGACCAGCGTGGCGGCGATGCTGCGCTCAGGCGATTACGCCGCGCCGCACAGCCGCATCGACGACCGCATCAGCGTCGTCAAGCCGATGCCGGTCGAGAACGCGGTGGGCGCTGTCGGCATCAACACCAGCGCCGCCGATTTCGCCAAGTGGATGAACGCGTTGCTGGCCGGCGGCCAGCTCGAGGGCGACAAGCGCCTGTTCAGCGCCGCGCAGGCGCGCGAAATGTGGACGCCGCAAACGCCGGTGAAGATCACCGAACCGAAACCGGCACTGGCGGCGACGCGGGCCAACTTCAATTCGTATGGCCTGGGCTTTTATGTGCGCGACTACCGCGGCCGCAAGATGGTCATGCACGGCGGCGCCCTGCAGGGCTTCTATTCGCGCGTGGTGATGCTGCCGGAGGAAAAGCTGGGCGTGGCGATCTTCACCAATGCCGAGAACAGCGGCTCGATGGCGGCGCTGCAGTGGCGGATTCTCGATCACTACCTGGGCGTCGCGCCGACGGACTGGATCGGCATCATCGCCGCGCAGGAGCAGCAGAACCATCGCGACGAACTGGCTCGCCAGGGCAAGGCCGTCGCCGCGCGCGCGACCGCTTCCAAACCTTCGCTGCCGCGCGCCAGCTACGACGGCGAATACAGCGACCCGTGGTACGGCAACGCCGTCATCCGCCACGAGGGCAAGAAGCAGATCTTCACGTTCACGCGCACGCCGGACCTGACAGGCGAGATGGAGCACTACCAGCACGACACGTTCATCGTGCGCTGGAAGGAGCGCAACTTCAACGCGGATGCCTACGTGACGTTCTCGCTCAATCCCGACGGCTCGATCGAGCGCATGAAGATGGCGGCGATCTCCGCGGAGACGGACTTCAGCTACGACTTCCACGATCTGTCGTTCACGCCGGTGAAAGCAAAGGTGGCGCCATAAGCAGTACCAGGGTCGGACCCGCCGGGTCCCACCCCGTTCTTCCGAAACAGATCGTAGGTAGGTGAGGCACCCTGTCAAACCTCCCAGTTTTGCCACATTTTCTGCAAAAACAGATGTAACAGTGAGTTTCAGTGAGCCTTTTTCATGTGCAAATGCAGCATAATCTCGCTCTTGTCATAATATGAAAGTTGTATCCGAATGAATGAGCTGTTCGTGTCGATTGTCCTGGTGTGCGGCTCCATGGTCGGGGGCTTCGTAGCTTTTTGCAGCTTCATGAGCCGGATTCAGCGTCGCTAAAGCGAGACCCAATAAAAAAGAGCCGCCGGAACCTGCGTTCCCGCGGCTCTTTTTCATTGGCGGCCTTACTGCTTGACGAACTTGAGCGTCATGCGGTCGCTCTCGCCGATCGCGGCATACTTGGCCCGGTCCTCATCCTTGTTCTCATACGTGGGCGGCAGCGCCCATACGCCGTTCTTGTGATCGGCCGTGTCCTTCGGATTGGCGTTGATCTCCGATTTCTCCGCCAGCTTGAAGCCGGCGCTTTCTACCAGCTTGATCACATACGCCTCGTGCATGTAGCCGGTCGACGCCTTCGCGTCCTGCTGCTTCGATGCGGGCAGGCGGTGCTCGACGACGCCGAACACGCCGCCCGGCTTCAGCGCCGTGTGCACGCTGGCCAGCAGTGCCTTGACCTTGTCGTCGCCACCCTCCATCCAGTTGTGCAGATTGCGGAACGTCAGCACCATGTCCACGCTGCCCGGCGGCGCGTAATTGAACACGCCGTTGCTCGGCTCGAACGCGCCCAGCTGCACCTTGCCGTAGACAGCCGGATTGGTATCCAGGCGCGCCTTGAACCGCTCGCCGCCCTTGGCAATGTTGGGCGTCTTCGATTGCGGCGTCGCGCCGGCGGCGATCAGCTTGCCCTGGTCGCGCAGGTAGGGTGCCAGGATCTCGGTGTACCAGCCGCCGCCCGGCGCCAGCTCCACCACCGTCATGTTCGGCTTGATGCCGAAGAACGTCAGCGTTTCGTACGGATGGCGATAGACGTCGCGCTTGACGTTGTCCGGCGTGCGCGTGCTGGCGCCGATGGCGGACTTCAGGGCGGAATCGTCGGCCAGGGCCGGTGCGCTGCTGACCGCGGCCAGAATGGCGGCGGCAAGGAATCGTTTCATGCGGGTCTCCTGTGGGTGATGTGCGTGGCGGGCGGCCCGGGTGGCTGCCCGCGTTGATCATCAGTCAAGTCGGCGGCACGGTCAAGTGTCCGCGCCGGACGCCCGCGGACACTCGTGGACAGTCCTGCGGCGGGGCGCTGGCGCATGCACACAACACTTTCAAAATGGCATGAATTTTGCGTATTCTGCACATTGGTTTGCTGGTAAGGTTGCCGGTTCATCAGCGGCTCGTTTTACTCAATTGGAGACTTTATGGAACGACGTGCATTTCTCAATCTCGGCGGCGCGGCGCTGGGCACCATGCTGTTGCCACCCTTCGGCCGGGCCATCGCGGCCGAGGAACTGGTCCGACCCGTCGACACGAAAGTCAGGAAAATGCTGGCCGATACCGCGCTGACGGCAGCCACGCAGGCCGGCGCCAGCTATTGCGACGTGCGCGTGGGCCGCTACCTGAACCAGTTCATCACGACCCGCGACCTGAATATCGAGAATGTCACGAACACCGAATCGGCCGGCGTGGGCGTGCGCGTCATCGCCAATGGCGCCTACGGCTTTGCCGCGACCAACGACATGACGCCGGACGGCGTCGCCGGCGCCGCGCGCCAGGCGGTCGCCATCGCGCGCGCCAACGCCAAACTGCAGACCGAACCCGTGCAGCTCGCACCCACACCGGGCGTGGGCGAGGTCGCGTGGGCCACGCCGTTCAAGAAGGACTGGCGCCTGGTGCCCATCAAGGAGAAGGCCGAGCTGCTGATCGCCGGGAACAAGGCCGGCATGGATGCGGGAGCGTCGTTCATGCAGTCGTTGCTGTTCCAGGTGAACCAGCAAAAATATTTCGCCTCCACCGATGGTTCGTATATCGACCAGGACCTGCATCGCCTGTGGGTGCCGTTCGCCGCCACCGCTGTCGACAAGGCCACCGGCAAGTTCCGCTCGCGCTCCGGGCTGTCCACGCCGGTGGGCATGGGCTACGAATACCTGGAAGGCCGCAAGGAGGACAAGTTCCAGGCCGCCGGCGGCGTCACGACCCTGTACCGCAATTCGTATGACCTGATCGAAGACGCGCGCGCCGCCGGCAAACAGGCGAAGCAGAAGCTGAGCGCGAAGTCCGTCCAGCCGGGAAAATACGACCTGGTGCTGTCGCCCGAACACCTGTGGCTGACGATTCACGAATCGGTCGGCCACCCGACGGAGCTGGACCGCGTGCTGGGCTACGAGGCCAATTACGCCGGCACCAGCTTCGCCACGCTCGATAAATGGCAGTCGAAAAAATTCAAGTACGGCGCCGACATCGTCAACATCGTGGCCGACAAGACGACCCCGGGTTCGCTGGGCGCCGTCGGCTACGACGACGAAGGCGTCAAGTGCAAGCGCTGGGACATCATCAAGGACGGCGTGCTGGTGAACTACCAGGCCACGCGCGACCAGGCACACATCATCGGCGAGAAGGAGTCGCACGGCTGCTCGTATGCGGACAGCTGGAGCAGCGTGCAGTTCCAGCGCATGCCGAACGTCTCGCTGCAGGCGGGTAAGAAACCGCTGACGCCGGACCAGATGATCAAGGACGTCAAGAAGGGGATTTATATCGTCGGCGACGGCTCGTTCTCGATCGACCAGCAGCGCTACAACTTCCAGTTCGGCGGCCAGCTGTTCTACGAAATCAAGGACGGCAAGATCACGCAGCCGCTGGAGGACGTCGCCTACCAGGCCAACACGCAGGAATTCTGGAACGCCTGCTCGGCGCTGTGCGATGAGCGTGACTGGCGCATGGGCGGCTCGTTCTTCGACGGCAAAGGCCAGCCGAGCCAGGTCAGCATCGTGTCGCACGGCGCCTCGACGGCACGCTTCAACGGCATCAACGTGATCAATACCGCCCGCAAGATCGGCTGAACGAGAGGACTACCAGATGAAGATGTTGAACCAGGACGATACCAAGCGCATCACCGACAAAGTGCTGTCCCTGTCGAAGGCCAACGAGTGCACCGTCACGATCCAGGGCGGGCGCACCGGCAATATCCGCTACGCCCGCAACGCCGTCTCCACGGCGGGCCTGGTCGAGAACACGGACCTGCTGGTCTCTGTCGCTTTCGGCAAGAAGCAGGGCACGGCCAGTGTCAACGAGTTTGACGACAAGTCGCTGGAAAAGGCGGTACGCCGGGCCGAGGACCTGGCCCGCCTGGCCCCGGAAAACCCGGAGTTCATGCCGACGCCGGCCGCCGTTGCGTTCAAGGGCTCCACCACCTTTAGCGCGAAGACCGATGCGATCGATCCTGAGTATCGCGCCCAGGTCGCGGCTTACAGTATCGAGGCGTGCCGCAAGAACAAGCTGGTCGCCGCCGGCTTCTTTACCGACGAAAGCGGCTTCGAGACGATCGCCAACTCGCGCGGCGTGTTCGGCCACCAGCAGCGCACCAATGTCGACTTCACGTGCACGGTGCGCACGGAAGACGGCCGCGGCTCGGGCTGGGTGCGCCGCGACGCCAACGACGTGAGCAAGTTCGACGCTCGCGCCGCGGCCGATGTCGCCATCGAAAAGGCATTGCGTTCCGTCGAAGCGAAGGCGCTGGAGCCGGGTCGCTACACCGTCATCCTGGAGCCGGCCGCCACGTCCGACCTGCTGGCCTATATGTTCAACAGCTTCGACGCGCGCAGCGCCGATGAGGGCCGCAGCTTCCTGGCGAAGAAGGGCGGCGGCAACCGACTCGGCGACAAGCTGTTCGACGAGCAGGTCAACGTCTGGACCGATCCCTGGCATCCGGACGTGCCGGTGCTGCCATGGGAAGCGCAGACGATGCTGCCGCGCGAGAAGGTGGACCTGATCAGGAACGGCAAGATCGCCGCGCTGAACTACTCGCCGTACTGGGCGAAAAAGCAGGGCGCTCGGGCCGTGGGCGCGCCGGGGAATATCGTCATGTCCGGCGGCAGCAAGTCCACGGCGGAGCTGATCGCGAGCACGAAAAAGGGCGTTCTCGTCACGCGCACGTGGTATATCCGCATGGTCGATCCCCAGTCGGTGCTGCTGACGGGCCTGACGCGCGATGGCACGTTCTACATCGAGAACGGCAAGATCAAGCATCCGATCAAGAACTTCCGCTTCAACGAAAGCCCCGTCACGATGCTGAACAATATCGACGAGCTGGGACGCCCGGAAGTGCTGGCCGGCGACGAAAGCCAGTTCCAGCTGCTGATCCCGGCGATGCGGGTGCGGGACTTCAATTTCACGTCGTTGTCCGACGCGGTCTGAGGTTCTCCAACACACTAACGAAGGGCCGGGGTCAGGGTGAAGTGATGGCATGCATGCCATCACTGCTACGCAGGCGAGGAGCATGCTCCTCGAAACCCCTGCTTCGCCCCGTCGGGTCTGACCCCAGTTCTTCCCGAGCACAGCAACAGGAGTAGAAGTGGAACGACGTACCTTTTTAAAAGTCAGCGCGGCAGCCGGCGGCACGCTGCTGGTGCCCGTCTTCGGCAACGCCATCGCGGCCGAGGAATTGATGAACCCCATGGCGGTCCAGTTCAAGAAGGCGCTGGCCGATGTCGCGCTGAACGCGGCCACCAAGGCGGGCGCGTCGTATTGCGACGTGCGCATCGGCCGCTACCTGAACCAGTTCATCACGACGCGTGACGTCAACGTGGAAAACATCGTCAACACGGAATCGTCCGGTGTCGGCGTGCGCGTGCTGGCCAACGGTGCCTATGGCTTTGTCGCGACCAATGTGATGACGCCGGACGCGGTGGCCGACGCCGCCCGCCAGGCCGTGGCCATCGCCCGCGCCAACGCGCGCCTGCAGAGCGAGCCGGTGCAACTGGCGCCCGTCAAAGGTGTCGGCGAGGTCGCATGGGCGACGCCGTTCACGAAGGACTGGCGCACGGTGCCCGTCAAGGACAAGGCCGAGATGCTGATCGCGGCGAACAAGGCAGCCATGGCGACGGGCGCGACGTTCATGACGTCGATGCTGTTCCAGGTCAACCAGCAAAAATATTTCGCGTCGACGGACGGCTCGTACATCGACCAGGACGTGCACCGTCTGTGGTCGCCATTCACCGCCACGGCCGTGGACAAAGCCAGCGGCAAGTTCCGCACGCGCGACGGCCTGTCGTCGCCGGCGGGCATGGGCTACGAATTCTTCGACGCGCAGCCGCGCCACAAGGTGCGCGCCGCCGGTGGCGTCACGACGCTGTACCACGGCGCCTACGACATCGTCGAGGATGCCCGCGCGGCCGGGCGCCAGGCGCGCGAGAAGCTGACGGCGAAAAGCGTCGAGCCGGGCAAATACGATCTGGTGCTGTCGCCCGAGCACCTGTTCCTGACGATCCACGAATCCGTCGGCCACGCCACGGAGCTCGATCGCGTGCTGGGCTACGAAGCCAATTACGCCGGCACCAGCTTCGCCACGCTCGACAAATGGCAGTCGAAGAAATTCAAGTACGGTTCCGATATCGTCAATTTCGTGGCGGACCGCACCACGCCCGGCTCGCTGGGCGCCGTCGGCTACGACGATGAAGGGGTGCCGGGCAAGCGCTGGGACATCATCAAGGATGGCGTGTTGGTGAACTACCAGGCCACGCGCGACCAGGCCCACATCATCGGCGAGAAGGCATCGCACGGCTGCTCGTTTGCCGACAGCTGGAGCAGCGTGCAGTTCCAGCGCATGCCGAACGTGTCGCTGCAGGCGGGCGCGAAAAAGCTGACGCCGGACGAACTGGTAAAAGACGTCAAGAAGGGCATCTACATCCTGGGCCGCGGTTCGTACTCGATCGACCAGCAACGCTACAACTTCCAGTTCGGCGGCCAGCTGTTCTACGAAATCCGCGACGGCAAGGTCACCCAGCAGCTGGGCGACGTGGCCTACCAGGCAAATACGCAGGAATTCTGGAACGCCTGCACGGCCATGTGCGATGAGCGCGACTGGCGCATGGGCGGCTCCTTCTTCGATGGTAAGGGGCAGCCGAGCCAGATCAGCGCCGTGTCCCATGGCTCGGCCACGACGCGCTTCAACGGCATCAACGTGATCAACACGGCGCGCAAGATCGCCTGACAAGGAATCCCATGAAACTGCTGGACAAGGATGAAGCGAAGCGCATCAGCGACAAGGTCATGGCGCTGACGAAAGCCGACGAGTGCCGCGTGTCGATCTCCGGCGCGCGCAGGGGCAATGTGCGCTACGCGCGCAACAGCGTCTCGACGGCGGGGCTGGTGGAGGACACGCAGCTGTCCGTCGCCGTCGCTTTCGGCAGGCGTCAGGGCACGGCGCAGGTCAACGAGTTCGACGACAGGTCACTGGAAAAGGCCGTGCGCCGCGCCGAGGAAGTGGCGCGGCTGGCGCCGGAAAATCCGGAGTTCATGCCGGCCATCGGCAAACAGGCATTCCTGCCGACGCCGACCTATAACGCGAATGCCGACGCTTTCAGTCCGGACTTCCGCGCCGAGATGGCGTTCCAGAGCATCGACGCGGCCCGCAGGAAGGGGCTCGTCGCCGCCGGCTTCTTCTCCGACAGCACGGGCTTCGAATGCATCGCCAATTCGAACGGCGTATTCGGCTACCAGGAACTGGCCAGCCTGAATTTTACGGTCACGACGCGCACCGAGGATGGCCGCGGTTCCGGCTGGGTCAATCGCGCGGCGTACGATCCGAAGAGTTTCGACGCGCGCGCCGCATCGGACATCGCCATCGAGAAGGCGCTGCGCTCCGTCGAGGCCAAGGCGCTGGAGCCGGGCCGCTACACGGTGGTGCTGGAGCCGTCGGCATCGTCCGATATGCTCAACTTCATGTTCGGCGCCTTTGATGCGCGCCAGGCCGACGAAGGCCGCAGTTTCCTGGCGAAGAAGGGCGGCGGCAACCGCCTGGGCGATCGGCTGTTCGATGAGAAGGTCAATGTCTGGGCCGACCCGTGGGATGCCGACGCACCCGTGCTGCCGTGGGAACAGCAGTCGATGATGGCGCGCCGGAAGACGGACCTGATCAGGCATGGCCAGGTCGCGTCGCTCGACTACGACCGCTATTGGGCGCAGAAGACCGGCAAGCCGGCCAGTGCGGACCACGGCAACATCATCATGGGCGGCGGCAGCAAGTCCACCGAGCAGCTGATCGCCGAGACGAAGAAGGGCATCCTCGTTACGCGCATGTGGTACATCCGCATGGTCGATCCGCAGTCGCTGCTGTTGACGGGCCTGACGCGCGACGGCACGTTCTATATCGAGAACGGGCAGATCCGCCACCCGATCAAGAACTTCCGCTTCAACGAGAGCCCTGTCGTCATGCTGAACAATATCGACGACCTGGGTAAATCGATGCTGATCGGCGATGCGAACTCGCGCTTCCGCATGATGATCCCGGCGATGCGCGTGCGCGACTTCAACTTCACGTCGCTGTCGGACGCCGTCTGACGCTGGGGAGCTGATCTTGGCATACGATTTCTATTTCACGCGCCTGACCTACGAGTCGGGCGACTGGGATGTCGATATCCGCATGCCGAGCAATGTGCTGAACTCCCTCGTCGAGTACACGACCCTGAAGGTCGATACGACCGAGCGGATCGTGGCGCTGTCGGACCCGAAGATGCTGGAAGCGCCGTTCTGCTACCTGGCCGGCCACAAGCTGGTGCAGTTCACGGATGCGGAGCGGAAGAACTTCGAGCGTTACGTGAAAGGCGGCGGCTTCGTCTTCGTCGACGACTGCAACCACGATATCGACGGCCTGTTCGCGAAGTCGTTCGAGGCGGAGATGGCGCGCATCTTCGGCGCGAAATCGCTGCACAGGATTCCGAATACGCACCCGTTGTATTCGTGCTTCTTCCGTTTCGAGGGCCCGCCCAATACGGGCATGGAGCTGAACGGCTGGGGCGACGACCTGGTGCACGAATACCTGCAGGCGATCGACGTCAAGGGACGCATCGGCGTCTTGTACAGCAACAAGGACTACGGCTGCGAGTGGGATTACGACTTCCGCAACAAGCGCTGGCTGGCGGTCGATAACACGCGGTTTGCGGTCAATATCATTCAGTATGCATTGGGAGCATGAGGGCATGGCGGAGAGTGGCGTGGAGTGGAACGAACAGGAAATCGCGGCGCTGACGGAGAAGGTGGCGGCACTGCGCGCCAGCATGAGCAGCGTCATCGTCGGCCAGCATGACGTCATCGAGTCGCTGCTGATTTGCCTGCTGGCGGGAGGTCACGCACTGGTCGAAGGCGTGCCGGGACTGGGCAAGACCTTGCTGGTCAAATCGCTGGCGCAGGCCACCGACATGCGGTTCCGTCGCGTGCAGTTTACGCCCGACCTGATGCCGTCCGATATCGTCGGCACCGAGATCCTGGAAGAGGATACGACCACCCGCAAGCGCGAGTTCCGCTTTCAGCAGGGCCCCGTGTTCACGCAGGTGCTGCTGGCGGACGAGATCAACCGCGCACCGCCAAAGACGCAGTCGGCGCTGCTGGAGGCGATGCAGGAACGGTCGGTGACGTTCGCCGGCCAGACGCACCGTTTGCCGCAACCGTTCTTCGTGCTCGCCACGCAGAACCCGATCGAGCAGGCCGGCACGTATCCGCTGCCGGAAGCGCAGCTGGACCGCTTCCTGCTGCGCATCGACGTGGGCTACCCCAGCGAGGATGAGGAGATCGCGATGGTCTCCAGCACCACGCACGGCGCGCTGCACGATGCGCCAGCCGCGATGGATGTCGCCGCGCTGCTGCGCCTGCAGGCGCTGGTACGCGATATCGAAATCGGCGAGCACCTGCTGCGTTATGCGACCCGGCTGGTGCGGGCTACGCGGCCGCGGGAGACGCTGGTGGACGCGGTCAAAAAACACGTCGGCTGGGGCGCCGGTCCCCGCGCGGGGCAGGCGCTGGTCCTGGCCGCCAAGGCGCGTGCGCTGATGCATGGCCGCCTGGCCGTCACGCGCGAGGATATCGGCGCAATGCTGTTGCCCGTGCTGGCGCACCGTGTGCTGCGCAACTTCGAGGCGGAAGCGGACGGTGTCGCGATGGCCGACATCCTGGCGCACCTGCTGGACCAGATCAAGCTCACCTGAGCCGATGCTGCAAACGCCCGCGTTGCTGGCGCACGCCGCCAATCTCGACCTTGTGATCCGCCACGTGCTGGCGGGGCTCGGCCATGGCATCCACGCCGGCCGCGAGCGTGGTGCGGGTGTCGAATTTTCCGAATACCGCGCCTATGCGCCGGGCGACGAATGGCGGCGCGTCGACTGGAAGCTGCTGGCCCGGGCCGACCGATATTATGTGCGCGAAGCGGAGCGCGACAGCCACGTGGCCGTCTGGCTGTGGCTCGATGCCAGCGCGTCGATGGCGGAACCCAGCTTCACTGTCAAGGGCCTCGATAAACTGTGGACGGCCCGCACGGCGCTGGCCTGCGTGGCCGCCATCGCGCAGCGCCAGGGCGATGCGTTCGGTCTTGTCGTCTGCACGGACGGCCGCGCCGATGTCACGCCCGCTGCGCGCGGACCCCGTCAACTGCAGCGCGTCTTGGCGGCGCTGGCGCGGGCATCGGCCAGCGGCGGCCTGCCCGATACGGCGGCGTTAAAAACCGCGCTGCGCATCGCCGCCGCGCCGGCCGTCGTGTTTGCGGCCACCGATTGCCTGGACTGGCCGTCGCCGATGGCGGAGGCGCTGCAACGCCTGCGTCACCTGCGTCACGATGTGCGCGTGCTGGCGCTGCGCACGCAGGCGGAAGTCGACGGCAGTTTTCCGTCCGGCGTCGCTTACCGTGAACGTGAAGGCGGCTGGGCCTTGCACCGGCTGCTGGCCACGGACCGCGAAACCTATCGCGCCAACGCCTTCGCGCATTTCGCCGGCGTGGCGGCGCACTGCCGCCAGCATGACATCGTGCTGACCGAAGCGCGCATCGAGCAGCCTTTGGAAGCGGTGCTGCGCGCCTGGCTGCGGCCACCGTCCGCGCGCGGAGCACGCCGATGACCAGTTTGCAGCCATGGTGGTGGGCCGCGTTGCCAGTACTGCTGTTGCCCCTGTGGTGGCACCGGCAGAAGCGCCAGCGTACGGCGGCCGAGCTGCTGGCGACGGCGCGGTTTTTACCGTCGTCGGCGCCGCAGCAGCGCCGCATCTGGCGCTGGGTCGATGTGCTGCTGCTGATCGTCCGGCTGGCGCTGCTGGTGGCGCTGATCGCGTGGCTGGCCGTCACCGTGTTCCCGTGGCGCGGCGACACGGTGATGCTGGCGCCGGGACTGGATGCCGGCTGGGTGCAGCGCGAGATCGCGGCGGCACGCATGGCGGATGCCAGCCGGATCGCGCTGCCGCCGCGCGTGCTGGACTGGCTGCACCGCAACGAGCACGAATGGCGCGACGGCGCCCGCACCCTCGTGCTGGCGCGCGCTGGCGACGTGGCCATGCCCGCGCGGCCGCCCCGCTTCAGCCACGCCGTGACGTTCCGGCTGGCCCCAGCCGCCGCGGACCCGCCGCGCGTACACCACGTCGTCATCGCGGCGACGGATCGGATGCCACGCTGGCAGGCGCTGTTTGCCGCATTCGGTGCGACGGGCGAGCGTTGGGTCGTCGCCGCTGAACCGACAGCGCAGACGGAGCTTGTGGTCTGGGACCGGCCCGACGCGGCGCCGGCGCACTGGCAGGCGCCGCACTGGTGGCGCGTCGGCTCGACCGGCCAGCGAGTGCCGGCTGCCGGATTGCCATTGACGTATGCCGATACGCGGCAGGGGCGCGTCTGGTCGGGGATGCCGTGGCCACCGGCAAGCGCCGACGAGGCGACCACGCTGCATCAGGCGTGGCAGGCAGTGGCTGTCGCACCGCAGCCTTACCCGTTACCCGCGCTCGATACGGCGGCCACGCGCATCGCCTCCATCGCCGCGGGCGGCACGCGCGCACCCTGGTGGC
>Ga0307518_10001243_pt1 | contig 19142 bp, 17 predicted proteins | sample 25_EM_MG_FD_203889 | JGI IMG/M metagenome (GOLD analysis project Ga0307518, IMG submission 203889) | Populus trichocarpa ectomycorrhiza microbial communities from riparian zone in the Pacific Northwest, United States - 25_EM | ecosystem: Host-associated > Plants > Roots > Unclassified | place...
TTCCCTTTTTGTACTTTAATGCTGTGTCCCCCCATGTATTTAAACCCCTGGGCTCAGCCCAGTGGAAAAAAGCCCAATTATACGAAATTATCCCTCTCTCAGTCTCTCTCAGTCAGTATCCCCTCAGTACTTTGAGTCTTGTAGGCTTCAGTGAAGGTCTAAAGGCTCTGATATTCAAGTTTTATCCAATCTATTCAAGTCCAAGTCTTTCTCTAGGCTCAAGCGGAGTCTAGCCTGTCAATCCTTCATCTCCCATTGCTTCTGGACATCAGGAGCCCCCTTGCCCCTTTGCTGCACCAATCTCTAGGTGTAGTATCACTGCTTCAGTCTCAGTCTACCCAATCCCCGCTTTGACACTTCCTAGGCTTTAGGAAGAGTCCAGACCCCTGTCCCCTTCGTCTTCCATCACTCCTGTACCCCAGGAGTATCCTGCATCTCTGTCTGCATCACCCTGTTGGTGTAGATCCCCTCTCCCCCTCCTCAGCACATCCTCTCTGGACACTGCGGAGGTAAACCACCACTCGCACATTTCGTAGTCCTTTGTTGGTGTTGTGTTTGGGTTATTACTCCGACCCAAATCCACACTTTGACTCACAGCATCAATCTCTTGACAAAGGGCTTGCAGTCCATTCAGAGTCAGGGGTTTTCCGACTCGAGCAATCTCATCCTTGAGGTGATCCGGGAGACCAGAGTAGAATAGGTGATGGAGTGCGCCATCTCCATAGTCCTGGACCTGTGATGCGAGGCAGTTGAAATCTACTATGTACCACGTAACACGGTACAAGTCCTTCATCCGGAGATGCTCAAGCTGGTGCTCAGCATCAGCAACTGGGTCATGAGGACCAAAGGTACTCTGGAGTTCTGCTATGAAGTGGACCCAGCTGTCCATCCAATGTGGGTGGTCAGCCGGATTACCAGAGTTGAGGAGGTCCGGTTCAAACCATTCCAGCGTCATACCTTTTAGATAGGATTGGGCGAACATTACCCTTGCCCTATCTTGACGGAAAGCCTTAGCACGATCCTGGAAGCACAGTTTGCACTGGACCAAGAAGGTCCGGAGTTTTTTGGGGTCCATGCCATCAAATGTGTCCGGTTCACAGACCTTGGCATGGGAGGAAGAGGAGTCGTTGGAACGACGAGAGGAGCAGGAGAGGCAGTTGACGGCGATGGTGAGGTTGTGGAAGACAGCCAGACTAGGGTCTAGCTCTTCCGTGGCATCAAGAAATTCATTGTCGTCATTGTTGTTGTTGTTGTTATCTCCAGGGTCATCCGGATCATCTCTGGGACCATCCTCAGGGCCAAACCATTGGAAACAACAGGGTTCGTGACGTTCCGGAGTGGAGTCGCGACAGTAGGGGAACTGATCACCAGAAACAGAATCATGGTGACCTAAGTCAGCAGAACCACGAAGGCTCTGAGACGCAGCATCTCAATGTGGAGTCACAGATGCTGTGGGATTTCGAGCTGTGAAGCTCCAGATTTGGCTAACAGAAGCCAGAGGTTGCCTGCAGTTAGACAGGGCTTTCCATGCGGCAGAAAGGTGGAGGTCATTTACTGCACCTGCTTCTTCAGCAAGTGCGGCAGCAGTACGAGCGCAAGAGCGCGTAGTCATGGTCATGGGGAAATGAAACTAGTTTGTGTATGAGGTTTGGGATAGTGAACCCACACAAGTGTGAGTCTGAAATACTGTCAAGTCTGGGTCTACTCTGGTAGGGGGTCCAGTCAAGTCCGGACAAAAGCGGACAAGAGCAGAGGTCAGAGGTTTGGGCAGAGGTTAGCCCGGGCTGGAGTTGCGACTGATTGGATTCAATGACTAAGGACAACGAGCGTTGATCCCTTGTGTAGGTTCCGGTCAAGAGGTTGGAGATGGAAACGGAGACAGAGACAGAGACAGACAGAAACTGGAGTAGTGACTAAGTTGATTTCAGACTGAAGAATGTTGATATCATCAGGGGGATTCCCTGGTCGATCGGTGGTAGGTTTTGGATTTGCCCTTCCAAAGGGGTTCTCGAGAGGTTCGCGCCTGTTTTTAGGGCAGCGAGGGAAATGATGCTCATCAAAGATGGCGTGGGCAGCAGTGAACACTGCGTTGGTGGAGCACATAAACAAGAAATTGTGCTCATTGCCAGGGGCAACACCGATGTAAGTCATTAGCTCCGACTTGGGAGCCATCTTATTTGCTCTAGCCGTGGCTGGGAGGTAGACAAAAGCTCCACAGCCAAACACACGGAGGTGATCGATGTTAGGCATCTCCCCCTTAAGCATTTCATGGGGGGTGCGCCATCGGAGGCGAGCTACCGGGGTACGGTTGTAAATGTGGGTTGTGTGAGCGAACGCAAATTCCCACCAAGAGTCAGGAATGCAAGCTTGATGCCACATAGACTCGGCTTTATCCATGAGAGTGCGCCCTAGACGCTCAGCGCAGCCATTCTGCATGGGGGTTCTAGGAGCACTTTGGTAAATTTTTATTCCTTTCTCAAGGAGTGCTCGATCAAAGAGATCGGATTTATACTCTCTGCCAGCATCAGACATCCAGCCAACGATGTGCGCATTATGTGGAATGCACACCATTTCAAGGAAATCTTTGGCAGCCGTAATCACTGCAGCTTTGGAGCAAAGAGGCATAGTCCAGGCGTGAGAGGTGAAATCGTCGTAGAAGGTAATAACATATTTAAACTTCCAGTACGACGTAACTGGGAAGGATTTGAGATCAGAGTGCACCAGCTCAAAGGGCTTGGAAGCACGTCTTTCATTTTCTGGGAAAGCTCGATTGGGCATCTTGCCAAGAGCACATCCAGGGCAAACACAGTCCTCAGTAGGAAAGTGGATCTCCGGGAAGTGCTGCGTATGCTTTTGCGCGTGTCAGAGGACTTCCTTTGAGGGGTGCCCAAATCTCTGGTGCATAATGTCATAATCAACTTTGCTCACAGAGGTGATATAGTTAGATCTAATTATTGGGATAGATCTAATCCCAAAAATAACATTGCGGTCATCCTCTGGGTCTGGCCCAAACCATAGGTGTTCAGCTTTGTGAGTGAGGCTAATGCCTCTCTTATCGCCAGTGACTCTGTAATTATGCTGGAGCATTTCGCCCATAGAAATGAGGCGTGCAGTAGTGCCTGGCATATGGAGCACTTGGGTGAGTGTAATAACTTTCTCATCCCCAGAGTTGTGGTCTAGGCACCAGAGTAAAACCGTGCCAATGCCAGCAATCAGTGCTACACCATTAGCCGTTTTGGCATAGTGCGCTCGCTTTAGTGCATTGTACTAGGAGGCGAAATCACCTATGTCACCAGTAAAGTGGCAGGATGCACCTGAGTCTAGTAGCCAGAAGGCTCCAGAGAGTTCACTATCATCAGCCATTTTTCCCTTACAGCCAGCACAGCGCACATTATTCAAACATGAACAGATATATGCTTTACTCGAGATACGACATGACATATTGTAGTGACTACTCACTATATACAGTGCAGTTGTATAACGCACATGTAAAGGGAGTGTGTCAGTGTCAATCAGCATGCGTGCAGAAGGTACTTGCCTGAAAAGGCTGGCCTCCGCATCCATCGCCATTGACGTCACGTTGTAACGGTCAAGGACCATCATGTCAATCTCATCGAACTCATCGTCAGCGAACAGTTTGTGGGTGATAGGTTCATCATCCCCAAGGGAGATGGCATCCTCCTCATACATCGTGATGCGCTCCTCAAGACGAGGGCGCTTTAACAAGGAGGGACCAGCCTTGGGCTGGTCCAGGCTCACACTAGCCATCGACACAATATGGTCAAGGGTGCAGATGGTTTGGCAGGAGGGCTCCACCCCCAAGCGGTGTGCCAGATCGAAGGCCTTAATGGTATTATTGAATGCAGGGGGGCCATAGTGGGCAGCACTGGGAGTGTGGGCCAGGGCATGACGGTCGACGGTCGGCTCAGGTCCATCATAGTGGACATAAGTAGCAAAGGCAGCTTGCTGAGCATTTTCATGACAAGCACGAGCCTTCTTGCCGCCACGGCGTGTGCAGCCTCCTTGTCCTTGGGCAGGAGTGTTTCCGCTCGCACCGCCGTTGGACCCACCTTGCTGCTGCTGCTGCTGCTGCTGGGCGAACTTGGGGTCAGCCGGCTTGCGCTTCACAGCACTAAGCTTGTTGGCCTGTGGGCCCTTACTGCCGTCGCGAGTGGCGCCTTTCTGCTCGAAAGAGAGCGTGGCAACCTTGATGATACCTTCTGGCTTCAAATTCTTGATCTCGTCCGGGGATGTCTGGCTGAGTATCTGTGCTACAACCTCCATAGTAGGAGGGAGCTTGCATAGAATAATCATCGTCTGCACAGGGGCAGGGAAATTGAAGCCAGTGTCTTTGAGGTACATGAAGTGGCTCAGCATCTTGGTAATCGCCAGAGCGGGATGGGAGCCAGCAGGAATTGTAGTCGAAAGGAGCTTACTCAGCTCAGCGTAGGCAGAGCCGATACTGGGGGCACCGAAGCTCTTCTTGAGGTAATCCCACACCTCCTTTACAGTAGTAAGGTCAGCGATAGCGACCTGGATGGAGGGGGCAAGGTACAAGGTGATATTACCGAGCGCTCTCTCGGTGTTGTCCTCCCAGTTGTTTTGGTCGTCGTGACCGTCGGTGGGCTGAGTAGTCAAATAGACAAACCACTGGCCTTGTGCCTGAAGGTAGGCCTGCATAGAGGTGTGCCACTGCTGCCAGTTGGAGCCAGTGAACACAGGGACCATCTTGTCGAGAGCGCTGGACATGGTGAATTCTGTTAGGTCAACAGAGTCAGCAAGTGAATGCAACAATGGACAGACAAGAAAAGAAGAAACACCTGAGTGCTAGTGAAAGCACTTCTGTCAACAGCTAACTCATGACTAGGGTCAGCCAGTGCAAGTCGTCGACGAACTTCGCTTGTGCAGGTGCTCAACTAAGGAGCTCACTGCCTGGCACAAATCATCGATGAACTTCACCTTGTGGCTGTGCAGGGGCTCAACTAGGAGCTCACTGTGTTCCACAGCGTCAAGCTAGTTAAAGCGACGCTCAGGGAGCTGGAGCGCTGTCTGGTGCATTGCTGCACACAGTGTGCTCACAGGGCTCATAACCTGTTGAAGCAATACCTATGTACATAGAGGAACTGCTATGCCAACTCACCTGTTGGGTGGAGTGCACAACCTGAGATGGTAGCAGTAGCTGGTCAAGAGTTGTTATATTATATAAGCGATGAACGCTGTTTATATACAACAAACATTGTGACACATGACTGTGACATGTGATGTGTGACATGTAACATCTACTCTAAAGAGGACTATTACTAAGTCTACACTAATATGGGTCACAGTCTTGTGCACACTTTGTCGATGGTTTACGCCGGGTGCATGTGCGACTTCAACATGTACAATATGTCAAGATGGGCAAGCAGGTGTATATCTCTGACTATCAAGGTATTTCTGTATTGATATTGGATCCACTGTGCTAACTTTGTGATTGTATGTCCATCTCCAGGAAATAATACTCTACTGACAGATCCACAAATTCTCACTCATCTGTAAGTTTTTACTGGCTGTGGTGCTCTGCTAGTTGATGCTTTGTTCATCTAGGAGTGTTTGTCGGGGTCAGAGACTATTTAGTGATGGGAATGTGCAATTGAAGGGGGTGGAGCTTTTCAAGAAACAACATGTTTGCAACAAGTTTTGTGAATGGGCAGGCTTTGAATTGAATCCCTTCTGGCAGTAGAAAATGTCTAGTCTACATAGTTACAAACCACTATACATTTGGTGTTTTGGCTCACATGACATTATGATTTGTGCTTTTGATATTTTGACTTCGACATTCTGAATTGCACTTTTGATACTTTGACTTATACATTTTTGACTCGTCCATTTCAAGTTTTCACTTGTAAAATTGACAAGGTCAGTTAGGAAAAATGCAATGTGCAATCTACATTTTGAATTTCGGACAAATGAAAAACGAAATCTACAAATGGACAAATGGTGTTCGAAGTCCCACCGAAGGCATTTGCCAAATGAAGAACGATTTCGGACAAATGGCAAAACGCATTTGGCAAATGAAGCACGACCGTCTGGCTTTCCATATCCTTGTGCCTCTACCACCACCAGTCCTCACTGGATCGAGAGTGTAAGCAGACGAACTTCGCTGTGAGTGCCCTTCGGTCATCATCTATCTTGCTTCTCAACGCATATAAGACGTCGACCAGCCAAAGGGAATCAATCACCACAACTACGTCCACTGTTCCGCTCGAGCATCTGTGTCCAATTTTTTGGCTGTCACCAATTCGGTAGAGAAGGTATGGATACCATTCCAGTTGTTGGTCGCAATCTAAGAGTGACACGCATGAATGTCCACAGCATGCGCCTGATCAACGTGAAAGCCTTACTTGAAAGGGAGAAATTGATGGAAAAGGGAGAGCGAGTGGACCGTCGAGCCAAGGTCCTCGAGTTCCGCGATGATGAAGTCACAACGTACGCGATCCTGTCCCATCGGTGGATTGGGCAAGAAGTGGAATATGACGACATAGTCGAGCTGGCCAAGATGGACGAGGAGATGAGGGACGAAATACGCCAGGGCGATGGCTATCGAAAGATTCTCGATAGCTGCAAGCAGGCTAAGAAGGACGGGTATGAGTGGTTGTGGGTGGACACTTGCTGTATCGACAAGCGAAGCAGCGCAGAGCTGTCTGAGGCCATCAATTCAATGTACCGGTGGTATGAAAACGCCCAAGTGTGCTATGCGTACCTCCACGACGTCCTCGATTCATCCTTTCCCATTGTATGTAACGACAAGAGGTATGCCAACGGCTGGCCGGAGTGGTTCTCGCGTGGGTGGACACTGCAGGAAATGATAGCGCCAAGCAATGTCCAGTTCTTCAACAAAACATGGCAGACCATCGGTGACAAGAGGACGCTTGCACGTACCTTGCAAGAAATCACCGGAGTTCCCGAGCATATCCTGATGGAGGGACTTTACGGAGACCGTCCGTGCGTTGCTCAAATCATGTCTTGGGCGGCCAGTCGGACGACGACTCGAGTCGAGGACAGAGCTTATTCTCTGATGGGTCTGCTGGGCGTGAATATGCCGATGTTGTATGGAGAGGGGAAGAAAGCTTTCCACCGTCTTCAGCTGGAGATCATCCGCACGTCGAACGACCACAGTATTTTTGCATGGGGCTGCGACGGAGAAGGAGTGCGGGCTGGCAACATCCTTGCAGATGACCCAAGCGTCTTCCGCTGCTGTTCTGCCATGAAACTGATGGACCCTCACGAATTCTTCAAATCTCTCCCAAGCTGGCTCATGCTAGAAGCAGAGCTCCCTTCGACTGAGGACGATCGGCTTGGGACATTCCCCATCACGAATCGCGGCATCCAAATCTGGCTCTTCCTTCGCCCGTTACATGGCGCTGATTCAGTCTTCCAAGCTTGCCTGCCATGTCGCTCTGGTCCATGGGATCCACCAGTGGCCATCAATTTATGCTTGAATGAATCGAATTACTATAGATGTGCAGATCCAGCCTCTCATCCAGATCCTGGAACTTTCCAGTTCCGTCAGGTCTATCTCAGATATCAAGACACGTCGCATCGCAACGCCGCATTCGAAATCGATGACAGCGCAATCACCGAGAATGGCTTCACCTACCGCAGCGTGTACCCAGTGCAATTCACAGGAAATACATTCACTCTGACCAGCACTGATCCTCTTTGCGTCAAAGTCTATTCTAATGACCAAACCGGTGATTGCTTTGCAGTGGGCTTCGGACGATTCTTTGGCAAGGACTGGATACATGTCGTTCCTAGTGGATATGACATGTGGAACTGCGATATCGTGGAAAAATACAACGGCATGTTAGCCGACGCGCCAGAGCATGCGCGATCCATGGATAAAGCGCGTTCTGGAGCTCGGGTCTCCATTATGCACGCCTGTCTCCCCAAACGGAGAGTTCTGCGTACTTGCGTCGTGTGGAAGAGCTCAAGAGAGAATGGCGTTAAGTTGGAGGTACTTCAGGATCCCAGTTTTGATTATGTATCAGCTAGTAAATGGACGGGCTTCAATGTTGATGTGGGTGTCTGCGCATTACTTCCATAACAGCATTGACATTACTGTTCATAGAATCTAGATGATCCCAACTGTGACTGGCGGACTCTTATGCTACTCGTTAGGAAGGCGCAGGGTGTCTGTGAGCTAGACGTCGATGGGGTCTCTATGAAATTCTCAAAAGCACCCAGAGGTATAAAAGTATGTACACATATTTTTTATACTCTGCTCGAGTCTTACGAAAATAGTTGGGGGAGTATGGTCGCCTTACAGACCGCGAGAATTTCTACTGCGAAGGAAACGTATTTACTGACCTCAAGTCGCTTCCTTTGAAGGAGGGCATTACCCCAAGGCAGCACGGGGTGTCTCAAAAGGGTGGGGAGGGCAACTATGTTTTTGCCCGCTTGAACGAGGACGCTGCTATCGAATTATACAAACCACTTTGCCTGTTGCTTCCAATTAACGACGACGTCAAAACACTGTTGACTTCCCTCTCTTCTCGATCGACCAATGTATATCTCGTCACAAGGGTCATACAATGTCCCCCTGACCCTCGTTGGCCCGGCTCAAGCACAAGCACTACACCTTTTTGCACTTTTGTGAAGCCCTTTATTTGGAACCAAAATGCAGGCCAGATTCTGTGTCGGAGGAGGAGCGGTCAGGTGATGAGATAATGGGTGACCAAGTGAGGGTTAACGATGCGGATGGAATGGAGTTGTAAAGTGCCACTCTGTCGTCGGTTGTTCTCTGACTAGTTCATTCGTCTGTCCGTCTATTACTATGTTCTTTCACGCATATCATATCCACTGCAATCTATAGTCTGAAGCAGTCTTGTTCGGGAAGGACATGCATGCTAGTCTGTAGGGGACTCGACCATTCTCTTCTCACGCAAGCTCACAGACTCCAGTGGAGTTCCACTGTGCGCACAGTATAAATTGGTTCATTGTGCCTGAGGAACCTGTGCCACTCCACTCAGCCCACAGCAGCCACTTGAGAACTCTCCTGTGATTTTCGTGCAACATACCGCACAAGATATCGATCCTTCTGAGTGAGCATATTCACAAAATGACAGAAATTAACATTACTCTCACATGTTCCTTCCACAGGCCGATCGCGACAGCAGCACGAGACGGCAGTTGCAAATTCTCCAGCGATATGCTTAGGACCAACATCCATGTCGGCGTTGCCAATCGAGCGACCCACCTGTGTGTCATGCGTCCTGTTGCTTAGAGGCAACGGTAGACGGACGCACCAGGGCATGACTGGGGGAGCCCACAGGGGAGTGAATGCGTGCAGTAGACACGGTTGTTGAGAATGCAGAGTTCTCTTCGACTCGCAAGATGATCCAGGCAGTGACAGTGGCAAAATGAGAATCCTCACCATATGTGGGGAAGACGCCAGCGGTCAACCAAGAACGATTGTCTTCCATCGAGTCTTTGGTCCGCTTAGGCAGACAAGTATTTCCTTGTACACGACTGGAAGTACCACCTCAACCAATAATGTGACAATGGCCCTTCCTCCCGATCATGAGGGCAATGGTGGTGGCTTTATTTTGTACTCTACCTAATGGATGATGCCACTGGGCAGAGTAAGTAACAAGTGTGAACTAAGGAAGGAACGACATACCTCCGTCAAACGAAGAGAAAGGCTGAGGAAAGACTCTAGTAATCTCAGCTCCTGTGCGTGTCGTTAGTGTGCTCTGTGAGTGCGAGAGGGCCAAGTCCTATGTACCTTGACAGAGGGTCGTCGAATCACTTACAAGAACATCCGATTGGCTCTAATTTGTTCTTCCTGCATTGGTGTGTCAGACAACATAAATGCGTTTCTCCGTTTTACCTGTCATCACTTGAAAACGAGACCAAGGAACATATATGCAATAACATTCAGTATGGCTGCCAATCACATCCAGATGTATTCGAGCCCAATTTTTTCCATAGTGCTCCGCTCGATCCAGCACCCTATGAAACGGTGTCAGGCAGAATTTTAAGCCGAGTCAGGTCCATGACAGCTTACAATAGTCAGTGGAACTGTATATATTGCCTTCTACATTGGGCACAACCAACAGGACGAGGATGACCAGCCAAATGATAGCCAACACGACGAGGGCAAATTTCGATGGAGATTACCAGCGAAAGGCAAGTCCTTGAAGCATGTGCAATGCAATAGCCTGCCTCCAATCAGCCACATTGCGGGCATGTCCTGTGTCAATGACATACCATCGTACTGCGATATGAACTTGTTGCATGAATGCTTACAACTTACCTGTCTCGAAACATACCTGAGTGCAATTCCTACGTCACCGATTTGCTTAAGAAGGCCAACAGACGATGAGAGATGAGTGTCGAGTGAAGGACAACGGAAAAACACCTTGAACAGTGCACCAAGTACCTGGATAAACGCCCTGGCACATTCCCTGCATAAGGTGGGCAGACTTACATTGTGAGCCTGACGCACCGCTTCAATTATCCACTTGATGTTTAGCAATCCACCTAGAAAGGTTCACTTCCAGTTGGCGGGGAAGGCAAGCTAGTCTGCACATGCTACATACCAACGTCTGAGAGGATAAGATCGAAGGAAAGTAGGTTGAGAAAGTAGTAATGTACGTGTGTCTCCGTGGACCACCTTCGTGAAGCATTTCACTGGATTGCGACAGCACTATACTGTGGTAGATGTCTGTGTATATCGACAGAGGGTATGTAGTCGAAAACATACAGCAATGCAGAGAAAGAGGCCGGCTACGGCACGTGCCGAGGCAGCGAATGCCTCGACCCATGGAAGGGCATCCCTAGTATCCTCGTTCCGAAGTCGAATTCTGCATTGCTCATCGTCGGAATATCAAAGGGAGATAGATGCTCGCACGGAACCTTGTGAGGGGCGTTGATGAAGCCATAGGCAACGAGTTCGTCAATTTATCAATGGGTTTGGATGAGCATATCTTAATTTTGACCGTTAAACGGAGGAGATCCCGGGAAGACCAAGGACTCCAACGGGAACACAGGACCAACTCAGAGGTATGGTGGCAGCATGTTGTGGCTCGGGAACAAGAATGCCGGGCCCATTGCATATCTTTGAAATGTCATTTCCGATACGAATCCCTTCTGGCCTAGATACTCGTTTCAAAGTCAACACCTTCTGAACTCCATTAGCTCCCACAATTCCAAAAAGCCACTCGAAGGACGCGTCAGCAAATAAAAAAGAACTACATGTTGAACTACGCACATTATGAAGAACTCAATTCTACCCTTTCAGCCCTGACAAGTACATCTTGGAATTCAGCATCTGCCAGTGCAGGACCGACACACTGGCGCAAGAACTTCCCGACCTGCTCAGTGCACGCCCGATGAACGTCGCAGGATCCAACAGACGCCTGAGGTCATCTTTGATGGGATCGAAGTAGGCATCTCGTCTGGGCCATTCGATGAGGTCGTTTTCGAGTCTAAGCCATTTTACTTGGCCTGCTGCTTCGTACGAGAGAACCTGTATCGCCGCCATAAGTGACAAGTCGTTACACACATAAGGGGGAATCGACTCACCCGAATACGCTCGTGTGCTTCTTGTCGGTCCCCACCTTTTCACCAACACCATAATCAAGTTCTCCGTCGCCATAAAAGGGAGCTCTTGTGCGATGTGTCGTTCTATTCACTTTCAGGTATACTACCAGCCCTTCGGACACGTTGCGAAGCGTCGACAGCACTATATCAGCAAACAGAAATGCTTCGGGGAGCACCACTCGTCGGTTCGCGCTATACAGTAGTTATGTAGCCTGTGAGAATGATAACGGGACGTGTACTTACACGTCGTCCAGCGTGTGCTCGAACCACTGGACACTCGTTCCGAGTGCATTCTGATGCCACGTCATCAGCAGTCTAGATAAGTTGCACACCCTCTCGCATCGCATCGAATTCCGCTTGTACGCCATCGCAGAAGATCCGATCTGAGTCGACTCGAAGGGTTCTTCGATTTGCTACTCCTTAGTTAGTATGCACACATGTCTGCAGTTACGCGAGTCGTGTACGTACTTTGAGATTAGCCAGTAGTCGTACCCAGGGATGCGAGGGGGGCTAATACGTCTATATCAATTTTGCGCGAGTAGGTCTGTCCGGTGTCAGGATACACGTACTCGAACCCAGACAACTTTGTCACCAACTCACCCAACTGTTTGGCTTTATCGTGGTCTCTGTTGAACAGAGTCAAGAAGCTGGCCCGTGTGCCAGTTGTTCCTTTGATGCCGCGAAATCCACGATCTCGTGCTTGTTTGATGTTGCGCAGATCCCACAGCAAATCCTGTATGTATCGCATCACAGGGTCATGCACACACCTCTGAGGAGAAGAAGAGACGTACCTACACCCACAGCGCCGTACGTTTACCGACCGTCGTAAGCTGAGCAGTCTGGAAGTGCGTGAAACCAAGTGTAGGGAGTGCCCTGTGTTGAGCAGCAAACACCGCCAAACGTGAGATAAGCACTGCTAGTGACTTGAGGAGATATGTGAGTCCCGTGCGGAGGAATATGAAATTGGGATTGCTGCGTTGCAAACATCAACATCGTGTACAACCATTCTGGATAAGACACAGACTTACTCTGTAACGTAACATGACGTTGCACCCAGACTGGGGTACTATGCTGGCGAGTGGAGGTGGGGAACGGCGATGTACTGTATGATCCCCGCTGCAGTAGGAGAAACCTGGCCGAATGTATGGACATGGGCCATCATGGCGTGTCGCCTTTTCTTCTCCTCTTTTTCTGCGATGGCGATTTGTTCCGGTGAGAGGTCCTAGTACAATGTAGTTCAGCACGTAGATGAAAGGGTGGGGATGGATATAAATGTACCAGATTAGCACGCATCTGCTCGATGGCTTCGTCTGTGATGGGAAGACCAACCTCTTTTTCTGCAAGAACGAGGTTCAGGTTCAGCCAGAGCTGTCTCCAGAGTCCACGTCCTGAATCGGTTCTAGGTGTCATTTTCCATCCCATTTCGCGCCATTGTGTTCCACAAGTGTGAGAGGGGCGAGTCCTACCTTGACAGAGGCGTCTGGTAGGGTCCATGCTGCTTGAGAGGGGAAGAGGTGAATATCGCCACGACCCGGGATATCCGTGTAAAGTAAACACATGTAAACACCAGAATGGTCAGCACTCTTTTCCTCTGACCCGTTCGATAAGTTTCACCTGGTACGCACCTGGGTGGTCATCTGCAACACGTCACCGCATACACAAGGAGAACAATACGATGAGTGTGTCCCCCTATCGCTTTGGGATATACAACAAACCCTTCAGAGACGCAGCTGAGCGCCATTTGTATTTTCTACGATCAAGGAATATCTGCGACAGATCTGTTGGACCAGAGCTAGCACCACTCATTATTTTGCACTACTTATGTCGATGTGAGTGATGATGGGAGGTACATGTGTACACCCTCGTCGTCCCTGATTTCGATGTGACATGGCCACTCGCACCTCCCTCGCTCCACTACTTGTCGCGAACATCCCATCCTCCTTGCCAGGTGAATCTTTGGGCCAATGGCGCAATACACATCCTTCCTCTCCCCCACTTAGATCTTCAACTACCTCTCCCTGCTGCGACAATCTCCGTCTCTACTGGAGATCGCCCGACATCCCAGTATACCATACCATACCATCGACCTGGCTACAGATGCCGATGTAAACATGACGCCCCACCAAACTACAGCTTCTCCGTCCAAGTTGTTTGATTGTTGATCGGTCTGTACTCTTATGGATTGCTTTGGTTGGGGGTTCTTGTTCTGTATGTTACCCCTAGTGCATCAGGCGCAGCGTCATGGCATGCAGCAGATAATCGCTAACAAAACGTCCTACAGAATATTCGAAAGCCAGTTCCGGGGGCGAAGTTGAGATGCACAGGATCTAACAGGTCCTGCGAAAGCTCTAACTCGGTCAATATTCTTTAACTCATGTATATCCATTAGTTTTTAATCGACACCGGAGACCATCGACCAGGCTACGACGTCCACATCCAAGACACACATCTCCCCACACCCGCATTTATCGTCTCGCCCACGTACTGAGCTCGATTAAAAACCCACATGTTTTCTGTACATCAATGAAATGTTTTTCGTTGGACCCATCGCTACACGTCCCGGATGCTTATCTTTCCCCGCTGAATCCAAAGGAAGAGAGGGAGAATTTAAATTTGCATACGCAGTATTGTGAATGTTGATCGGTGGATCGGTGGTCACAAGTGGGGCTCGTGTCAAGAGAAAGCACCCCATGAACTGAGACAAACAAGAGTGCGAAGGATGGTTCTGTCGTTGTCGAGGTCAACGGTACGGAGTTGGGTAACGTATGTATATCATACAAGAATCCTTGTTGGTGAATTTTCGGCTGTGTCCGCCTCTCGGTCAGCGGAGTGGGTAGGTAAAAGCTCAGACAAGGGTTGGGTACATCGATAAGGTAGAGCCGGTGGTTGTGAAGCGCGGGTTTGTTTTATGCCTAGTGGATCCGTCCGTCCGTGTCCTGATATCAGTCTATTGTACTGCCCTGGAGTCTGGGCTGTAGCAAGATGGAACACGCTCACTAACTGTAATGCACATTGAGACCAGGAGTCAGTAGTCTCCCCAAAGGCTCGAAGGAGAATAGTCGTTCCTTCTCAAATTATCTCAGCAATTGCAACATGATGAGTGATCAATGAATCGTTGTACCTTAACTTGATATGTCATTGAATGCTCGAGCGCTCAGTTGCTTGCTGTGTGCCATTCGACTAGAAATGACAAGCCCTATTCTTGTGTCTCTTCTACCACCATCGTTTCCTGACTGGGTTAAGGGTGTGAGCAGGGCAACTTCACTGTGAGTGCTGTTCGGTCATCATCGATGTTACTTCTTAACCCATATAAGACGTCGACCAGCCAAAGAGAACCAACCTGACTGAATCACCACAACTACGTCCACTGTTCCGTTTGAGCATTTGTGTCCGATTTTTTGGTTGACACCAATTCCCTAGAGGTGTGGATAGAATTCCAAAGTTTTTGTCACAATCTAAGAGTGACACGCATAGTCCTCTACAGCATGCGCCTGATCAATGTGAAAGCCTTACTTGAAAGGGAGAAATTGATGGAAAAGGGAGAGCGAGTAGACCGTCGAGCCAAGGTCCTCCAGTTCTGCGATGATGATGTCACAAAGTACGCGATCCTGTCTCATCGGTGGACCGAGCAAGAAGTGGATTATGACGAGATAGTGGAACTCGCCAAGATGGACGAGGAGATAAGGGACGAAATACGCCAGCGCGATGGCTATCGAAAGATTCTCGATAGCTGCAAGCAGGCTGAGAAGGACAGGTATGAGTGGTTGTGGGTGGACACTTGCTGTATCGACAAGCGAAGCAGCGCAGAGCTGACTGAGGCCATCAATTCAATGTACCGGTGGTATGAAAACGCACAAATATGCTATGCGTACCTCCACGACGTCCACGACCCATGCTTGCCCATTGTGTGGAACAATAAGAGGTATGCCAACGGCTGGCCGGAGTGGTTCTCGCGTGGCTGGACACTACAGGAGATGATAGCGCCAAGCAATGTCCAATTCTTCAACACAGAATGGCGGACCATCGGTGACAAGAGGACGCTTGCAGGTACCTTGGAAGAAATCACCGGAGTTCCCGAGCATATCCTGACGGATGGACTGTCTGGGGACCGTCCGTGCGTTGCTCAAATCATGTCGTGGGCAGCCAATCGGACGACGACTCGAGTCGAGGACAGAGCTTATTCCCTGATGGGTCTGCTGGGCGTGAATATGCCGATGTTGTATGGAGAGGGGAAGAAAGCTTTTCACCGTCTGCAGCTGGAGATCATCCGAACATCGAACGACCAGAGCATCTTTGCATGGAGTTGCGACGGAGAAGGAGTGCGGACTGGCAATATCCTCGCGGATGACCCAAGTGTCTTCCGCTGCTGTTCTGCCATGGAGCTGATGGACCCTGACGAATTCATCAAATCTCTCCCAAGCTGCCTCATCCCAGATGGAGAGCTCCCTTCGACTGAGGATGATAGGCTTGGGACATTTCCCATCACGAATCGTGGCATCCAAATCTGGCTCTTCCTCAGTCCGATGGATGGCGCTGACTCAGTCTTCGAAGCCTGGCTGCCATGTCGCTCTCGTCCATCAGGTCCACCAGAGGCCATCAGTTTATGTTTGAGAGAATCTAATTACTATAGATGTGCAGAGCTATTCTCTCGTCCAGAGGGAACTTTACAGTTCCGTCAAGTCTATCTCAGATATCAAGACACATCGCATCGCAACGCCACATTCGAAATCGATGACAGTGCAGTCACCAAGGATGGTTTCGTCTGCTTCAATACGTTGCCACGGAATTTCACAGGAAATACGTTCATTCTGACCAGCACCGTTCCTCTTTGCGTCAAGGCATATTCTAATGACCTAACCGGTGATTACTTCGCAGTGGGCTTCGGACAAGTCTTTGGCAAGGACTGGATACATGTCGAATCTGACCCGTGGGACTCTCCCTTAGAGGCCTTTACTGAGATCGAATATAACAACATGCTAGCCAGAGCACCAGAGCATGCGCGATCCATGGATAAGGCACGTTCTGGAGCTCGGGTCTGCGTTATGCAAACCCATCTCCATCGATTCACCCTTCGTACTTGTGTCGTGTGGAAGAGCTCAAGAGAGAATGGTGTTAAATTGGAGGTATTTCGTGATCCTAGTTTTGATTCTGTATCAGGTGAATGGATGGGCTTCGATGTTGATGTGGGTTGAATCTTCCCTGTGTCTGCGCATTACTTCCCTATCAGCATTGACATTACTGTTCACAGGAAACAGAATATCTTGACACATTGTACTGTCACAACGCTGCATTCAAAATCGATGACAGCACAATCACTGAGATTGGCTTCACCCACCGCGGCGCATACCCAGCAAAATTCACAGGCAATCGTTTCCTTCTGACCAACACGGATACTCTTCGTGTCAAAGTCTATTCTAATGACCAAACCGGTCAACGCTTTGCAGTGGGCTTCGGACAATTTTTTGGCAAGGGCTGGATACATGTCGAATCTGAGGAATCTGGCACGTGGGACTTGATGGAATATGCCAAGGAGGAAGATACCAAGGGGGAAGATACTGGGGGAGAATATACTAAGGAATGTGCTGAGCAACATGCCAAGCAATATGCCAAGGCGCAATACGACAAGATGCTAGCCAGAGCGCCAGAGCATGCGCGATCCATGGATAAGGCACGTTCTGGAGGTCGGTTCTGCGTTATCCAAACCCATTTTGATCAATTGGCCCTGCGTACTTGCGTCATGTGGCAGAGCGGCTCAGGAGAGAATGGTGTTAAGTTGGAGATGCTTCAGGATCCCAGTTTTGATTATGTATCAGGTGAATGGATGGGCTTCGATGTTGATGTGAGTGGAATCTTCCCTGTGTCTGCGCATTACTGCCATAACGGCATTGACATTACTGTTCATAGAAAATAGATGATCCCAACTGTGACTGGTGGGCCCTCATGATACATGATAGGAAAGCACAGGATATCTGTGAACTAGATGTCAATGGGGTCTCCATGAAATTCTCAAAATTACCCAAAGGTATAAAGGTAAGTACACATTTTTCATGCTCTGCTCGAGTCTTACGAGAACAGTTGGGCGATTATGGTCGCTTTATGGACTGCGAGGACTTCTGCTGCGAAGGAAACATATTTGCTGACCTCAAGTCGGCACTTCCTTTAAAGGAGCGCATTACCCCAAGGCAACACGAGGTATCTGAAAAGGGTGGGTACCAGAGAGAGGGCAGCTATGTTTTGGCCCGCTTGAATGAGGACGCCTTTATCGAATTATACAAACCACTTTGCCTGTCGCTTCCAATTAACGATGACGTCAAAATACTGTTGGCTTCCCTCTTTACTCAATCGACCAATGAATATCTCGTCACAAGGGTCATACAATGTCCCCCTGACCCTCGCTGGCCCGACTCGAGCAGAAGCACTTCATCTTTTTGCGCTTTTGTGAAGCCCCTTATTTGGAACCAAAATGCAGGCACTGATTCTGTGTCGGAGGAGCGGTCAGGTGACGAGACAATGAGTGACCAAGCGAGGGTTAACGATGCGGATGGAATGGAGTTGTTAAGTGCCACTCTCTCTCGTCGGTTGTTCTCTGACTAGTACGTTCTTTCACGCATATCATGTCCACTGCAATCTATAGTCTGAAGCAGGCTTTGTTCGGGAAGGACATGCATGCTACTCTATAGGGGACTTGCCATTCTCTTCTCACGCAAGCTCACAGACTCCAGTGGAGTTCCACTGTGCGCACAGTATATATTGGTTCGTCTTCCTGCAACATAGATCCTTCTGAGTCATATTCACAAAAGATAGAAATTAATATTACTCTCGCATGTTCTTTTCACGGGCATAGTATCACGACAGCAGCTCGAGACGACAGTTGCGGAATCTCCAGCCATATGCTCAGGACCAACACCCATGTCAGCATTGCCAATTGTGTGATCACCTGTGTGTCATGCACTCTGTTGCTTAGAAGCAAAGGTAGACGCGGTTAAAGGTGTAGAATTCTCTTCGACTCGCAAGATGACTCCAGGCGGGGACGGTGGCAAAATGAGAATCCCCACTGTTCGCGGGGAAGGCACAAACGGTAGATCAGGAACATTGTCTTCCATCGAGCCTTTGGTCTGCCCAGGGAGACTAGTATTCCCCTGTGCACGACTGGAATCACCATCCCACTGACCAATGTTGTGACAACGGCAATGAGCCCTGCACCTCCACCGACCACATCTTAGCCACAACCATCATGTGCGCTATCGTTTTCGGGTATATAACCTTCGGCTATACAGGGAGCATCACTTGTTGGTTCGCACTATGTATGCGACTGGGGGTGTCCTCGGTATTCTTAGCATTAAACGATCAAGTAAATATCCGTTTGACCGAAGCACCACTCATCGGTTCTTGCTACACAGCAATTAGCTTTGTGTCGACGTGACTGATGACACACCGGGGATTTCAAGATTTTCCGACCGTTTATAGTGCATTGAAAATGACAAATGATAGTTTTAAATTTTACTTTCACATTTTACTTGCATTAAAATTTAAAATTATTGCTGTGATTCAAATTT
>Ga0307518_10001244_pt1 | contig 19131 bp, 21 predicted proteins | sample 25_EM_MG_FD_203889 | JGI IMG/M metagenome (GOLD analysis project Ga0307518, IMG submission 203889) | Populus trichocarpa ectomycorrhiza microbial communities from riparian zone in the Pacific Northwest, United States - 25_EM | ecosystem: Host-associated > Plants > Roots > Unclassified | place...
AGTGGCCCAAGGGAATTGTCCCGATTAGGACATCTTGCGGATGTCGGGTCTAAGAGACGTATTACTGCCTACAACGGAAATGGGTCTGTAAGACCTCTATTGGTCCCGAAAAGAGCTGCCTGAGGTGTATTGGCTCGTGAGGAACGGCTAGAACTCTGGGCTGACAGCAGGCATGCCTATAGGCATGGACACAGTTAGTAAACACAGCGAGAGCCCATCATGAACATTACCTTCTGTGACAGTTGAGCTGGTCCCTTTGCTAATTTGCCATAGTCCGGTTTTGCAGATTTCAGCGAGGATAATGCTTCCTTTCGGGCAAAGGCGAGATCGTCACTCCTGCTGTTCGAAGAGGATCCAACGATGCTTTGAAAGATAGCCCGTACATTCTGTGGGCCTGACTGAGTGGCAGATGGTGGTTGAGTAGGACGTGGGGGTTGGGTGGAAGGTGGTGGTTGGAGAGCCTTGTCTGCGTCAAGGGCACCAGGGTGTTTGCTAATACCATGGTCGCATTCTTGACAGCGGGCACAATTCTCAACTTGAGGTGTGAACCTCTCAGTCACAATCACCCTTGTTACCCTTGCAGAACGCAGGGGCATCCATTGTGAGCAGAAGTTAGTGAAGGGGAACCAAAGATCAAGGCAATGTCATGGCCACAATATATACGCAGTGGCTACACGGAATCTGAAAAAAAAAACAAGATAACAACATCAAAGCTTGACACCACAGGCATGCCCTATAGTACCAAATGGGTTCAGCGAGAGAAATGTGAAGTTCCTTAGAACCGCAACGGCCAACACGTATAGTCTCGTAAGCTGGGTAATGATCTGACCCCCACTCCTCTGGCGTAAGCCCGATGTGATCCGGAGTAATACCCTCAGTAATTACCTTGTGTAAGACGTTAAAAAATTGTACCTCCTTCTCAACATCGCCAAATGGATTTCTATGTGATGGGACGCGAATGGCTTCGTGGTGAACATGTTGCTGTTGTTGGTCAGCTACATATCCTGTAATGTTATCATCATCGCTCCCTTCCTCGTCTGCAGGATGGCCAGCGCCGCTTTGATGTGGATGCCGACGGGCTGGAGCGCCATGTACGCCGTAGTATTCATTTATTACATCAGGGTGAATGCCTTCACAGTCGTCACGATAAACTCCAAACAGAGACTGGCCTATGAGACGCATATCCTGCAAATCCTCAGCATTGTCTCGCCAAAGAGGACACAATGGAAAAAAAGTTTACATTCGGGCTTTTGTTGTTCATATCCGGGCCGCTTACCGGATGGCAGTTCCATTCATTTTGAAAGTCGATACAGCTTTGGTTGATATCCTCGAGGAAAAGCGTGTGTAGTAGCCACAGATGGGCGGGGTTTTGGGCGTCAAGAAAGTGGAGGTTTTCGAGTCGGGTGAAAAAGGCCCGCCAGCATCTAGCAAATTGAGTGCCAACCTCAACCCAAAGCCATTCGATGCGAGTGTTACATGTTGACCTTGCACGATGTATGAGTAATGTTCAATTATTAGAAGTCAGTACATACGAGCCCCAAATGAACGACGCACGGCGCGGTCCATTTGACATGATCATGTAGGTCGCAACGTCAATGTTTTCACCTCCCCGATCTCCTCGTACCCGAGACGGCATGCCATGTTCAGTAGTCGCATGCTTGAACAGGTCAAGCACAGTTGTCGCTCGGTTGTTATCACTGGCTTGTAAGGCTGTAATCTAGAATATAAGTTGGAGAGTCAGTGATCTCGATTCAGGTCGATTAACATACCGTGCGGCAAAACCCATCTATGAAGCCATGTATCACAATCCCCCACCGAATAAGTTTGTGGTGGCCATCGATGTGCCACAGTGCATTAGGTCGTTTGACGTGGTATCTTCGCCTTCGTTTCACCCGGCGGTCTCGTAATACTTGTCCCAGTCGATCAACTCTACGAAGTGAAAGTTTTACTCGCGAGTACTGAACCCGGAGGCCGCGCTGTCGTAGAAACCCCATGGCGTATCTTAGGCCTGATTCGGGGTGCCTACTCTTGAATTGCGTAATGATGCCGTCGAGCTCTGTATTACTGAGCTCGGCATATTTGCGTTCAATGCCATGAGACTTCATGTAGAGGCGTAATGTATTTCTGTGGACACCAAGGGTATCAGCAAGCTCGGTGAGTCTAATCTGGCGCGAGCCCGAAACGGCCTCCCGAAGATAATCGAGATTGATGACTTTGCGAGGGCGACCCCAGCGACCGGCTCTGACTTCCGTCACTAGTTTGGGAATAACCACATTGGTATCTACTCTATTATCATTGAGGAGTGATTAGTATATGGTGATGATGCATATTCAAGCAACCTACTTGTTTTGCACGGTCTGGTGATAGCTGGAGAGCGTTGCAAACGTACGCCCGAAGAGCTCGGTCGTGTCTAACAGCCACTGTCGTAAATCCATGCCGATCGGGTCATCTTGTATAGCTTGTAGGACTGGTAACGCATCATCGTCGATGGCTGAAAGGTGGAATATAAGTTGAAGTGGGTCAACGTCTTCTTGTCTTGAAATTCGCAACGCATGTCGATAGATCTCGGACAACTTATCGTATGCAGCCAGGACATTGGCTGGCCATGGTGAATTACGGTAGGGAAGGTCGGGAAAAACTCGTGGAAGGGAATAGTGTCTTGCAGCACTGTCTATGAGGTGGGTAAATTGAATGACTCGGATCATAGGACAACATACTGATCATCTAGTGCACATAAGCACGGAGGCGCGTAGGCGGTAGTTAGGTGAGGACGTGACGAGTGGAAGTACGAAGGGAAGGGGGTAAGTTTATTTGTGACGTACTGATCAGATAATGACGATTCAAATCTCGCATTCCTTCAGTAACGATGCTGTCTTCCTCACTGCCCATGTTAGCCCCAACTTCTTTCGAAGTGAGTCGGTCTATGCGTCTTGGGTTGAAAACTAATCATGTGTGAACTACAGTGCACCAATTCCAGCAACTGTCCATATCAGAGGGTACGCCACTCCAACATTCCACCAACAACGCTTCCATTTTCTCCAACAGCTCAGGATCGACATCCCCCAACCTCAGAGCATGAAGGAACTACTTCCTACCTTACTCAATCATGCGCTTCCATCCAAGGTCGTTGTTAAGCCCGACGTTCTCCTTCCGCGCCTATTTTCCGACAATACTATTTTCGGTGGTGTTGGGCGAGCACACCATGGACTCTGTATTGAGAAGTTTTTGGAACATTGTGAAGAGAAGGATATCCTTACTTCCTCTCAGACCAGCTCTGGCCATCGGAACTGCTGGCTTTCATGCCCCGATCTTACGGTGGCCTCCCAAGAGGCAAGTTTCGCCAGTTTCTTAAACCGACTTTCCAACGAGGTCCAAGACTATGCAACGTGTCTCATCAAGCGCGTCTGGTCTGCGGATTTCAAAGAGCATAGCATGCCTGGTGTGGGCTCGTCGAATCGACCTGACATAGTATGCGCTGACGTGCACAAGCCAATCGATTGCAGAAATATTCGGACAATCTTGGAGTTGAAGAGCGGTAGCAACATGACTCCAAACGAAATCTTTCGATCCTGTGTCCAACGTGCTCGTCTGATTTTCAGCACACAAGACACTCGCCGCTTCGTTGTCGTTCTCTTACTTCATCAATATAAACTTACTGTCGCCTTCTTCGATCGTGGTGGCTCTATAGTCTTCCAGCCATTTGACATTTGTGCCCACCCTGACCTCTTTGCGCGGGTGGTTCTAGCCTTCGTTTGTGCTGATCTCACTGGTCTTGGCTATGCCACAAGCCTTAGTGATGAGCCTCGGATAGACCGGCTGCTCCTCTTCCATGGTCTGCAGCTCCAGATCAGGTTCACCGCTTTTATTTCAGATTATATGCATGGACGCGGCACTGTCATATGGCTTGGCAAGGTCGGGAAGATATCTGATCTCTCAGAAGTTCGGCAACAGGCAAATCTGAAGGTTGACCAGCCCGTTGTCATCAAAACTTCGTGGGTGGACGATGCAAGCGTGCTTACTGAAGGGACTGTTCTCGCTTTACTCGCGCAGAAGGGAGTTCAAGGAGTTCCTACCCTAATCTACGAAGACTTTGTTCCCCCTCCTTTTACAGATGACGGTGCGTCATCTGATGGAACGGCTTACACTCGGGCGAAGCTAGGGTTGAGTGTGGGCGATGACAATGACGGTTGTGGTGCCATTTCCCTCTCGAAGGAGGCTACCAAGGCGATCCAGGTGATGGCAGTGGGACCGCATGTAGAGGGATTTGCACCTCGTACCCCAGTTCGAATGGTCACCAAACCTTGGGCAACGCCACTCACACAATTTAGGAGTGCTCGCGAGCTCCTGGGGATATTCGTTGACGTGCTAAACGGTGAGTTGTACTTTGAATACCTACTGACCGTCCTCTGATAAAAGTCCTACTAGCTCATTTCCAGGCCTCCAGCCCATACAATATAATCTCTGGCGCGGATGGGCAACCAGTCAAGGCTCGGTTCCAAATTCTTCACCGTGACACTTCGCCTATGAATATTGGCATGGTCCCACAAATCCATTCGTCTTTCCCCGCAGTCCCAAATCGCGGCGATGACTACCGTGGGCTGCTATTTGACTGGGGCTGCGCCGCCGTCTCTTCCACCACGGATCCCGAGGATGAAGTTTGCAATCTGTCAGATGACGAAGCTAGAAAGTTTGAATGGCTGATCGGGGAACGCAATGTTAGCGAATACAGCACGTCAATGCAGATCCCACAGATGGACGAGATTGCGCCAAATATCAAGGTGGCCGGGAATGGGGATCTGGATCATGAATTCATAGATTTACTCGAAGTTTTACTCGAAGTGGAGGAACATGGCGCAGGGATTACTGTGAGTCGCAGATTATGTCCTTGTTTTACGCGCTGGCTCACAAGCGTTGCATTTAGGGCACGCGACCATTTATTAGTGTTGAATTACTGAAGGCTTTTGAGGATAAAACCTCCCAGTCCCCAACCCATGGTATTCATCACGATCTCGAATCCTTTTTCCTCGTGCTAGTCGCCATCTGTGTCTGGTTTGACGCTCCTCACCATCCAAAACCCATCTACCAGTTTAATCCTGGCACCACCACTACAGCCGGCTTACCAAGCCATCACTTCGTAGTCCGCTGGTTATTCGTGGATGAGGTCGACCATCATTTGACTGCGTTATCAAGGCTAGCTACGTTCTCCTCACCAATCATGTTCGAGCAAGATGTGCTCAATGTATTGTCCCCGTATTTTCGACACCTCAAACCGTTTCTTCGCCAGTTGCGCCAACTCGTATACGGTGACCACGCAGACACTTATCTCAATGGTCTGAATATCCGTCCAACACATGCAGCCATGGTGAATATTCTCGAGGCGGCCATCGAATCACTTCCTCCCCATCTTGCGAAACACCGCACGCCGTCGGAAGCTGTACTGAGGCAGTACCCTCCTGTGTCTGAGCTGGGTGTGTGGGATGAAAGTACTAACCCACAAGACATCTACTCGTTACAACTCAACTGTTTGCAACTCCCAGGCCACCAGTTCCTGGATAAGAACCAAACCAACAAAGAGCAGCAACAGGGGGGTCATGTCACTGTCTACCCCAAGGCACCTTTTTTGTTTTCCAGGATTCCATACGTTCCATCCACCCAGAAGAAGGTGGCATCCAGTTCTCAAGATCTTCTCTATACTTGCTACACGCGTGATCGTAAAGTCCGTCTGGAGGAAATTGAATCGCAATTGAAGACAGGCACATTATCCGCCAAGATACTTCGGGCGGCCAAGAAACGGAGGGTGGAGAAGGCGGACGACGGTCAGACTGAGCATTCTTAGCCGTAGTCCCAATGTACAATTTGTGTAGTTCTTCGAATATTTTACGTACCTCAAATTGTGAAAAAAAAAATTGCCGCACCTTGTCTCCCACTGCCTTTCAGTTGCTAATGTCCAACAAACCGCCTGTTCGCCATCGTCGTTACTACTTCACACATCTTGAAGGTAAGTCGTATGTTGTTTCATTGGGATCTACTGAAATATCATCTACACAAGGTGGAAGATACGCTGTACAAGCTTTTCGGGGAGCTGTTGACAAATGACTCCGTGGTTTTCAAGCAGATGCTCATTTCTGGGCCGGACCGCCTTGAGTCTGACGAGGGCTTCACTGATGAAAGGCCTATCCTCGTTCACGGCTTAACGGCACAAGTATTCGATATGTTTGTTGAACACACTTTCGGAAGGTCAGTCAGTTACCGCTTCTTTCCACTATACTAGCTAACACACGACGTTTCAGACCCCGTCCTGAAGGGAAATACAATACTCAGGAGTTGAAGGACTTCCTGTGGTTCTGTGACAAGTATCAATGCAAAGAAACACGTACCTTCGTTATCAAGCGGATCCTGGCCTCAGCGTATCATTTTCACGCTGCCGAAATTGCCCACCTCGGTATCGCCTACCATTCCCGGGACCTTTTCAAGCATGTATTCCAACGTCTGGTCGAGATCCCTCTCATTCGAATCACGAAAGAGCACCGTCAACTCATGGGAGACGATACATTTGTTGGCTTGGCATATGCAAAAGCCGTCTTAGAGGGACACTGTCGCGTCGTAGCTGCGGAACCACCAAGCATTCTCCATGAAGATGACTGCCAAGACCCGGATGGATGTGAGGAAGACTGGTATGCGGTGTGGTGGAATGGCATGGGCAAGTTTCTTCTCGACGGGCGGAATCCACAACCTTACGACGACGCTGTGAAACGCTTCAAAGATATGTGTTTTGGCCGTGTCAGCAGCGGATGCAAATCACGCATGTTTCGAATTATCGACCGGAGGACGGCTTTTGGGTACGCAGACAAGTTTGTCTCGGATGTATGTGAAAGTCTAGCGAAACGGCTCGTGTTCCGGCCATTAATTTCTCCGTCGTCCTCTGAACCATCTTCACCTGTGATTTAAGTACTCGTACATTAGAAATTTACTGTACAGATACTCTTCTTAAGTTCGTAGGCAAATAAATCACTGCGCACATACTTTCGACGATAATTTATAGTAAATGCGCAAAGCAAAAACTCGTAACGCGCAGCTAAATAATCTACAACGCGCAAGCAAATATTTTGAGGCCGATGTGTGAGACAACGCGCAGCTATCTAGTCTAAATGCGCACATAATAAATTTATTTTCTCACAGTAAGAGAGAAAATCGCGGCGCGGCTCTAAATATGCAGAAATTACGCCATAACCGTCATCATTGTCACCTCGTCCACCATCGCCTCCAGTTGCCTCTATCGCCGCCGTTACCTCAACCATCTGCATCCCAACTCATCCAAAGACGATCGGTCGACTCACGGTGCCCAGGACCTTGACAGCGTACCTCCGTGATACGAATATGTTGCCGTCACCAACCTGGTCCTTATCCATCGATCGGTAGACCTGGACGTCTCGATTTCGGTCGTATGCGGTGAGTTTCGTGTTCTTAGCTTCGTTCGACATTTTCTAACATTTCTCCAACGTTTCCAGCTGTTTTTGTGCATCCATGAACGCGCTCAACCTGTCCGCATGGTCTCTGAGTCCGTCTGACTCGTCTGGAGCCTGTCTTGCAGCACTGGCAGGCAAGTTTGACCCAATTTCTTTCGAAGTGTTCTGACATCCTGAGCATTTGTTTCCAGTTCATTTTGTGTTCTGGGGCATTCAGCACGTCTCCGTGCACGCTCAATGCGTTTGTACAGGTCCCGGGGCTATCCAACTTGCCCACATGCACCTTCGTGCCCCCCAAATTCGGGACCTAGTATGGTTACCTAACATGGTTGTAGCTAGAAAAAGATTCGTGCCAAGTCGAAGGTCGCCGTTCGTGGACGCAAGGCCGAGTCCCCCGCAAGATTCGATACCTCGTTTGTGTGGGACGACGTAGGTGAAGATGACGCCCACCGAGCCTGGGTCAGTGGTGTCCCGATCACTGCGGATGTGAAGAATGAGGATGGTGGCGACCCGATGTCGCGAGTACGTGCTGTAGTGGTGCCCAAACGACATGAGCGGGGCTCGTCTGATAGGGACAGTTATATTGGTGGTATTGTGAATGAGACTGGGGGGTTGATCCTGTTTCACGAACGAGCAGGTGTACCGCGCAGCTCACCAACGAGACTCGCGAGTTCTGCTATTCTGTTGCGGAGATGGGTTGCTTCGTCGATGGTGGGATCATCCCTCGTCGGGTGAGTGCATGTGGACACAACGAACATTTGGCATACCTGGATGTAAGGTCATCTATTCGTACGCAGAAAGGCCAGTCTATACAACAGCGGAGAGATTCTTTGGGGCCTGATGGTAAGTACCTGGCCTTGTCCATGCGGTGACTACGCTGATGAGCATTTCAGCGATCCGTGTTGCTCAAGTGCACGTCGTATTCAAGCTTCTGGATCACCTTGGCCTTTACCCGCATCCGCTGGCGTTCGTCAAATGATTCACGTCGCTCCGTCGCCGCGATCCGATTTCTGGCCACTTTATTGTCACCTGTTCGACGCGACCACTGGCACAATGTGTCGGTGATCAGCGTTGATCACATCGTGCGCCCTTGTCATCTCCAAGCCCAGTGCGGAAGGAAAATCAGTTCAGATTGGTCGTCTCATAACGTACTGGAGATGGCGAGCGCCTTCCATATCACAACTCGTACATTGACTTGGATGTTTGTGGCCCTAAGTGATTGGCTTTTCTGTTGCTCCAATGACAATCCAGCGCCCGTGCCTTGTTAAGCAATTGATAATGCAAGGACAACAATGTAGACTATCTAGACTCTCGATTACATATAGTGTGAACCTGGGCTATAACAACTATGGAGAGCTATTGGGACAACACTGGCAGCAATAGTGGCAGCCGAGAGCTATCTGTCACACAGTGACGGCTTGATAGCACTGTATATCATATGCTGGATGCAATATATTACGATCGAGCCTCCAATAGGCTCGGTATCTTAGTGGCTATGCAAAATGTTTTTCCTGATTGACTTCCGCGCTGTTACCTGATTGGTAAGTCGCGTCGTGCCCATATGCCTGCACTGATTACAGCACGCGGAGGCTTCACCCATGGTCTTCGTCATCGCGCCAATGCTCCCCCAGCATCCTAAACTCGAAGGTAAGTTTATTTACCCTTCTGACTCGCTTTTTAGGTCTCCGAGTTGACCACAACGCGATAACGCGTTTAAGGTAGGCGTTCTCGACTTCTTGCATTCGATTGACGTTTATAGGTGCGATTTTGATTCGACCGCGTCGACGCCTGGGTCTAACGATACCATAGGCACGGTTCGGGTCGTATCCGGGTGGTTGCGTCGCGTGTGCGTGCGCCAGGTGAGTCGTTTCGACTCGTTGCGCTTTGCTGACGCTTATTCACTCGATCTTGAGCCTTCCCCGTCGCCGTCGACGCCTGGCGTGTCCGTATGGACGGTCCGCGTGTCGGATGGGTGGCCTTAACGACACTGGTAAAGTCGTTTCGTTGTGATCTTGGGTTGCAGCGTGTATACTGACTCTCTGCAGCTAGCAGCGCTGCCTCGACTCGCAATGAGTCGGTGTCGCCGCCGCTAGTCGTGCCGTTCACGCCGCCATCGTCTCCGTTGTCTCCATCGCCAACCACATCGCCAGCCCTTTCGCCCTCGACGCTTGGCGCAAACGCCTCGACTCTCTCCACACACGCGCTCTCGACTCGTCCAAAGACGATCCGTCCATTCGCGGTGCCCAACATCTCAACTGGCGCGTTGCACGGTACGTACACTTCTCCTCCACCTATGCTAACCTTTCTCCATCGTCCAAGAAGCTCGGGCATCGCGATTTCGCGCCCATTAGGTGAGTTCTTCGTTTTTGAGTCGTTTCGATGCTTTCTGATGTCCTCTGGCGCGTTTACAGCCGTCTTCGCGTCAATTCCAACGCATGACGCATGCGTGCGTCTACTCGAGGCGTTCGTGCGGTTTCCGCAGCCATTTGGGTCCCCTGGAGTCCGTCTTGCGGCTCCACTAGGTGAGTCGGGCGGTTTCTTTCGCTTTCGTGGTATGCTGACGATTTCCGTCGCGTTTTCAGGCTTTATCGCGTCCGTCCGGCTCCCAAGGCCATCCGTCGTGTCTACAACGCGTTTCGCACCTCCAGCATCCACGTCCGTCCCTGCACCCTCGCTATTGCTTATTCCAGCCGTTTCAGCTCCGTTCGACGCGTTCAGGGCGTCCGTCTGGGCCCTCGATCCATCCGTCTCAACCGTCGACCCATCCGTCTGGCTATTCGAGCCATCCGCTCCTTGTCCAAGGCCATTCGCGTCACCTGCACGCCAACTCGTGCACCCAAGGTGTACGCGCGGTACTTTTTGGGCTCTCCGACACAATCGATATGGTAACGAGCATGTCCGACTCGTTCGGGACATCCCCAGGCTCGATTCTACAGCCTGGATCACCGTCCTCTTCGTCAACGCACGCTCCCTCCCTCGTACCTCTTTCGCAGCCCTCCGACTCGACTTCTGGGGTGTCCTTGGTCACTCTCCACTCGCTTGGACTATCCACGCGCTCAACAACTGCGTTCGACGCGTTTGCGTCGCCATTCCAGTCGCTCGCCTTGCCGCTCGCACATACTAACCACTCCCCCTCGAGCGGCAGTCCGTGTGTACGTTGCCGTTTGCATTTTCGTTGCGCTGACGGCTTTCTTCGCAGTAAAATGTTGTTTGTTGGGGCTGCGACTCGCTGTCGCGCTCCATTTCGTCGCCCTCGTCGAGTCTATGGACTCTCTCCGCCAGTTCTCCACCCAGCGCAGCCTTTCCCTCGACGTCCGCGATTGTCTTGGTGCCCTCATCGACTCTATAGGCCTCCACTGCCGGTTCTCTGCCCAGCGTGGTCCCCTCGTCGACATCCGCATCCGTTTCGCGTGGTTTGGCCATTCCGACCATTCCGTCCGTGCGTTCTGCCGTCACGACACTCGCCGCCACCTCCCACTCACACTCGCTTGGCTTGGCTTCAATTGGTAGCCTCGGTGTCACCTGCGGTGAGTCCTGTGGTTCGTTTTGCGTTTCGTGCGGTACGCTTTCGAGTAGGGCAACTGTCGTCTCTGTGCACTTAGCGCTAGTGCCCTTCACCGAAGCCTCAGCTTTCGTGCGTGGGTCTTTGCGTCCGACATTTCCGTCGTCGACGTCTTCAGTGCCTCGAGTGAGGTCTTTGGTGGGTGGGTCTTCCCCATCTGCGCCAGTGGCTGCATTCTCGCTCGTAGGACTCTCCGCTGACAGATAACGTTTGTCATCATTTGTGCAGGTTGCGAGTTTCTTCGCGCGGGGGTCCGCAATGGGTTCGTGGTCGCGGAAACGTTTCGCGAGGTATTTGAAAGGATGTAGATAGAGATAGGGATAGCGTATCGTGGAGTACTTCGTGCAATAGAGCATCACACCCTTCCCAGTCGTTTGTTCCGTCATCCGATGCGCCAGCTAATACATCTAGCCAACCTTTCGTGGCTGCGTGCTCGAGTAACTTCTCATGGTAAAATTTCCAATTTTGTCCACGAGTTCGAGTGTGGGAATTTTGACCATTTCACTTGATTTACCTGTGGGTTCCTTTTCTCCTAGTATTCCTTTCCTCCTGGCTAGGCAGAGCCAGGGCTCATAACCTATAGAAAGGTGGTGGTCTGCACAGGGAAGGTCTAGCCTAAAGGAAGGGAGAAGGAAGAGCTGTAGGATAACCTCAGTATGCTGGCAAGCTACTGAGGGACTATGGTAATAGACTCTACTGTACACCTCAGGCACTACATTTCGGTAGCAATAGCGGTCTAGTAGATAAGGTTCTTTTACTGTAAAGAAGTGGTCTTAGAGACCAACCATCCCCACCAGAATTTAGGCGGCTGATTACACATTTGTTCATTTTATCTGCATGACTTTGGCATTACCTCAATACCCCTCTGTTGCACCTCTTCAGACTCTCCGGAGAGGCTCATCGGACCCTCACAGCACTTCTTGTGGTATTACATAAATGGTAAGAGCCTATCAATACTCCCAAAACATGTCTGCATTTGGACATTCCTTTAGTTGCAATATTCCCACCTTTATTCTGGGAATTTCCTACCCTCCTGTGGCTAGTTCCTCCCCCATACATGCTGTATATTGTAGATTTATGCATAATGTCAGTATGTAGGACCATAAATGAATACTTAGTTGAGTGCCAAAGAGGCTCTGACCAGCTGGAAGCACTGTGTCATGCTCTTGTCCTCCTGGCATACCATCCTGGGAGGCTCTCCTTACACATGCTGGTACTCCAGATGGTATTGGTATTATTAGAAGTGTATACTTCAAGGTAGAGGAACTGGGGAAGTAAAACGACATATGAAGGCCATGGGAAAATGTCTGAAAAAAGCGCAGAGACTTTCAAAACATACAAAAAATGAAATAGCACATTACACACACTGCCTGGTGGTCTGTTGATGGTGTTACATATGTTTTAACAAAAATAGAGACTAGTTTCATATAAAATACTATTTGCTATGACCACCAAAACTACAAAGCATGAAAACTTGCACAGTTGAGTTGCAAGGGCAGTGTTTCACTGCTGCACTATGTAGGACTTTTGGTTTAATTTTTGTGCCCAGAGGCTCTGACATGTTGGGTAACCATAACATTATTCATACAAGCCCTAATGGCCATGAGAGCCTCTGTACTACCCTCACCAGATCACCAGATGGTGTGTGTGCTGTGTTATTTTATGTTTTTCATATGTTTTAGTTTCAGTAGGATGTTTATATTCGGTGTGATTGGTTGTTGAGATTGGACCAGTTACCCGATTTGGCAAGTTTTATTGTGTGTCTCTTTAGCCTCAACTGTAGTGTGACCTTTTGCTGACAAACATGTGGCCTGCGGCCTGGGCCAATGCCCACGATGACCACACTCCTTACATGGCTACATAACAATGACAGTGATCTACCATCACAATAATCACCCACATGTTCTGGGATCTGTCAACAACAACCATGGTAGTACTGCTGTGATTGATGGCAGTCTCCGGTCAGCTGCAGTGTCATGATCTAGATATTAAGTATTTGTTGTATTTAGTATATATCTACAAGCATTACATACACCCCTCTGATGGACCTTGCCAAGAGGCTCACTATAAATGGATTGGGGGGCACTCTATCTACATCAGAAATTGAGTGAAACCATTGCGGAGGGAAGGGGTCTCTGAGACCTATTCATTTGTGCAAAGAAACGGGGTCTTGAGACCATGGGAACCTCCAAAAAGTGGTGCCAAGGGTGCTACTGTATGTAGTGTGATGAAAGCTTATGTAAGTAGGTAAACATACCATAACAAATCTGTTTATACTCCAACACAAACGCTCATCAAAATCACACAAAAGGTGATTGCTGTTTCTCCCACAACTTTGTGGTAAGGCTACATGTACATTGAACGGAGTCAATTTGCCAGTCAGAGGTGTGCTGAGATCAACTATGCAGTGTTCAATTGCTTGTGCTTGGGAATGATAGTTGATGAAGGCATACTATGTGGGTGTCATGGAAAGCTGTTCTCTGGTAACTGATTTTATTTCTACTTGCAGTAACCACATTGAAGATCTTGGTCAGAGCTGTGATTGGTAGCACACCAGTGGCCAGCCTTGCAGTGCTATGGCTTTTGTGCATGTTATTTTCACAAGAACATAGATGGGTGCATATTGCAATTTGATGGTGTTCAAGGGGTTATTACTGACATCCTCCTGAGGATCGAGAACAATATCCACTATGTGTCCACATGCACTGTTGGCAACATTGAGATCCATGGAGATGTTGAACATCACCATGACTTCCATGCCAATGGCAATTGCCACTTTGTCAGCAAGTCCTGCATGTTCATGTCAATTTCTCCCCACCCAGTTTTCAGTTTAGCCACTACCATGAACTTCTCTTCCAAGGTTAGTCTTCAGCCTTGAATGGTGTTGAATGCAGGTCATTTGATGTGTGTCATGCCTTATGCATTGCAGCACACTTTGACACTCATAGAATTCCATTTCATTTGTACTGCTTGTCTCAGTGTAATCAAAAGTACTTCACTCCAGGGTGGAGAGCTGAAATCAGTGGAAGGACTGTCTTTGTGAGTGAGTACAAGTTTGTGGAGCATACTGAGGTGTGCCTCTGTGCAGTTACCATGGACCTCAACCTCTACATGCTGCTCTGCCATAAGCACCATCCCTTATATACCGGTTGTCATGGGTGTAACAGTTTTAATGCCCTGCACAAGTATGAAGAGTGTGGTTTTTGTTACATTGATTGTGCCAAGGTACATCAATTCAACTTCTCATTCAAGAATTTGTCACATACACTAACAGATGGACACAGCATGTGGGTGGACCTTAAAACACTGCCTCATGTCTCAGTCTTCTCCACAGACATTTTTGTGTGATATGGATATCTAGATATTTCTTGGATATTGGGAGGGATGGTGTGCGAGATGGAGGATTCCTCAACTTATCTCTGTAATTGAAGACACTTTATGAGTCCTCCAGTGGGCTGCTTTGTTTACTTACACTGACTTGTTCATAAAGAACTATGCTTGCCAGGCCTAGATTCCTAGGGGGCAAGAATGGACTGTATCAAATGGGTGGATGTGGTTGGGATGTCGTGTCATACTAATCATGTTAAACAAGGTGGTGGCTGTCTCCAATGGCACTGTTCTGGTTTAATCACCTTGTTCCAAACAAGGTCACTGGAGCTGGAAAAGTGTCATGGTTTTTTGAACCTGCTCTCCAGTTCAAATGTGTAGCATCCTCATGTACAAAAAGTATTCCATTTGATACAATAGTCTCCTATGGCCTTTTGGCATCACATCTTAGCATGCCTGCCATTTGCTTGCAGCAGTATACATATAAATATAGAATCTTTTCCTTTTCTCTCTCATGTACAAAAAGTCCAGCATATTGAAACACTGACAAGCAAATTGTGCAACTACTCTAAGCTGCAACTATTACCAACAAAGCTGTTCCATTGTTTCTGTGTTTGGTGATCTATGTTTCATGGTGCAAATGTTCACAGGGGTGGTGGGTAGTATTAAGATGCCATCCCTACTGTGACTTCAGGATAATGCGACATATGTGTTGAATGGCATCAATTCCCCCAAAGGAGGAGTTGCAGATCTACAATGCAGTGGTTTATTGTTTGTGTGCTTGAGAATGATAATCGATAATCTGTGAAGACATATGCAGGAGTGATTGGGAGTTGTTGTCGTGTGATGGTGATTTTCTAGCCACTAGTTGTCACCACACCAAACATTTTCATGAGGGGGGTAATAGTTAGAATGCTACTTTCCAGACCCTTAAGTGACTCATTGGAACAAGGTGTTTGCCATCATTGACGGCCCTCTAGTGCATTATGGAAAGCAAGGAAAGCATCACGCTCTGTTTTGGACAAGATTCTCAGCTTCTGGCACACTGTGTTGGGCAATGGGCATACTAAAAGATCTATACAGGTGCGGGAAGCTCAGTCACGTGCATACAGCGACAAATGTCTGAGATGGGGGCTCTACAGTATGAGTCTATATAGTACGAGCTACTAGAACAAAGTGTGAGAGCATCAACAAGACATGGATGTTGGATCCGCATCATACAGTGCTAAGGCTAGCCTTGGCAGCAGTTTTTTGGTGTTCCCATGGTCTTCAGATATAGTTTTTGTGTACTTAATTATGTACCTAATAGATGCCTTCTTCAGGGGGAGGTTCCTGCCAATTCCAGAAATGATTGAATGCCCCTAATGGCAGTTTATTGGGCCTGATCAACATTGTGGGGAAGGTGCACAGAGGGTGTTACATCCCTCACCAATCCCTTGCACCAGTCTCTCAGGTCTATTGGGTGAGATTGGCAGCATCAGAGGAGGGCTCATTGAGGGTTTCACATCACTCCTAGGAGGTCCCCTCGAGCCTTTTTAGTGGGATAAAATCTGTATATATTCTTCTATTTATCTATACAATCTGACTAATTTATCATTGTCCCTCTTTGTCATCTGTTGCCATGGCAATGCTGGCTGCTGTGCCATCATCATTGCCATCCCATTGGATGTTTGTTGCTGTGGAGGCTCCAACTGCTACATTGTCATTATCATTGTCCCACTGGCTCCACCAGTTGTTGCTGATATTGTTTGTTGTGGCAGCACTAGTAGCTGCCCAGTGGCGTCAATACCGTGCTGCTTGCTACATGGTTGTGGTCATGGCTGTTGTCAACTTCATACCACTGACTGTGTGATGGTGGTTGTGGTTGTGGCGGCTGTTGTTATCCATACAATGGTGGGTGCAGGCCAGACTGGAATGGTGGGCCTGTTGACATTGATATTGACATGCTGGGGTAGTGGCTGTTGTTGTTCACACAGTACTGGTCGTGATAATCACGATGGTGGGTCTTTCCATGATCCAGTTAATCAGATGGTCAAAATATTAAAAATAAAATAAACCTTGTCTTGACAAAGGAGGCACTCACTGTGAGTTGACAGTGACTGGCTGGGGATAGTCAGCATATGCAGAGAATGAGCAATTGTGAGATTGCTCACCTGTAATACTTGCACCATCCGCCAAGTCCCCAGAGCATCTGTACAGCACTGTTAGTAACTGTCAACATCAGCACAGAGAACTCGAAGCCAAATCTACAAAGACTAAATCAATTAAGCTCAAGAAGTTGAAACAACATACCACAGATATGCACAACCACTTGTAAACCATCTGAGGAACATTCCTGTTAGGTCTAAGGCCCAGGTGTTGATGTGGACTGTTGAAATGTGAGCTACAATCGTCAGTTGAATACCAAAGATTGGGATCAATTACCTGGGCAAAAGCAACATGCTACAAGGAACACAATTGGAATATTGAAAAACCTTGTTGATGAGACTTGGAAGCTGGGGAAGCACTGGAGATGCTGTAGGGGGTGAGTCCCTTGAAGGCATGAAAATGAGTATCTGCCCAAGGAGACCTGGTCTGGCTTGACTAGGGGAGCTAAGAAGAATAGAGCACAGGAGCACACTCAGAGGTTCTGGGAGTTGAGAGCAGAGTAGGGGTGAGGAGCACAGCAAAAATGCACAGGGAGTGCATGACTAGGGAGCAGGAAGGTTGTCTGGAGCATGTAGACATGTGCTAGGGAGAACTGGGAGTAGCAGGAACCACCGGAAATCGTTGGAGAACTGAATAGGGTCATCTAGGGTCATCAGAAAACAAAGAGAGAGCGGCAGGACACAAGAGAAACAATAGGGAACAGCGGAAATGACAGGACTCTCATTTAGACACTCAGATGGGGGCAGAAAAGAAACTTCTTATTTTGTGAAGACTAGGGCTATATACTGAAGCCTAATCTAGGGGGAAGGGTGTAAGTGACCCAAAGAGAAGGAGAGAGGATGACAGTGCTAAGAGGGAACATAATACTAATGTAATGACAGCTGTCAGGGATGCTAAAGCAAGGGGAAGGGCTCAGGGACACAAAGGCAGAAGCTAAAGTGACAGGGAGAGAAGCAGAGAGCAAACCCTATGTAGCATGACCCTATGCAGTGCAACCTGATGCGATGTGACCCTATGGAGCGAGACCCTATGCAGGAGAGTGTCCTGACCTGGTGCAGCATGACCCAATGCAATGCGACCTGATGTGATGTGACCCTATGAAGTGAGACCCTAGCAGGGAGAGTGACACGACGCAATGCGATGTGACCCTATGCAGTGAGACCCTACACAGGAGAGTGACCTGACCTGATGCAGCGTGACCCGATGCGATGTAGTAGTGCGACTCGATGCTACTCTGAGTGACTGAGATGCTCAGGAAGGGATAGGGATGAGCTACACATGCAGGACCTTCGCAGGACCCTATTGGGTGTACCAAGCTGTGCATCGGAGAGCTCTCATGCGGGATTGGTGAGGATGGCTGTGCTGAGTAGTCCAAACTAGTCCAAACAGACCCAGAGCTATTCCAGGTGATCGTGACACTCACAGAAAGAGGTAGGGAATAACTACTCATGCAAGACCTTCGCAGGACCCTATTAGGTGTACCAAGCTGCGCATTGGAGAGCTCTCATGCAGGTTGGGTGCAGGTGGCTGTGCTGAGTAGTGCAAATGAGTTCGAGCGAACACTGATCAGTATATGCACACCTAGAGACGCATGCATCTCTACAATGCATCAGTCATCATGGAGGAACAATCACGAGTTAGCGATCAACAAAGAGAACAGACCAGCATGACATGACTTACATACCAAATTGGGCAGCCTGGCCACAGCCAATCACAAACTGAATAAACATCCTACTGAAACTGAAACATAGCTGAACCATCAAGAATTGGGTGTTCACCTATAGTAAGAGTCAGAAATATTTCATTGCTCATCCCCCTGTTGGATACCATTAGCATAACACCCCAATGCCTGTTAATATGTGCTAGATAGGTAGTGTGTAAAGTTAAATCATACTTTGCTATGCAGCTTCCCTTGCACTTTACTGCAATCCACATGGACTGGAGACCTTATATGTAAATACTCCATTTCGAGGCACAACTCATTTACTTCATGTAGCTAGCTGATCCTATGCACCTCAATTTCTAGTAAAAGCATACATGTAGATACTAGTATAGTATGTGGACTCGTATGTCATCCCTGCAGATCACTATCAGGGATTGTTGCCATTGCACTGTTCCCTCATTGTCTCGCCATTGCACCATCGACCACTGGCCATTGTTGTCATCAGTCATTGCCATCTTGTTGTCACATCACTGCTACTGCCATCAGGTGTGCATCCTTCCCCCTTATTGTCGTCATTGTCATTGACAACATTGTGCCACTGTCACACACCAAACAGGTTTGGTACAGTGAACATGGAAGATAATGTCAATATCAAATGATCCTAATGTGAAGGATGAGCACAACAGAGCCTCATCATAGCCATCTATTGCACAAGAAGACTATCCTGATGCAAGAGATGACTGCCAACGTCTAGCAGTCATCACTTGCACAAGAACCACCAAGAAGCAGAAGAAACTGAAGGAATATTTTCCATTATGGTATGAGAAAGGAATGCAATCTACTGCAGTCCAACTCCCATACCAGAATGAGCAAAGAAGCTGAAGAATTGATGGAGAAACAAAGGAAAGAAGAGAAGAAACAATGTTAGTGCTTAAATGTCATTTTTAGGTGCCCAGTGCCAGCAT
>Ga0307518_10001245_pt1 | contig 19131 bp, 11 predicted proteins | sample 25_EM_MG_FD_203889 | JGI IMG/M metagenome (GOLD analysis project Ga0307518, IMG submission 203889) | Populus trichocarpa ectomycorrhiza microbial communities from riparian zone in the Pacific Northwest, United States - 25_EM | ecosystem: Host-associated > Plants > Roots > Unclassified | place...
TCATGCATGCATGTATGTATGTATTGTTGAAGCAGGAAGGGGTGAGAAGAAGTGAGAGAGAGAAAAAGAAGAAGGCAAGTAACCAATTAGGGCTTCGTCGGAAAGTAAGCCCTCAAAAAGGTAAACCATTCAATCACCCACCTTTCCTTTTTCTCTCATTCTCATTACCACACGTCCCCTTCCCTTCTTTTTTATTTTTATTTTTATTTTTAATTTCTCTTCTGTTTAGACCTTTCTTTCACATATTTTGGAGACTTACTGATAATTTTTATTTCTCTATTTTCAGCTTGGGACCAATATTTAGTTTGGGCTTTCTGTCTATTAGGGTTCAGTTTGAAATGTTCTTCTTACATCTTGGCATGTCTTTTGGTTCTTGAGCTGAAAACATGAGCTGAATCAGCTGTTTTTGACAGTGAATTTAGATTTGGGGGTGTTTTGATTCTTGATTGGAGCTCAATTAGTTTTGAAGTGGTGATGATGGTTGTTTAAACTTAAAGCCAAGAGATAGAAAGGAGGAAATGGCAGCAGAGTCTAACACAGGGTTTCACCGAGAGGGAATCTTACCTTCTGCACTTAATCGGCACGCAATTTCGTTTCAATCAGGCGCTATAAATAGCGGCTGCACAACGGATATGGTTCCCATTGGGATGGGGTCTTACTTTGGGATCAATACCAGTACTAGTAGTAGCTTGATGTTGCCTGGGAGTTTCGGCTTGATTGGTAATAATAACAGTCCTGGTGGTAGTGGAAGTGGTGGAATTATTCAAGCTCAAGCTGGAAATTCTTCTGCCTCATCTTCGTCACTTCTTGATTCCGTTCCTGGCTTAAAGCATGACGCTGGCTTGGCTGTTGAGTGGTCCGTTGAGGAGCAGTATAAACTCGAGGAAGGCCTTCACAAGTAGGTTGTTTGTTTTCAGGGTTATTGTTTTTTTCTCCCCATTTTCCATCTTAGCTGAAACTTTGTTTGCTTTAGTTATTCATTCATGTAATGTTTCTAGATCAAGAAATGATACCCTGTGTATTATTAGTTGTTTTCTAAGTTATATGGGTACTTACCCCTGACATTGTTGATGATGGTTTATTAGCTTTCTCTTGTTTTCTGTGTTTTAAAGTTTGATTTGATGTGGTTATGCTGCTACGAATTTTTACCGGTCTATTCTGATATGGTCTGGAGTTGTTGCTATCAGGAAGGATTTTACTTACTTTTGCCTTTGTAGATAATTTTCAAGCACTGATGTGTCTATTTGAATTTACAGATATGCCGATGAACCAACTATTCTGAGATACATAAAGATTGCAGCCATGCTCCGTGATAAAACTGTTCGTGATGTTGCGTTAAGGTGTAGGTGGATGATGGTAGGTCCCCCCCTGTAGTTCATTTGGAAGCTTTTGAAAGACACCATTCATCATACTGGAAATTTTGAATTATCAAATAGTTTTTGCTCCTTTTGGCTCCCCTTTCTTGTTCATTCTTCAAATAGAAAGTATAAATGTTGTGAGACTCAACCTTCTTTTGTTGAATTTCTTGTTTCATTCGTTTCCCTGAGCCAAATCAAGCTGCTGTAGAAGATGGCATCGGATATTTATCATGCATGTAGGCTTTGGTTAGGGCTTTGGGATAATAATAATTTAAGCTTGTTAAACAAAAAAAAAAAAAAAAGAAGAAGAAGAAAAGAAAATGTGAGGGCAACTGTAGTTAGCTATTTTCTGCCTAGACAGATGGGTCTTTATGCCTTGATGTATTATCTGATGATCAGTTATCTATGTCATAAACCTTTTTCATTGGCCAATCTCATGGATCATGTGTACTGCTTGCTAAATATTTGTAGTTAAAGTTTTCCTCACATCTGCTTATGTGACTTAAAGGTAGTTATGAAAATCTTCTGCAGAGAAAGAGAAGGAAAGCAGAAGATTATAACATGGGAAAGATGATCAACAACAGGAAGGTAATCTTAGATTGTTTTGTTTTATCACATGGTTCAGTGCTTTGAGAAAAAGAAATGGTGCTTAAGTTTCAGGTTAAAGAATGTATTGAACTTCAATATTGAACTTTTACTTACCATAATTATACTTGTCCATCAAACAGAAATGTGATGCTAGGTGCTAATATAGTTACATTTGCTGCATCCATTGTTCTGGGACTTAGTTATATGGGTTTGGGTAACAATTTTGGTTATGATTGTCTCTCCAAAATGCTAAACTTATCCATGTTGTGGATACCTCCTCCAAGTTGGTGTGTAGCAGCCGTGGCCCTTTTTTTATGGAAGCAGGAATTCTGATTTTGATTGAATTGTCATGGCTGGACAAGTGATAAAAAATCCCATTAAGTAAACTTCATGCTTACAACTTATTTATATGTAGCATAGAACCGACAATCTAAATTCTATCTTAATGGATTGAAATGATTAATGTCTTTAGGATGTAATGTTGATTGAGGAACCAGTATTCTAAAGATCATGCTTCTTCAGGATAAGCTGGTGGAATCATCCTCGAAGATGAACATGGCTGCAGCTTTACCGCAGAACATGGCTGCTTATCCTCTAATGATGCACCATATGGACCAAAGTGAACCTTTGCCTTTTGAAGGTTAGTCTTCACATTTTATTAGAAACATCTTTGTTTAATGTCTCAATTGTTTGCGTTTTCTGCATTAACTTCTGGCTCCTGTTTTGTTTCTTTTTCTATGTAACGTTGTTTCAGAATTTAAAAGAAAAACTCTTTTAAGTTCAAAACTTAAAGTTCAAACTCTTTATGTTGAATTTTGAAAAGGGATGTGGGCAAGTTTTTGCTAAGGTGAAGTTAACTTTTGAGCATCGTAGCTTTGATTCTAGCACTGTGGTTTATGGAAGTTTTTGAAAACTTCTGTGAAATTTCTTCACTTTGATTGGAGCATTCTTGTTCTATTTTTTGTCATGTCGCATAGCTTGATAATGTGAGACTAGGGCTATATTTTAAGGGAAGCAGGGTTGGGAGAGGTTAGAATAAACTAATTTCAGTTTTGGGAGGCTAAGAAAAGGAGTAATGTATAATTTTTCTAGAGATGAAATAATATGCAGTCACTGAGATTTGGATGAGAGCTAAAGAGAAAAGTTTCTTTTGACAGGAAAGATGCTAGAAAGAAAACATAACAGAAAAGAGCTTGGTAACTGCTATGATTCTAGAGAAAAAACTAAATTTCATTTCATTTAAAAGTTCAACATAACATGGCATCCAAAAGAGTTGTTTTTGTTAAAGAGCTTTCTTCATGGTGAAGAGATTGTTGATGACTCGAAGTCACTACCTATTTATGTGTTTTTAAGCTGCTTATGATTACTTTGTATAAAGGAATCTCATCATTAAGAGAACTTCTTAAAGCATGAATAATACCAGTGACTAAACAATGTAAAGAACCCTACTGTTGTTGAATTGAATCATTTTTCTAATAAATGTGCTCAAAGTTGGCTGCCAAAAGCCACTAAAAAGGCTGCTAGTTCCAAGACACTGCTGGTAATGACTAGCAAGTTGGATTTTGCTTTTGTGGCTGATTACGAAATTCATTATCGGAACATTCTGAATGGCTAGGGTGTATTTTCAGGTCTTGCATTTCCCCTCGGATCTTTTTTTTTGTAACCATACAATGGCTGCATCATTTTGAGATTTATCTGTCCCATATCCATCCTGGCTGTGGATGATGTTCTGCTGACCACTTTGGCAATCTAAGCTAAGCTCAAATAAAAAGAAAAAAAAACTGGAAATTATGGATTTAACTCATGCATATAAATGGGCCTTGAGTCTCAGATGAAATTTGTGAGATACTGTACGCCATGGCGCAGACCACAGCATGACAATGTGGTGATGTTCTATTTTGGTTGGATCAAAATGCAATATTTTTATTTTTTGTGGAACAATTGAGAAACAACAACCTATTCCAGAGAAAGCATAGTAAGTGGGCAGTTATGTGATTGAACCTTTAAGAAGGTACTTGGAAAAAGTTATATTGTCAAAAGTTGGCTGCAGAACAGTTTGCTCAGTGTGGGTTATTTTCTTTCAAATCAATATTTTTGTAATGTCATAAATTGTTCAAGATTTTCTGCCTTGATGAAAATGTCTGTTTTTATCTCCTCCATTCCTCTTTTCTTTATATTCTGTTGTGTCTCGTTTTCATCATGCAGATTACACTTTGCCTTCATAACTCTTCTTTCTTTTACAAGTTCCTTGGTTGCAAGTTTATATGGTTTTATTACTATATTAATTTACCTGGGTGGGTTTCAGGAATTAGTGGGATGGCTAGACTCTTGGACCAGAATGCCCAGGCTTTTAGTCAGATCTCAGCGAACCTTTCCATATTCAAGGTGAATACTGTTAATTTTTTTCTTAAATGTTGATTTAAACAATAAGTATTAGCTGAGAGCAAGCGGATGCACATTCAAAAGATTTCAGCACTATGTGCAAAGGACATATAGTGACTACTATTTCTCTTAAATCTTCTTGAAATTTGATCCATATCCTTCAATAATTGATGGGTTGAAATCAGATGCAATGCATCAAAGACACCATCTTTTTTTATTCTAGGAACGCTGTCCTTTTCCCTTTCAATGGAACGTGCTCTTGAACATAATAGATATAAATTGGTCTTTGCAAAGATGACTTTGTGTGTTTCTGGGCTGGTTATGTACCTGCCTTGTCTTCATGGTGAAAAGAAAATATGCATTTACGGTATAGCCCTAGAAGGTTTTGCATTGAATGGTTGCAGTTAGATACATGGGCTATTACAAATCGCACATACTTCAAATCGCATTTTTGCAACTTTGGTGGATACAAAAGGGAAAGTCTGAATATCAGAGCATGGCTGAAACTACAAAATGCCACAGTGCAATTTGATGGACCTATGCAAGTGTGCTGTTAAGCAATGCTTGTGATGACTTGCAAAACTGCTCCACTATTTATAACCATGGGTGTTCATTGGTGGGATTTTTCAACAAATCAAGTTCTTGCTGCTAATATTTGCCACTTGGTATTAGGATTTTGATATTATTTCCCAACTTTTGTTCTTTTGTTTATTTAAGAGGTCTGAGAAGCCAGTTTATGATACTGGTTCTGAACTTGAGTTAAAAGGTTTAGAGTAGCAGAAGACTAGTTGTGGTTTCTGAGGATGGATTGTTAGTTTAACATTTTCATAAACAGTTGCAGGATAACATTGACCTCCTTTGTCACACAAGGAACAACATCACTGCCATCCTGAATGAGTATGTGGATTATCAATAACTTTATTTTTGTATTGGTGCTATGAAATGCCATGCTATTTATTGTTGGCTATGAATTGCTAAGCTGTGAGAAATCCTACTTTGTATTTTGCAGTATGAGAGAGATGCCTGGAATGAGTCAGATGCCACCACTACCTGTGTCCATTAACGAGGATCTTGCAAATAGTATATTGCCCAATACAGTTCAGGTAATCCATATTCAATTTGATTTGATTGCACATTTCTGTGGATGAGTATGGGGTCTTTGTGTGTTGTTACATTAAGACTCATGTGTCAACGAGTATAAAACAAAAAAAATTGCAAGAGCAAGTCATTTGTATATTACCAATGAAGACAAATGATCTGATGACCCTGGATGATTGTTGCTATATATTTTTCCTTGGTTGTCATACATTTACATAAGGAACATATTTAAACTAAAATATCCTTTCAAATTGATGATTACTTAATTTTATAACAAATTTATGGAAGGACTGTATGGTGATCACGTACTGTCTTTCTTCCCTTTTGTGGTTCTTTTTATCTATACACGTACCTCTTTAAGTTGTTTTAGCAGATCCTGTATGTGTTTTTATTTTCCTCTTCCTAGGAGTCCCCTCCACGAAATATCTTTTTTTTTTAAGCTACCTGTGGCCTGAACATGCGATGCAGATTTCACTATGTTCTCCTGTCATAATGTGTTATTGTATCCACTGCTTATCTTGGTGTTTTTCAGTCTTTTTTGTCCCATTTATTTCATCTACTTCCATCCTTGCACGGGCTGATATTCTGAGGGCCCCAATTACTTTGATGTACTCACCTCATTCTGTTAGACAATTTGAATCTTGGTGGTTGATAGAGGATCGATCTGCTTCTGTTAGGCAGTCCGGCCTGGAACATTTATCAGGCATTAGACCTATGATTGTGCTTGTGCTGGTGCTGGTGAAATATCATCGTTAGATAAGAAAGCTTTTGATCAACTGTTTTTCTTAATTTTGGTTTGTTTTGTTTCCCTTGTATCTCTAGTCAATGATGTTTGGCTCGCCCTCTGGAATCCAACGGAAGCAGGAGCCAAGGTGCTGATGGAGAATTCTTGAGGTCGATTTGGATTTTATCTGGTCTGTGCAAGTACAGAAATTTTACTACTGTATATGTTAAGCAGCTGGTAGGAGGCCATTCTTCCTTTTGTTTACACAGTCATCACACTTATGGGTCCCCACAATGGAGAAATTTGTAGAGATCCCATTTTTGGAACCTGAAATGTTTACCTCACCAGATATCAAGCCCAGGCACCGGATAATAAGAAACACCAAGTGCCCGTTGCTCCTTGGCTCCAGGGAGAGAATCTCTAACCTGATCACTGTTTTTTAGATGAATTTTGAGTTAAAAGTTTCCTGTGTACAAATTCATGAGATAAGTGAACCTTGGAGTGGAATATCCGGTGCTTAAATTATAACTACTTTTTAGCATGTTATCTTGTTGCCACCCTTCATGTACCCTATTAGACCGATAAATGATGCTTGATCCCGTTGATCTTTCCTTTTTCTCTAACGAGATGCGAAGTAATTCTTCTCAGTGCCATGTTTAATCCTTTCTATTTTTCAGTTCTTCTGTTGACATTACTAGTGAAAACACCAGGAGAGCTGAAACAGGCAGGAGACCATTTCCCAAGAAGGATAGCTCCGAGTAATTTTATGTTGTTCGGTGAGTGAGTCAGGGGAGTAATTAGTAAATTTTTATTAATTAGTTTCTGAATTTACTTTTTTTAAAATATATATATACCAAGCAAGAGAGAAATCTAAAAATATCCTAAACCGATTTAGTACTATTTTATACATTGTGAAGCAATCCTCGGGAAGCTAGCTCAATGAGACTTGAGTAGTAGTACTATCTAATAAAAGTCATCTTATCCTCGGTAAACTCTATTAAGGTCCTTCAAAAATTGCTTATAATGGTTAGCCCCGCAACTATTTTGATCTTGTTAATATAGTCCCTTGTCATTTAATTTGTCAACGTGACCATTCTACTTCATGATTTTGTGTTGAGAGAAACATCGAGGGCTAGTTTGGTTTTTTTTTTTTCATTGTATATATAATTTAAAAAATTACACTTTACATGATCATAGCCATCTTTGGAATAGTAAGGAACTAGTTGAAATGATTGGTCACAGTCATCCACTTCAGCAAACTAGAGGATTTGGCAGAAATGGAAAACTGGAGGATTTGGTCGACTCGGCCGTCTCTGAGTCAACTGATGGCTACACTCCAACCCACACCCAGTCCACACTCACTAAGAATTTGGTGGCGTTGAGAGTCCGTTTGACAGCGATGGGTTTAGAGATTTGACTAGAAAAACCCTAACAAAAAATTCCAAATTGATTTTCATTTGTTATTGTAATGGAGAGAAAGGGAGGTGACCGGAAAAACAATTGACATGGCATCTGATATTTTTTTTTTGTTTGAATTTTTATTTATTTATTAATGTGGGTGTCCAGGTCAGTTTGCACGTACATCAACTAATCTCATGAACCCTGAAGTTAACGACCATGTAAACCTCCAGTGATTTTAAAATTTATGGAATTCGAACCGGTAATTTCTAGAAAGTAAATCTAAAACTTGACTAGTTAAACTATATTTTTTAATGTTTGTTTGAAATTTTAACATGATAAAAGATATGAATTATAAAATATGATCTTTCAAACGTGAAAGCAAAATAAAAATGATTAAACTAAAAGCTCATGTAATTTTAAATAAAAAAAAACTGAAATAAGGAAGGGAGAGAAACATAGATTTTTTAAAATTAGTTTTTCTTTTTGAAGTTTTTTAACATAAACTTGGGGTTGGTTGGTGTTTTTGTCCAAAAAGTGTAAAATAAATATTATAAGAGAAAATATGAATATAAAGGAAAATTAGCTTAATTTGTTTTGAACCTTAATTTGTCTTTACAAATTTAATTGTTGTCATTTGTATCTAAATATAGGATATTTTTAATCTATTTTTTTTAGATGTTTTCATCCAAATTGAAGAAAATATAAATGCATTTTATTTTATTCTAGAAGTAATTATTAATAATTATTTCACAAATCGAGAAAGACACGTACAAACACAAAAGAAAAAAAAATCATGTATTTTATCTAAATTTATATATATTATGGGTTTATACCTCTCTTATAAAAAGTGGCTATTAGTATCTATATTAATAACGATGGTAAAACCCAACTTAATTTATTAAAATAATAAACATGGTTTTTTTAAAAATATCAAATAATGATAAAAACAGAAACATCTGGCTTCAATGATCCGTTTAAAGAAACCCTTATACTTATTTGAAAAAAAAATAAAATCAATTCGCATACTGAATTGAGAAAACCCTAAAGTCAGCTTGTTCACGTTAATGATTTTCAAGTTTCTTCAATCCAGTACATGGATCGGGACAACAAGAAAATATTAGAACTGTCCACCATTTTTAAATATAATCTTTTGTGGCTATAAAAAAATGGTTTTAATTTCATAAAATTATTTATTTAAATATAAGGAATGAAAACATGGTATGCTGATCTGGGGTGAAAGACATCAATAAATGCAATCAAAACCAACGTTGTTAGTATTATTATCCCTAACAGCAGTAAGAAATATGGTGGAGAGACGGCGGGAGCTGACGTTTCACACTTCCCGCTGTTGTTGGTGGGTGGGTACGCGCACTTGATTTTTGCCTCATCACGACTATCCATACCGGCCGCTGTGATGCTGTGCTGGGAATTTCAAAGGAGGAAGTGTCGACAATGTCTGGTTCTCACAGAAGGAGAAGGAGAACTGGAGAAGTAGGAGTAAAGAAGCTCTTTAAGCTTGACTCCTTAATCGCAAAATCGCACGCATTGTTCTTCTTGTATCCATCCAATCACAAGGTAAAACCTAAAAAGCTTCAGCTATCCACAATCCATTGCTGCTTCTCCCTTTTCTTCTTTATTTCGTTTCTTGAATAATACAAAAAATAATAAATAGATTTTACAGAGTGCTGCGTCTCTCGGAGCCATGGTTAGTTTTGCCCTTTCTATAATTTTTACATGGAGGTTCTTGAGAGCAAGAAAACTCATCATCATCAAGAATTAGGATCTGTGTCAGTTATCCACTTCTTCAAAGGTGATGAAGGTCTTTTCTTTTCTTTTGCAACAGTTTCACATTTTCCTTCTTTCCCTTATTTATTTATTTTTTCTCTTTTGGTGTGTAGCTCCCGCTGCAATAAACTGTGCAAACGAAATTAAATGGTGGTCGGAAGGTGAGATTGAATGTCCTTTTGTTTTATTCATATCTTCTTCTCTGTTTTGTGTGTGGGTTTTCTTTCTTGCTTCGATTACCTTAATTAATTTCCACTGAATTGAATAAGTTGATGTTGGTCGGCAATTTATTGTTTGATAATGTTAACACCTACCCAATGAATTAGTTAAAGTTGGCATTTTTTTGTAGAAATTTAATCCTACTTCTCGTAGATTTTTTGGATTCTGTAGTGGAGCTTGCAGGAAGAAAAACAAGAAGGAAAAGGGAAGGAAAAGGAAGAAGATCTATAATTATAAGAAAATAATTGAGAAATTTGAAGAATTGTCTTGGTTTAGGGAATGACTCGAGCTTTCGGATTTTTCTTATGGAGTTTGTGTTTTATGGTTGCTAATTACTTAAGAAAAAAAAAAAACTAAATTGGTCTGGTAACTGGTAATAAAAAAACAAAAAAAAACAAAGAGTCCAAATGAGAGCATGTGGATGGGAATCAGGAAACTTTGCTGTAAATCAATGTAAATGAAAAGCCATTATGTTATATTTGCTATATAATTCTAGAAATGTTATGGAATGTTAGCACATGGGGATTAAGAAATTCAACCTCTTGCATTGTTTTATCCAATGATTACCAATTACATCAAAAAGAAAGTCTTTACATCTGGTTTGGTACGTGGTCCGAATTACAAATTCAGAAGGGTTCCATTGTTTTTACTGATAGTCATACAAAATCAGAAGGTTTATTGCATGCTTTTCTTGTGCAGATGACTTGTTGATTACTGGGAGTTATTCTTGAAGAAAGCAGTCCTGATGACTTCAGGTCTATTCCTGTGTTTTGTTGGTGACTAAATTAGTTCTTGAGTGCAGTCAAAAGGAGCCGAAACTGATGCCAGATGATATGCTTTTGTAGGATCAGGTAACTGTCAGGGAATCTGTGGTGGATGTGCTGTCGGAAATAAGTAAATATTGTGATATCTATCTTATGGAAAGAACTCTTGATGATGAAAGTGAGGTAAGTAGTAAATCATGGTCATCTTGAAATCCATCTGGTATCATTTCATCAAATAACCAGTTGATGTATGCTGATTGTTGCATTAGCTTTGTGTTTTGCATTTCTATAGCAGAATCTGGAACTTATTAATTACATTGATTTCCTTGAAATCTAACATGGGTATAATAGTTTCTAGTAGTGTCAATTGGAGATGCACGAGTAACTGGCTAACTGCCTTTAGGACTTATATTACCCTAGCAGAGGAATGTGAAAGAAACTGCATCCTTCTTATATTACCCTAGCAGAGGAATGTGAAAGAAACTGCATCCTTCTCATTTTCTTTTTTATGAAGTTTTCAAACTAACATACTCTCTTCTGACCAAGGAAACTTGGAGAATGGAAAACTGCAAAAGTTCCAAGTTGGTCAATGGATTCTGTATATCTATTAACAAAATTATATATAACAATGCACTGTCAGTACAGACTATGAAAATCAAACTCCTTAATTATTGCTGTAATGGGCACAGAATAGAAGAACATTGACTATTGTAAGGGTTTAGCTAACTAGTGAGAATAATTGAAATTTTCATGTATTCTTTCTTTATCCACCTTTTGGTTTAATTTTAGTTGCTGGTGGCCAAGGTTCATTCTCTGAAAATGGAATTTAAGATATGAAACTGGATTTTGATTTTCTTCCATGACATAAGATGATAAATTGGCTATAAGATATTTCTCGTTATTGTCCCTCTTTTATTTGTATCATATTTCCAACACCTTTCTATTATCCTTGTTTTACCTTGTTGAACGCCATGTTTCAAACTACTATAATACTTTTATTTTACTTTTGAGAAAACCAGGCGCTTGTCCCCTCCTGCGATTGTCTGCGTGTTATATCATATACATTACAGCTATTATACCCTTAGATTGGCAGTGAATAAAAATTCTACTGATTGATGGTTCATTTGAAGTGGGTCCCAAGAGTGAAAATTCAATTAGAAACGAGGTGAAGGGATTCTTCTGATAAATTATTGACTGGTAGATAGCTGGGAGTACTGGTGTTGCATACAACTCATAAAACCGCTAAATGATCAAGATGTGGGCTTACTTGATGGACCCTGATGTGTGCCTATCGTGACAAATCTCTCCAAAGCATTCTATTTACTAATATTATTTTTCCTCCCGCAAATGTCTTAGTGTATGTGATGATAATGACAATTAATGATGTTAAAAATCAATTCAATTTTTATAAGTTGGATGGGTCTCCGTCTCTAAGATGGTTTTGCAATATAACATTGTATAACTGTAGATGTGTTGGTGTGAATGAGTGGGGTTGCATTCAAGTTTGGCCCTCAACATGTAGAATGGGGAAAAAAATGATTCCTATAGTCAGCCTAGGCTTGTTTTACAGAGTGAGAGTTACTGATATGTAGATCATGATTTTTCAATTTTATATTTTTACCATAGCTTTCTAAAAGATTTTCATGTACTCGACCTAGAGAACCTTACCTAGGTTTTGTCCTATATTCTTTTAGGAAAAGTCTATACAAACATGAGTTTTATACATAGTTTTAAAACAAACTGATGTGGCAAGTGACTTGTGTTACTACCACTTGCCAGAAGCCAAGTGTTGACATTTTGTATTAAATGCTTTCTCTGCGGTATGTAAGATTTTTTTGTGTACAATGTTTCTATTTGTATAGCATTACTTCTTTTTTTTATGTTGTCATACTTTTGAGAGTATTTTTTCATCAAATACAACTTACAGAGGTTGCATGCCTTAATTGTCAATGCCTATTCTAAATTATACGAGAATTAAAAACTCCAATTTAGTTGTCTGTATATAAATATATATACACCCATGTACCCATATGCATCTAAATTTTTCTTTCTGTTTTATTTTAGTTATGTTAACTTTCATTGAAGGTTTATTTTAAACCTTGGTGGCCCGGGAAGCCAATGCTCATGCAAAATTATTTATCTTGTGCAAATTTTATGAGATTAAGATAAAATTATAATGTATAACATTATAATTTTATTAGTCTCTTACCTTCTATTGCTCTTCCTCCCTTTTAGTTTAAGTCCAATGCGCGACTTGTTAATATGTGATGTTGATATAATGTATAACATTTGAGCTGCTTTTGCATGAATAATTGCATACTTCTGAACATCATATGAAAATCAGGAATGTTGTAACTTACATGAATGGTTAAAGATCAGGCAAATTCTTTGGTTCTCCTTATAAATAACTCAAGGCAAAAGAAGCTGATTTGGAAGAGGCTTGGCCTGGACCCTGCTCATGTTTAAGCATGGACGGGCGCACTTTGGACCATAGTGTAGTTTGATTCTCTTACCCTAGTACATACCAATTTCTTGCATCCTTCAAATCTAGAAACGCCTTCTCTTCGTTAAAATGCAGAAAGTTTAGTGACCTCAAAATTGAATTCTAAAAAGTTTTAAGTTTCAAAGTGTTTGTTATTTGAGTTTTAATCAAATATACTGAAGCACCTCTCTTCGCTCATCAAAAACTAAAATGTCTTTCTGACCTTACACCACCAAAATAAGGATCAATGGACAGATTTCCAGTGGTAGCCTATGCCAAGTCAAACTAAGGTTGAAGCTGACCTGCTCTTTAGCCTGTTCAAGCTTGGTTATAGCTGTTGAGTTCAAACTGAACTGAACTCAAGCTTCTTCTGGCTGGTCCTGCATATAATTGAACTGAACCATGTATGATTTATTAATTTTTTTTTCTCTCTCCAAAGTATGAATATATGAACCTGACTCGAACTCATTATTGTTTTTGTAGGTCCTATTTTATAGCATGGAGAACGCATATCTTCTTTTGTGCGTCAATTGGAGCCAGATTGGTGTTTGGAAACAAATCTAGATATTCTTTTTCAGTTAGCTGTAAGTATTTCATTGCATTAATCATTTCCAGGATACGAACTTGGCTTGTGCTTCCAGTTATGTGCTTTCTTATATTTTCTGATTTGTCTTTTTTTCATGTTGCAGAAACTTGCTGACATCGGCTTTACATTTCAGCCATTGGATCAGGTATTGCCTCAGGATCCAACATAATTACCTCAACAAGTATTGAATCCTACTTTCTGATGACTTTTGCTTAGATTGTAAATCTTCAAATACTAACTCCTATGTAAGGAAAAAAAACATTGAGAAAAGAAGGGAAATGAATGAGAGATTGGAATATTTTTTTTCAGTTTCCGGCTAGTTTGAATTTAGTGGTATGCACATCATCCATTAACGCTTAGTTGTTTGCTCCATGTTGCTCTTTTCTTCCCCGGATTTTATGGTGCATGTATGATTTAAACATTTCTTTCTCAATGAGTCTTATGATTGGACTCCTAGTTTTTGTTTTCATGGGTATGGATCTTAAAAGTATCCATTTGTAGAGCCAACACTCATCGTTTAGGGTTTAGTTTTTGAGACACAATGGATAGTGAATTTGTTCTATGTCGAAGGTGGAGAGGATCAACTTCAAGAAGTATGAGCTTGAGGCTCTATTTTCTTTGAAAGGTGGCAAGATGGAGTGGAGATTCCGAGAGTTGCTGCGAGGTGTTGGGAGTTGGGACTTCTTTTTTAAGTCTTTCACTTTGGTTTTACCACGGAGGAGTTATGTCCAACAGTGGAGAAATTTTGTTATTTGCTCACTGTTCCTAATTCAAGTGAGGTTGTTTGCCCATCTCCTCTGGACGACGTCAACGACTCAGCTCCAGCTGAGCTCTTTGGGTTAAACCGCGGGAAAGTTTTGGATATGATACAAGGTTGTAAGATTAGGCCTGTGGGCCTAGTGAGAACAACCATGGATACCAGGTGTCTCGTGAGCACAACCATGGGCCTAGTGTATTTAGCCTTTTAATTTGTTTTCTATTGGCATAGTTTCCAAAGCTTGTCCGGGTTTTTTTTTAAAATTGTTGTTATAAAAAATGAATTTAAAAAAAAATTGATGTATTTTTAAGTTTGAAAAGTAATATTTAATTAAAAGTGTCAGAGATCATCTTTTAATATTATAAATATTCATATAATAATATTAAAAAATTAATTTAAAAAAATATATTCGTATAGTTTTCATTTAATTTATTATAAAATAAAACTTCATAGTGTTTCTTTTTAATATAAAATATACATCATTTTCTTTTTCATTTATTTACAAACTACACATTGTTTATCTCTTCAAAACTCATCTCTCTGTTCCCCCTCTAAATTTAGTCGATTTCTCTTCAAGTTAGGTTGGTTTTTTCTTCTCTCTTGCTTCGTCATTGGCGATTAATGGTGTTGCTTCAGTTGGGCTTGGTCCATAGGTGTGGATGGCTCGGTTTTGGTGTTGCTAGTGAGTTTAGTGGGGTTACTGGACATTGGAAGTGGGTTTTGTGCTAGTGGCAATATTCCTGGTTTGAGCGTGGTTGCAGATGGGTTTGGTTGGGGAGTGGTTAGTGGTTCAGGTGGGCTGTGAGGTCAGTAGTGTGGGGTCTGGCGGTGCTGTACAAGTCAGGTGAATCTCGAGAAAAAGAGAGGATATGAGGTTCAATGGTTGTTGTGGTAGTGTGGAGGAGAAGGTTGATTCGGTGATAATAGGTTATGGAGATGATGGTGGTTGTGTTGTATGATGGATTATGACTACGGGGCTGTGGATGGTTTTTTGTTCGGTACTGGTGGTGAGGATGAGGGAAGGGGTTGTTGACAGGCGATGGCGGACTAGTGATGGTGATGATGGTTGGTTTTGTTGGGTCAGTGGTGTACATGTTGGTGGTGGCGTAAAGAGTGGTGCGGTGGTGCTGCTTCAGATGGGATCGGAAATTAATTAGAAGTTGAAAAATAGCAGGGGCACAAACCACTCAAACTTTTGTTCAATGTTTTATTGTTATATCCTCTTGTCAAGGACTAGCTAGTTTAGTTACAAGTGTCAATGTAATATATTCAGATTTTTTTTTCTCTTCTAAAAGCCATTGCTCTCGAATTGATTATTGAAATTAAAACAAAATGCTACGTACTAGAACTTTTTAATTTACTAAATCCGTGCGCTCTACAAGTAGCTCTAGTATGTAAATTATTATCAATTATATCAACGGTAACATGCAAGCTGGTATAATTTCTTAAAAGTGAGAGAGAGATAAAATCGAAAGAAAAAAAATGGCTGTGGGATTTGCATGAATTTCATGTAAAAAACTCAAAAAGATAACTTTTTTTATCTGGAAACCTTAATTTTAGAGCTTTTCAATCTTTTTTCATTAACTTCTATGCCAACACAGCTTATTTAACCAAATATATTTGATTGCTAAGGACCACTACGATCACAAAAAGCTAGGGTTGCAGGTGAGGACAGCCTCTAAACCAGACATAAAAACTCGTTTTCCTTTGCCTCATGCTTCAACATGTCTCCGGTGCATGCAGTGCACAGAGTTGGCAAGCCTACACGGGATCTCGTGCCGATAGGTGCAAAATGTGAGATTTGAACAGGTGCTACCGTATTCCAACTAATTAAACTACAAGATTTTTTTTCTACTAATTATCTAAAATGTAAACAGGAATTGTGCTTTTCACCTTCCAAAGAACTCCATACATCCCGATTAGACAAACAACACCACAAATCACAGGCATATGGAGCACAGGTTTTTTTTTGGAGAATCTCCTTTTTAAGACCTTTTTTTTTCCATCCTTGAGCACATCAGTTGAGCTGCTTGCAATCACTTTCTGTCACACACAAGAAAACACAAATTGGAAATCATTAATTTGTAGCTAGCCTTTTCTTTTCGCGCACAAGCTAGACTGAAATCATCATGTCAATCATAAATGATGCGGTGTCTCTTTTGACCCCGAAAAGGTTCCTACGCTAGCTGCATGGTGGGAGGCATGCACAATAACAATGGGACAAAAATTATTCTCAGAAACTTGCTTCTCGTGAAAAAGGAATAAGTGCACGTCCGGAAGGTATAAGCAATCAGTGACAAAAAAACGAGGTTTGTTTTTTAAAACTAACATATGCTAAAAGATATTTGACAAACTATTGCAATTTTCATGATATTGTTTTTTTTTTTTAAATAACACAGTTAATTATGAGTTGTGTTATTGAAAATGATGTAATCTATTTTTTTCTTAAATATAAAAGCTTCGTTGTTCGAGAAAGCATAACCATTGACAGTTTTTGATGCTATATTATTCCCAACAACATATAGATTAAAAAACTTTTAAAAAAAATCAACAAGTTATATTATTTCTAATTAATAGCATAACTTTTTGAAAATATTAAAAAAAATGAAGTAGTTACGTTGTTTCGAATAACACAATCTTTATATTTAAAAAATAATAATTTTTGGTTACACTGTTTTGAGAATATACAGGTTGCATTGCTATGTTTTTAACAGTGCAGCCCATAGATTGTGTTGTTTCTAGTAGTGCAATTTACAGGTTGTACTACTTCCAGCAATGCAACTCAAGATCTATGCTGTTTTTTTCAAACGTTTTTTAGATTATGCTAGTATGTCAAATTAAAGTGTTATGCATGCCAACAATAATGTGATATTGCACATGATGGGCCACACTTACAGTTGCTCCTATGGCTTTGAGTGCTGCAATTCCTTGCCGATGCATGGTTCAAGCTATCGTTTGGCATATTCCCGCCGTAAACTTTGTTCCCCAATAATTTGTTCGAAAACAATCTAACCTCACAAACCACCCCCTCTACCTCCTTTCTAGCTCCCACTTTCTCTGCGAACCAACTTTGTCAAAGAAAAAGTTAACAGGAGAAACTAGGCTTTGCCTTCTTGTTGGGAGGGGGGGCACGTATCCTGAGAGGGTTTTTCTTGATTCTGACACCCCCACTTGGGAAATCCAAATTCCACCCCTAGGCCACAAGAACTATATCTATAGTGACATTAAATTTAATATAGCATTTTGGGTTGACTTTGATCTCTGTTGTGAAAAATAGACCAGAACGTTACATATTCCTTACTGAGAAAGCAACTTGTTAATTTGGCTGATCTTAGGAGATCGATAAAATTAATAAAGAAGGGTAACTAATAAGCTTTGAGTTAGTGAATCTTAATAGGCTTATTTTGTCTCAAATGACGAATATATATATCTCTGTTTACAAGTAAGAAACAAGAATTGGTTTCAAAACGGCCAGGAGCAAGCTCTCCAAACAGAAAAGGTTCACGTCCAATGTATATATATTTTGTAATTTTATCGTATGAACTTATATGCACATGCAAACAATTAAGCGTGAGCATCGTATTATAATGACCGAATGCTTCTGAATGGCAGAAGCAGACAGCCCCTCACCCACTCGGTCAAACGACCACCCATTTTTATTTAGTTAATTTTGATGCCTTGTGGATCGAACAGTTTAGTCGAGTTCGAAACTGTGATATTCTTATTTGATATGAAGTAGCATATTTATAGCACTTAATCACGAACAGGCAGTGGTTTAATTATGGCGTAATCACAGTTAGGTTAGGACGAAAGTGTTATTAGTCTGTAATTGGATTGGTAGAGACACGGTACTACGCCCATGTCGTCAAGAAAAGAAAACATATATATATGGTCGGCAGCACACCACGTCAAAACACGGTTAAAGTGTCCAAAATTCAAGTCTCGGGACTCTTCTGGGCGGCACGATGTCGATCACTTGTCCCTTTTAACTTGGAAAAAATCGTACGTGCAGCTAATATTGCTGATTCTGGGCACCCAATAGCAGCTAGCTGCTGTAGTACTTGAGAGAAAACCGTGTGAAGAACGTGTTCTTTCATGTATTTTCCTTAGTCTCCTCCTGCAACTTGATTGTGCTAGCTCCCATGATAGTACTATTGTGCGATGGTAACCATGTGTGAGTTCCTTCTAAGAAGTCCCTCTCAAAATAACATCCCTCTACATGGTGCGAGTAGAAAAGGGTTTTGTAATATTGCTAATTTCGTCAGTAGTTTATGTAATATTTTTTAAAAAAAAATAAATAAACAAAACAGAATAAAAAATTAAAAGAAATAAAACTAAAATAAAAAAACCAAAATTTTATTACTAATTTAAAAAATATTAGTTTGAATACAATTTATCTAAATGACAGAAATTGTAGGAGGATGGAGATCTTCACTCGAACTAGGCTGGTGACAAGGTTGACCAAATAGACTACCGACGGTTGACAACAACTTCTCATACAATATTGTTATCTCGGACTGAAGTTGAGTCATCTCAACACTAAGTCGAGTCGTCTAAGCCTCAACTTGTTCTTGTACAATCGCTTGGATGCCCGGAGATCGGGAGCTCAAACCTGATTGTGAGGAACCAGCAGTCAATACACTACGGTTTGTCCATATATCATTGGTCGTAGTGTTTGAGATACCATAAATCTGATTTCTATTAAATCCATCGAACAATCCAGCCTTCAACAAAAAATCTAGATCGAGTTCTGGATGGTTCGAAAGATCGTTCTTATATCTTTCCTGCAATCGAGTGTTATATATTTTTTGAAAAAAAAGAAAAAAAATTGCCAGCGAGTTTAAAAAAATATTATCTTAAGAAAAAACTCTTAAGTCATTAGTAGAAATACAAATTATATCATGTTCAAAGCATATCCATAAAGGAAACACAAACTCTTAAGTCATTAGTAGAAAAGTAATTATGCATTCTTATATGTAGTGAAGCT
>Ga0307518_10001246_pt1 | contig 19126 bp, 16 predicted proteins | sample 25_EM_MG_FD_203889 | JGI IMG/M metagenome (GOLD analysis project Ga0307518, IMG submission 203889) | Populus trichocarpa ectomycorrhiza microbial communities from riparian zone in the Pacific Northwest, United States - 25_EM | ecosystem: Host-associated > Plants > Roots > Unclassified | place...
TTTTATTTTCTAGTTGACATGGGATTGTTATTTTATCTCGGTTGAGGGGTCGTTACAATATCGATTCAAATTCGATTATAAATGAATTATATTCCATAAAATATCGAATGATGTAACTTTAATAGTGAATTTATTTTTACTTTCACTTCAATTTTATGTACTTTTAAATTTATTTTTTAATATTTTAGGTAGTGTATTTGAATTAAAATTTTATTGTTAACTTTAAAAATTTATATATATAAATTAATAATTAAATTTAAAAAATATTTATATATTTATTTAATAGTCCAGTGCAGGAAAAATTCCTGGCCTTGCCCACTATCATGTAGAATTTGCATCGTACGCGACGATCCTCCAAGTAGAAACTTTATGCGAATATTGAAAAAAAAAAGATTGGTGACAATGAAAAGATGGAAAAGCAACAGCGATTTGCATGCAAGCACAGGCGGCGGCTAGAATAGAAGATATTGGGGAGTTTTAGTGGCTGGAAAAAATTTGACGAATTGTTTTTTCTTGACATCGTCATAAATATCAATAGAGTTTCACGTGTTACTGTGGTGGGGGGGGGGGGGATGGCAAACAGATTTGCAGTCCTTTGCTCGGTTGTTTGCTCCTTTCCATTTCCTGATTTTACTGCATATATTTCTCATGTCGAAACAGAAAAATGTAGAGAAATAGAAATAAAGACCCAGGAATTTCGACACGTGGACAAACAGAGTCCTGGTGGCTATAGTCCAAAGTTTTTAAACTCGGCCCCATGGCCGGCCCGGTCCAAGGACCGGGTTCCGGGTTTTGACCGGGTCACCGGGTTTTGATCGGGTCGGCCGGGTCAATTTCTATTTTAAAAAAAATTCAAAACGGCGTCTTTTTAGTTAAAAAAAAAACAAAAGTCAACGGGTTGCAACCAGGTTTTTTATCGGGTTTTGCCGGGTCAACCCGCCGGGTCATGGCTTATGCAATTTTTTCATCAACCCGGCCCGGTTCCAGCCCCGGGTCGACCCGCCGGGCCGGGCCGGGTTTCACAACACTGCTATAGTCCCCTCTTTCCTTTCTCTTTATCCCTTACCGACAAAAATAACGCAACAAGGCTGTGGTAGTAACCTCATTCCAAACAGTGTTTTATTAAAATTTATTTATATTAATATAAAAAATAATTTTTAAAAATAAAAAAAATATTGTTTTAATATTGAAATGACAGCCCTAACAACCCTTTCTCGAAGCCATTCTTGCATAATGACGAGGTAAGAAGCTATTGGATTAGATCAAATGCAACACTTAAACGAAGCCTTGACATTTTTGATTGCTGGGGCAGCACAAGTAATCATTTGACATAATTGATCAAGGGTCGCATGTGAAGCACCTTGACAGCCAAAAAGCAAACTACTATAAACAAGATATTTGTTCGAGCCAGGCCGAAAACGTTAGCACCATCAATGGGCCCCGGTGGGCCATGTCAGCCGACCTCGGACACTTGAACCTCCCTGGTCCAAACATCGATCAATCACTTACGTGTCCTTCGCACCAAAAGCGCTTTCTACTAATAATTATAACCCCATTTTAGCTGTATCTTTTTTTTTATTTATACGGTAATTCCTGTTATTTCAAACCCGCCCGACCACACTCTCTCCAAAGTCCTCGTTCAAATATAACCATATATCAACTACTTACCCTCGTCTTAAGCCATGATTTACTGAAATATACCCTCCCCCAATTATCCGCTTCTATCCTGATCCGTTCCAAACGTAAGTTGCTCAACACCGATAAGGGTAGTTTCGTAATTATATCTATCAACAGAAACCGCCATTTTCCACTCTCCCTTTCGCCTCTTCAATCAACCTTACAGGAGCTAAAAATACAGTTTTGGAGAAAGAAGAGAAGGGAAAGCAAAACTAAACACACAACGCATAAGAGCGGGCTCGAGCGCGCGGTATTGCGTCCGCTTACCATTTCTACAAAATAAACAGCCACCATGTCAGTCGCTAACCCAGAGCCACATCGAGCCAGCAGGTCTCGACAAACGAACCGACCCCCGTCAACTCGACACCACCAACAACAATCAAGTAGAGTCCCGTTACGCCAACTCCTCCGAGTGACATCAATCGCTGGTGGGATACAATTCGGCTGGGCGTTACAGCTCTCTCTCTTAACACCCTACGTGCAGGAGCTAGGAATCCCTCACAAATGGGCCAGTATAATCTGGTTGTGCGGCCCATTATCGGGATTGTTTGTGCAACCTCTTGTTGGCGTCATGAGCGATCGGTGCACCAGCCGGTTTGGAAGACGCAGACCGTTTATTGTTGCGGGTTCGCTTTTGATTGCGATATCGGTTTTGATTATCGGTCATTCCGCTGACATTGGGTGGTGGTTAGGCGATAGAGGAGGTGTTAGACCAAGAGCAATTGGCGCTTTTGTGTTTGGGTTTTGGATTCTCGATGTTGCTAATAATATGACCCAGGGTCCTTGTCGTGCTCTTCTCGCTGATCTTACTGGTAACTATTATAATTCATTTTAAAGCTGTTCATTGCTTTGATTTGATTTTATGCGAATTAGATTAATTTAGTTGAAATGAGATCAAACCCTAATTGAGAATATGATTTTGCTACGATTCCTTTTCGTTTTCGTTTTCCTTGAACTTTTTATGTGGTGGTGTGAGATGTCCTATCTGACTTACGTTTGGCATCTTATTTTTATTTATTTTTTAAATGATTAATCATTAGAGGGGTTTTTGATGATTTTTAATTATTTAAGTTTTCATTATTGGTGCTGCTTTATCTTTTTAAGATTCCGTTGTTGTCTGACGAGTGCTAAACGGAACTACTTTTGATCATTTTACGGACGATAATGTCCATGGCACATGATTTCGGATTGCTACACGGCGTTTAGAATTTTTGGTGGGGTCAGATCGGTTGGCGGGGCCGGACTGGTTGGTGAGCAATTGGAGTCTCTGTTGTGGTGGGTATTGGCCAATGTGGGTTTGGCCTAGTATGTATGGTTGATTGTGTTGATCGTCTAATAGCATGATTAAAGATGTATCAATTCTAGGTGGGATCCGCATACTCCATGTTGTGTGATCTGAGTTTGCTTCTTTGTTTCTGTCTTGTCTTCTTCTTCTTCTTCTTCTTTATTTTTCCTTCCATTTAAATAGATATGGAGATGGGGGCAACTAAAAGCAGTTTATAAAATATTCACTTTCTCCATGTCGACCGGGGAAATTGGACAGTTGAATCTCATTCTGATTAAAAAACTATTTTCTTGAGTATAATTCCTTAAATAGTAGGTTTCCGTAATTAGTATGGAATTTCAAATGAAACAATTTTACAATTTGAAAGTCATATTGGACGTGGTTCAGGCAGAGGAGCTTTCATAATTAAATCTTCTTCGAGATTAGCAACAGTAACAAGTGTTCATTTTGCATTTTGAAGTCATTTTCTGGAATTTGGGATTTGTGGACAAATGCTGTACGACGCACATGGGAAGATAGTGGAAGAAATGGGTGGTGAATGAGCATTTTCTATCCAGCTCATTTGTAGCTTTGAAAGATATACTTTACATGTGTGCCTGTTTGATCAATTTGCTATCTTCTGTTTTGGAACATGGGGAGCCGAAGCTTCAAGCTTACCTTAGGGGCTATTAAAGCTTCCCGAAAGGAACAGAATCTCATTGATGTACTCTTAACAGGGAGAATGGCCTGTTTCTTGTCAGTGGCTTGTTTCTTCTCAGTGAATCGAAATATATCTACTCCAATGATGCAATGTAAAGTGGGTCATAATCAATGTTTAACACCAGTGCTTTCTTTTGGTATTGCCGTGACTGTTTTGTGAAGCAGGAACTGATTAAGTACTGGATCAAACTGATTAAATGAACCTCCTCACTGCTCTACTGACTGTCAGATTTCCTTGTTGTAATGCAAAGTACCTTGCACAGCCTTTTTATAAGAAATGATTCTTATCTGCTCATGTGTTCACTGTTCCTATGTTTTACCCAAAGTTCATTCATATGGATACTGAGTATTTGTAATGGTATGCATCGCTGAATCTTTGGTATTTGAAGTTTGTCTATTGCTCCCAAACCTGTCAATTTTTATTTGTTTATTCAATGTGTTTGTCCCAAGGAGAAGTTCTTTTGCTATGTGAATTGGACTTGAGGTCATAATGTGGTTAATTCTTGGATACTACCTGGAACAAAGCCTTTATGAATTGTGCTGTGTTTGGCATGTATCTCTGACAACAATAGTCAAAAAAAGGTTTAATGCCATGATCGTGTAAGGCAGAGGGATCTATATACTGGGTTGCAGCAGTGTTTAATCCTTCTGCTATTTTTCTTTGAGGCTCAAAACACTACTATTTATTTAATTAAACAAAAATACCTTCAACAACAAGGAGTGGAGAGAGTTACGAATTGCTGGTGTTATTTTTGTGGTTCTCAACTGAAAACCTAGCAAGGATATGGGCAATCATCTTCTTATATGTTTTCCCTAAGAAAAGAGATGTCCTATAGATAATATGACTACGTGCATGCGTCATGCTTCTTTCTTCTGGCAAAGCACAAGATCCATATGCTTGTACATGCTATGTATAAAAAGATCAAACAAGGAAAAATACGCAGCAATTTGATTTTTGTCTGTTGGTGATTTGGCATTGTAGGAAAAGATCATCGAAGAACTAGAGTCGCAAATGCTTATTTCTCACTTTTCATGGCTATTGGTAATATTCTTGGTTTTGCCACTGGATCATATAATGGGTGGTACAAGGTTTTTCCTTTTACTGTTACTTCTGCATGCAATATTGACTGTGCGAATCTCAAGTCTGCCTTTTATCTCGATGTTGTTTTCATGGCAATTACTGCCTGCATAAGCATCTCAGCAGCTCAAGAATCACCTCTAGATTTGCCGGCCAGATCTATGCTTGCTGATGAGGAAATGCCAGGCCAGTCAAACTCTGAACAAGAGGCTTTCCTCTGGGAGCTATTTGGGACTTTTAGATGTTTCCCATCAACTGTATGGATAATATTGCTTGTTACTGCTCTGAATTGGATTGGTTGGTTTCCATTTCTGCTCTTTGACACTGACTGGATGGGTCGAGAAATTTATGGTGGCAAGCCAAATGAAGGACAGAATTATAACACTGGAGTCAGAATGGGTGCATTTGGTCTGATGTTCAATTCAGTAATTCTTGGAGTGACATCTGTGCTCATGGAGAAGCTCTGCAGCAAGTGGGGAGCAGGTTTCTTATGGGGCCTTTCGAACATCTTAATGGCTCTCTGCTTTCTTTCAATGCTTGTACTCTCCTATGTGGCAAGCCATATTGGCTACATGGGACATAATCTACCACCAGATAGCATTGTGGTAATTGCACTAGTGATTTTTGCAGTGCTTGGCATGCCATTGGCGGTAAGTTGCAAAACTCCTAATAAAGGATCTTTAGATTTTCTGCTAAATATTCTAGTCAAATGTTTTGTCAGCAGTCAAGAATAAAGTAAACAATAGCATTTTTCTATGGGTTCTGCGTCCTCTGTATGTTGTGGGTTCTGCTTGCTGAGGGTAACTCCCTCCATGTAGTTCATATCAAGTTGTTGATTTTTTAGGTTGAAAGGCTAAAGTACGAACTTTCTTCTTATATGACACCTGAAACATGTGATTTATGATGATAGTCCTTTTATTATTAATGTTTTTACTATTATGATGGGAGTCATAAAAGAGAAGGAACAAAAGAAAAGAAGGGAATTGAGAATTACTGTTTACATTTACATTTATTGAAGTTCTATGCCAGAATAGGGCCAATGTGCTGGGAATTGACCATACTCTATTGATAAGGAAATATAGATTTGTTTGCTGTGCTTGCTTCCTGATCGAAGTATTCTTCTGTGGCTTATTCCAGAAGAAAATTGATGTCATTATATTTGATTGCAGATCACTTACAGTGTTCCATATGCTATGGTTTCCTCACGTATTGAATCCTTGGGACTTGGACAAGGTGGGCACTACTCCTTTGTGCCTGTATTTACAAAATTATGTTTTGGTGATATGGCCAAGTAATCACTTCAATCGATAATTGGTTCTTACAGGGTTGTCAATGGGTGTTCTCAATCTGGCAATTGTGCTTCCACAGGTTTCTCTTTCCTCTCACTTATTTAGTCTCTTGTCTTCCTGCCTGCTGAAAATAGGAAAAATAGTAAAGAAAGTTTTTCTTCTTCCTTTAAAAAAAATAAAATTGCCGTTGAAGAAAATAATCTGTAAATTTTGTTTCTGACCCTGAATGTGATGCTGACTTGTTCACTGTTATGCCTTTTGATGGCAGTCAAAATACACCAATAACAACTAATTAGAAATAAATTAAATCACCTTTAGTTACTTTCACCTGAAGACACAAACTAAATATAATCTTCTAAAGACATAAACTAAGTTCTTCCTGCTGGAGTATGTTCCTCATATAATAATAGGTCCTGCTGCTGCGATTTCCATGTACTTGTCAGACCCCAGTGATACTTAGAACCATGCAGAGTCTCCTTCTGCCTTCTGACTAATGATTCCTCAATTTTTGTTTTATTTTATAATTTGCCTCTTGTTTTGACCACATGAACGAGTTCAGTAATTTATACACATGATAATCAGATTAAGTCATGAAAAAATGGAGCGAAAGGTGACTTCATGAAATACCCTTGACTTCAGCTTCGTTGTTAGTTATAGATCTTAGAATTTGGCAGTTTGGTAAATATGGCAGCAGCCCTGAAAATTCATTCTCTTTGGCTTCTATTAGTAGTAAATCTGATTATTATGTGCTGTTTAACCTACATCTAACAATGTGATGAAGGAAATATAAATCCGAATTAACTCCCAAATCCTCTTAATGAAACACAATTTTAGCTAATTGCTTGAGATATCCCAATAAATTACTTTCTGGTTAGACTCTACTGCATTGTTTTGTATTGTTTTGCATGCATGCATTCCTTCCCCACTTTCCCTTCTGTTACTTTCTTTGAAATTTTCTTCTTGTAGATAAAAATCAAAACTGACTCCCAAATCCTCGTATTGAAACACAATGTTAGCTAATTGCTTGACATATCCAATAAATTACTTTCTGCTTAGACTTTAATATAATATTTTATATTGATTTGCATGCAATCCTGACTAACGATTACAGTTTTTCCACTTTTTCCACGATGGGATGAAAACATTGTTAACTTTCATAAACGAAAATATAAAGAAAGTGAATTTATTTTTTAATTTCCAAATCACGAGACGAAGTTATTATCAACTTTTCTTCATTGAAAATTGACAAAATGCTGGTAGGTTTGCAATCTCTTAAGAAAAATTTGAAAATTCTTTTAATTGAAGAATAAAATTAGGTTGAATGATTTTTATTTATATTACTAAGGGATATTTATACAAGATACATATCAATCATTTAGGTAAGTCAACTATATAATTGAATAGGCTACAATCTAGGAGCTAAAAGTTAGGCTACAAATTAGCTAATTAATTGACAAGAATCAGCTAGCTAATTGGCATTTGTATACAAATAATATACATTAACCCTCCCTTGGATCACACATGCCTAACTTGGATAGCGACATATGGAAGTGATCGGTAGTAATAACATGAGTCAATATATCAGTCGGTTGATCTGCACTTTTAATACAAGGAATTTCAACCACACCAAAGTCTAGATTGTCTTTGATGTAGTTCTTAATAACTTGGTCCGATTATGCTGAATCGGATTGTTGGCAATCATAATAACTGCTGTGTTGTCACAAAAGAGCAGTGCCTGTTTTTTTGGAACATGCCCAAGTTCACTCAAGAGAATTTTGAGCCAACTAAGCAACATGACTGTATCATCAACTCTTCAACGTGAAAAATTTCCATAAGCTCTATAATCACATGGAGGGTATGGTGCTCTATAATTGAACTAGATAGTGATACCACATTCTATTTTTTTCTCCTTCAAGTTACTAAGTTACCTTAAACAAATGACACATACCTTGATGTAGATTTTCTATCTAATTTGGATTTAGCAAAATTAGAATCAATACATTCCACGATATCCAATATTCAGGTGGTTATGTTGGGAGAACATAACATCTTTACTTAGAGGATTTCAAGTAAGCCAAGATTCATTGTATTCATGTGTCGGTTACTTGGATTATGCATGAATTGGTTGTGGCTCACAACACCAATTGAATGTAACATGTCTACCAACCTTTGATACCTCTTTTTACTTGTTAGAACCTGATCTGATAAAAGCAAGACCATGATTCATCTCAATAGGATTTACCAATTTTGGTTAGGAGACCAGATATGTATTTTTTTTAAGAGAGAAAAAGTCCTTGCTTGGATTGAAATACTCCAATGCTCAACAAATATTTTAAAGTACCCATGTCCTTCATCTTAAAATCCTTGGCCAAGTAGTTTTGAAGCTTCTCTATTTCACTTATGTTGTTGTGTACATGTCATCAACATAAACAATAAGCAATAAAATACTATCACCTTTCATTTTATAGAACATTGTATGATCTAACAAAGCTTGCTTAAAACCATACTTATTCATTGATTGACTCAACTGGCCAAATCAAAAGCTTGACGATTGTTTCAGTCCATACAGTGCCTTTTTCAACTTGCATGCTTTACAAGTATACCTTTTGGAATACAATGAATCTTGGCTTACCTGAAATCGTTAAGAGAGGTACTGGAATCAAAAGGAGGTGAAGGCTTCACAATTACATTATTGTTCCTCCTTGTATGACCCTTTTGGAACAACTAAGTGGGCCTTTCATCCCTACCCTCTTCATATTTGGATACTTCTTCTTTTACAAGATCAAAGGATATCTCCTCACCAAAGCAGCTAAATCCTCCCTCTTGCTTGAATTCCACAATCTCTTTTTTGCCAATCATAAATGTCCTTCCTTATTACGAATCACCCCTAGAAGAGGGACAAAAGACACATCCTTGGAAAAATAACACTTTTTTTTCACGTAACCAAACATCTATGGATATATAGTATTTATCTTTAGGGGGTGAAAACACTTGTATCTTTTTTGGGAATTAGTGTAACTATCGAAGGGCATGAGGATCAAGCTTATCCCTATGAAGAGAGTGAATATGGTCATAATTGGCACAACCAAAAGTCTTAGGAAAAAGATCGAGAGTAGAAGGAATAAAGTGAAACCTTAATAACATCCTGAAAAGGGTTTGATTGTCAATAATATTGGCTGACATCCTATTAATAAGGAAGACAATAGTCATGACAACATTAGTCTAGGAATGGTTAGAAACATGCGTAATAAAACATAATGGCAGGGCTACTTCTAGGAGATGTTGGTTCTTACATTCTACTATGCTGTTTTATTGTGGTGTGTAGGCACATGTTTGGTGGAGTATGTCATGGTTTTGAAGAAATCAACATGGGATTGATTCACAAACTCACGACCATTGTCAGAATGAAAGACCTATGAAATTGTGTGACAATCATTTTGTAAAATTAAGGAATAACATGGATAATATCACTCTTTAGATTTTATAGTAAATATACCTAGCTTATCCTAGTGAAATCATCATAAAAAAAAATGTATTTGAGACCTAAAGCAGAAAGGGTAGAAAAAGGACTCAAAACATCAAGTATAAATGTCATATAAAAGGATTTGAACTTTCATTGAAAAGGAACAAGATGATTTTAGCATAAACGCATTTCTCACATCGTAAGCTAGAAACAAAATATCACAAAATAACTTGGGAAATAAATGTTCTAAATAGGCAAATGAAGGATGACCCGACCAACAATGTCATAATAGAATTTTTTTCCTTAACATCTTCTCTACTTGAAGACATTGGCTGAACTTGCTCTAGCTTCCTCCAAGTAGTAAAGACCTCCTCTCTCCTTACCAATGCTAATCAATCTCTTTGTGAGATTGTCCTGAAACACATAATGGGTAGAATAAAATATTACAAAATAGTTAAGATGTTTGGCAATATAGCTAATGTAGAGAAGATTATTAAAAAGAGTAGGAGCAAGTAAAGCAAAGATATGAAGAGTGGGTGATAGTGAGGCATTCCCAGCTTCAATAATTAGCATAGGAGCCCCATTAGCAACCTGAATAGATTTGACATACGAAGACATTAGTGAATCAAATAAGGAAGAATTGCTAGTCATGTGATCAATAGCTCCTAAGTCAATAATCCATATGTTATTAGCAAAAGAAGTAATGACGCAGGAGATTTTTGGAAATATAAATACTTTCCTAGGTTATTTTTGTTTTTTCTTAATCAATTTAAGAATTTTATTTTTTTTCCTATTCAATATTATTAGGTTTTTCTATTTAAAGGTAATAATTTTTGTATTTTATTTTTCATATTTAAAATTGTTAGGATTTTCAAAAATCTCGATAGAAAAGGTTGTGTTAGCCTTTTGACAAGTAGACTTGGATGAATAAAAAATAAATATTTCGGGTGTTTCCCTATAGCTACGGTATTCTTAGTCTTTGGAGGTTTCGACTTATAACAAACTCTGTTATTTTTTGTTTTCGATTGTGTCAACAAGAGCTAAACTAGAATTACCTCTTCAAGAAGACTTGCGATACACGGGAAGCAAAAGATTGAGATGTGTCAACAACAATATGGGAGGACTTCTTGTTTTTTCTCTTAGCTTGCTTAAGCTTAAACCACAATGGATTACCATGCTTCTATCTTCCAGCAAGTATCTATTATGTGTTTGGTGCTATGTGATGAATATGTGAAGAATAAGGAGGGACTGAATGGTAACTATTCTTCTAGATGGCAAGGGCTGAAGCCTCAATATGATCTTTAGTTCTCATGATAACCAATCTTTGCACATCTCGACAAACTACGGAGTGTGCTTCTTCCGAACTGGGTAAAGGAGAGGTAGCTAGGACACAACTGCTGACTTGATCCAAATTGTGATCAAGACCTGCAACAAACATGTAAACTTAATCCTCAGTCATCTTTTTCTCTGTTTCTCCACATTGTCTTAGCAACTTTATCATTAGGCATTCGATAGTAAAGTTTCATAAAAATGGAATTTAGTTCATTATGGTATTTAGTGAGGGGTCTGCCACCCTGAAGTAATTGAAAGGTTTTCTTCATTAGTTTATAAACCTGGGAAGAGTCGGACGCATCAAGATAACTCCTCTAACAAAGTGTGACATAAGATTAGGAGTCATAGAGTTGATAAGCCATGGCTCAACTAGAACATCCTGTTTTTCCCATTCATCATAATATGGATCATTTTCAATGGGTGCAACCTTTCCCCCCATAATATTATTCTTCATCCCATCAACAATATGCATTTCCAGAATTTTAGACCAAACATGATAATTTGTACCATCCAGTTAATATGGATATGAGAAGAATGCAATAATATCTTGATTTCTGAATCTACAAAAACTCTGTCACTGTTGGACATAGTTGATTGCTCATCAAACATAGAAGACTAGGGTTGATTGAAGTGGTTGTAAGAAAAACAGCATGAAAGTGTCATTAAAAGTTGTCAAGTGTCATTAAATCTTGTCAAGAAATCAAGTTAGGTTAGCCTAAAACCCTGATACGAAATTGAAAAATGGAATTAGACTGAATTATTTTTATCCATATCATTAAGTGGTATTTATACAAGATACATATCAATCATTTAGGTAAGTCAACTATACAATTAAATGAGTTAAAATCTAAGAGCTAAAAGTTAGGTTAAAAATCAGCTAACCAATTGACAACTATATATAACTAACATATGTTAACTCTTTATGTGCCTTTTAATAAAAAAAATATTGTTTTTACATTAATGCATAATTAATTTATATCACGAAAATGAAAATATTGATACTCCACTTCTCCGCCAAAAAGTGAGTTTCTACTCGGATAATTTGTATGTTGTTGCATAAAATTATTGTTGAAAAGTGTTCTGGCCCACTTAACTCTTGTATTTTTCGGTCTGATGAAATAAGTTCTGCCCTTGTGAAGCAACATTATCCTTTCTGAATCAATTATTGCAATTAAGAACCTTGTGTACTTTTGGTTCTCTTAAAAGAAGAAGCCGTGTCCTCTATCAAATATGGAAAGCTCTCCTGAATGGTGGGCACCTTAAATCATAATTGCCAATTTCTTGCTGAAACTTTTGAGAAGATGTGAAAATTTCTCTCTTTTGCATTTTATTATTCACATGTCAGTTTTATCCCATTGGAGAATTGGCAATGTTGTAAACTAGTTTGTCACCATGATTATGATAGATAGATACATGGCCTGGCATGAACTGGTGCAATATTGCCTTTGTCATCTGTAAATTTAGCAAACTAGATAAAATAAATCAAAAGCTGGTTCAATCCATGCCAGGCGGAATTCTAGATTATATGTTTATGCTGATGCAATGTGTCAAAAATTGCGAAGAAAATTTCCAGGTGGCGGGTAGATGCTTTCAGTTAATGCGAGTACTTGTGCAGTACACAACCTTTTTTCCAGCAGATTGTACTTCCGATGATTTCTTATGCCTTTACATAGTGAATTCCCTACGATTTTTGTGATAAAAATTTTCTGCAGGAAAACATCATGTTAGGATTTTCTTATGTTGTCATTTATTTGTTAAAATCTGATGTCAAAAACAGGTGGTGGTTTCTCTGGGAAGTGGACCATGGGATCAAATATTTGGTGGTGGAAACTCCCCAGCCATTGCTATTGGAGCACTCGCTGCTTTTGCTGCTGGAATTATAGCCATCTTGGGTATTCCTCGATCAGGAGTTCAAAAGCCCATGGTCTTCTCATGAGGTATTCTTTTTTTGCCTATTTTTTGGATGTTGATAAAACTCAAAATGTTAACGGGCAGCAAAAATTTGTTGTCTACCAGTTTCCTCTGTAACATATTGCTTTCCCATAATGCAATTTAAAGGGCCTTTTTTTTGTGGCAATTTCATCTGATCAGTTGTCAGCATAGTCCATGAGGTGGATCTGAGAGAAGGTGCTCTCAATATGCATATTGCGAGTCCGAGTTTCTTTGAAACAGGAAATTTCATGGACGATTTGAATCTTTGGGTAGTTTTTAAGAATTTTTCTTAGCCAACTACAGATCTCTTCTACTTAAAAAATGCAAAAGACTCGGTGGATAGGCGTGTCTGTTTACAATACATTCAACATGTATTAGGAACGGTGGAAAACATGCATATGTAAAGCAATGGTCACACGAAATGGCAACTCACAACATGAAATTGCAACTCACAAGTAGGGAAACAGATATTATAGCTGTTAGTGAATGATGGGTGAGACAAGCCATCTAAATTTGGGGAAGAATTTCTCCAAATGAAAAAAAGTTCTCCTTTTTCCATGGGAAAGAAAGTAAAACCCTGGATTGCTCCCAATACTACTCCCTCACCAACTAAGATAAGTTGCTGCTGATTGGGATTTATTCCTGATGGAAAAATATTCATTTTCCAAAGGTTACACTGATTGGCTTTTGGTGGTCCTAGCATGATGTATTCCAATCGCATGCATTTTGTGCCTGAGTTTTCCATGTGAATGTGGTGAGTTGTGCTTGGTGGCGAACAGTTAGTATGTGAGTTGTGCTGATTGAAACCCTGATGGGGACATGTCTCTTATGCTCTGATATTTTGAAATGCTTCATTGATTTTTATGGACGATCTAGTTTGTGATAATAATTAATTATTTCTTGTCATTGGTTGTGTCTGAACCTTGGAATAAATTCTTGTGTTTATTGCAGTTATCAGTATCTATGAAAGCCTGTTTTGCTTTCAATGCCTCCATACAATGCTTTCTCATAAGGCCTTGGAATCATTTAAAAGACCTGCCTCAGGTAAAAATTGTTTGAGCTAATTACTGTTAACTAGTAAATGAAGACATGGCAGAAGACTTGGAAAAGTTTGCATGGCAGTAGTATTACTATATCATCATTGGACTTATTTGCTCTGAAATACATGAGAATAGTTTTGGAAATACTTGACCTGTGCTTCAGACACTAGAATGCGTGCATGTGCATGTTAAAAAATCTAGGCGGGCGCTTTGAGAAAAAAGTGCTGGGAGTGTAACACATCATGGGGACAATGTAGCTTACCTGTGCAAAGATCAGCAATGCATACAAAAATGGCATCCGGATAAAAACTGATTTTCATGTTGACATGTGTGGTTTTTGTTAATCAACACAAATCGCATCCAGCTAAGAACAGATTAGCATGCTGACATGGTGGTTAGAGGCAGAGATTTCTTGGTATCTCCTACCAGTGACTAATTCTGAAATTAAGCATCAACCTTTTTTCAGGAAAGAAAGAGGCAGGGTGAGGAGGATGGAATCTGTGAATTTGTTCGAGTTTCTAGAGGAGTATAATCTTTATTAAATGTCAAATCCTGGAAGGTCGTGTCGCTGTTGCCTATCCTTTTCCTCCACATTGAAACTTGCATTTGGCGTTGTATTTGGTTTTTCTTTTTTATTACTATTACTATTACTATTATAATCCCAAGAAAAAATTCTGTTTGAATTCCCACTATGACAACAACTTGGTGTAAAATGATAAATGTGAAAGGCGTTGGCATCGCCATGTGATCCTAAATAATGTCAATTTCTATGTCCACAATCCGGGGGGGGACATTTTTTTAAAACCCCACTTTAGGATTCTAAATAGGTTTTCGTTCAGATTATCACACGCTAATTTTTGTCCACTGGTACAATCTTATGACACGTTGCTCTCATCTACAGCAATTTATTGAGCTGGAGACACATGGAATCTGACATGGGTGGGTATGGATTTCAGAGAACTAATATCTTATGCAGGGAAACCGAGGGAAACTGATTCTTGAAGCAGGTCAGTCTGTGGAAAAGGCAAAAAAAGTTGAACTCTATTTGTTTGGGAGGGTGATGATGGTAGGGCTGCTGCTTCTGTTGCCTCACAGACACAGCCAAGGCTCTCTCCTACAGAGAGACAGTCTCGTTTCTGTTGTGGGAAAAGGGATACAAATTAAATGGTTGCAATTGGAGCACGTAATTGTCTCTCAATGTTCCCTTTCTTCCATCTGCCGGTTCTCTATACAGCCATCTACTGTCATCTCCATTAATCTCGTGGTCCCATTTATGACACTATATCCACCTCCACATATCGTGAAGAAGATAACCTTTTTAAAAGAAAACAAATTATATTTGTTAAAGACAGAGCAAACTATTATATCCACTGGATTTGACTTAATCCCTTGGAAGCCCCTCCCAAAACCCACCTCTTTGTTCATCGGTTAAATCCCAAGTTATCTCCACAAGCATGGCATGCTTGTGTCCCCTTAATTCCATCACATGGCTGGTGTCTCAAGCCCAGTGCCTCTCTCTCAATTCCAGCGATGTCCTCGATCATCCAACGCTGTTACCTGGACGGTGCAAGGACGATCCCTCACTCCTAAAGACAACTTGAAAATTACATGATTTTGTGGAGTTAGGAGGATCTCTACAGATCTCTTGGAAATTTGATTTTGTGGGGTTAGGATCTCTATAAATCTCTTGGTATACAGAGATTGACCGTCTATTTAACCGTCTATTTAAGAATAGATTAGAACGCTCCTGGGAGGATTAGGATCTCTTCAAAATCTGTTTCGACACAGATCTCAGCCCATCTCTTTCCCACTTTCCTAAGAGCGAAACTCCCACCACAAGTTGGTATTATTTTATTATACCTCCCCACAACGCCTTCCCTCCTCCACCGATCTCAACTCATGAGCCCAAATGAAACAAGAGAGAAGAGAGAAATCCAGAAAAGATGGGGCCTGAGGTAGAGTTTGCATTAGCGTGTCACCTCCCCACTTGGGCAAATAGCCAAGCGATGTTTTCATGTTCAAGTGTTTGCAGACAACAGAGATCATGGTCCGAGTGAATTTTACCACATGGGGTGTGCAAACTGCAACGACTGGATCATGCCATCGATGGATGCCTTAGAACATGCAAGCATTTCTCTGCCCACAGGAGAAATATACCATTATGCCCCCGTCACTTCAGAAAATAGGCGTATTTGCTCCTCCATCCAGTACCCCGTCCACTTGGCAGCGCAAGATAAAGTCCTTTATTATCCCTTTCATGTAAAGAATAAAAAACACTAAATGGATGAAGGGTTTAAAAAGAATATTATCCGCTTAAAGCAAAAAGGTCTGATCAGCAAAAACAAAGTCCACCATAACAAAAGGTAGTCCCCCATTATCACTTAGCAAACAAACATCCATGGACAAACGGGTTGTGGCGGTTAAAAACAAATTAATCCACCAATCACCACCCATTTGACCATCTTAATCACGATAAGACCTCCTAAGCCAGAGTTGTTTGCTTCCCCTAATCCTCGAAAGCGGAATTTTATTTTATTAACAACTAATTAAACCTCAACTGTGCCGTGAGAGAGGCTTTAAAAGAGTAAAGAGTCGGCCCCCACTAGCACTCAAGAATCCAGTATCGCTTTTTAACAGCATTTTCTCTTCAAAATGTTGACACGTTCCTTCCCAGCAAACAGTAGGACCCAAGCCCCTCGAGTATATATAGAGCCACAATTCTTCCAAGCAGTATTCATATTCAAACCCCCACAAAGCAAACAACAAAGCCTGCAGCACTTGGGAAGTTGTAGGACTCCCCCCCCCCCCCCAGCCGAGCTTGCTTGCTTGCTCATTAACATTTGCTCTTGAGGTTTTTTCTTTTTTTGTCAGAGAAATATGTGCAATCCAACCCCAGCTAAACCATCCTCATTTCTCTGTCCCAAGAAACCTCAGTTCGGTAATAAACCAAACAAAACTATGGATCCTTACACCGATGATGATCAGGAAGAACAGTTACATGGATGGCCAACTCCTTCTGAGGTAACAATAATAATCTATTTTCATTTGCTATCTAACTACATGAACATATAAGCAAAGATGTACCGATGATCTTTCAAGAAACAAGACAACAGCACACATCATTTCTCATTTCCTTTTTGTTTTTGTTTGCTTAATTTCAGGCCTTGCAAGAAATCAAAGAAATAGCGAAGATATCTGGCCCAACAGCAATGACTGGTCTTGTTCTGTATTCAAGAGCGATGATCTCCATGCTTTTTCTTGGCTATCTTGGGGAGCTTGAACTTGCTGGTGGCTCACTCTCTATAGGTTTCGCCAACATCACTGGCTACTCTGTGCTCTCTGGTTTAGCTATGGGAATGGAACCCATCTGTGGACAAGCTTATGGAGCAAAACACTGGAAGATACTTGGCTTGACTCTTCAAAGAACTGTTCTCCTCCTCCTCTCCACCTCTGTTCCAATATCCTTCATGTGGCTAAACATGAAGAGCATCCTTTTATGGTGTGGTCAAGACAAAGAAATATCTTCAGTGGCCCATACTTTCATTCTTTTTTCCATTCCTGATCTCTTCCTTCTTTCACTTCTTCACCCGCTAAGAATCTATCTCAGGACGCAAAGCATTACATTACCGATAACTTACTGTTCAGCCATCTCTGTTCTTCTCCATGTCCCTTTGAATTTCCTTCTTGTTGTCCATTTCAAAATGGGAATTGCAGGAGTGGCGATAGCCATGGTTTGGACCAATCTCAATCTCTTTCTCTCACTCGCTTCTTTCATTTACTTCTCTGGTGTATATAAAGATTCATGGGTTTCTCCGAGCATGGATTGCCTTAGAGGATGGTCATCTTTGCTAACTCTTGCTGTGCCCACTTGTGTTTCTGTTTGCCTTGAGTGGTGGTGGTATGAGTTCATGATAATGCTATGCGGACTACTTATTAACCCAAAAGCGACAGTAGCGTCAATGGGAATTCTTATCCAGACAACGTCGTTAGTCTATGTTTTTCCATCATCTCTAAGCCTTGGAGTCTCAACAAGAGTTGGAAATGAGCTAGGGGCCAACCGCCCGGCAAAAGCCCGCATTTCCATGATTGTTTCCCTCGTATGTGCGGTCGCTTTGGGCCTTATGGCCATGCTATTCACAACATTGATGAGGCATCAATGGGGCAGATTTTTCACTAATGATGCTGAAATCCTAGAGCTAACATCAATAGCATTGCCAATTGCTGGGCTTTGCGAGCTTGGAAATTGCCCCCAGACAACTGGTTGTGGGGTTTTAAGAGGGAGTGCTAGGCCTACCATTGGAGCAAATATCAATTTAGGTTCATTTTACTTGGTGGGTATGCCAGTTGCAATGTTTCTGGGGTTTGTGGCTAAAATGGGGTTTGCAGGACTCTGGCTCGGATTGCTTGCAGCTCAAGCTTCTTGTGCCTTGTTGATGCTGTATGCTCTATGCACAACAGACTGGATGGTTCAAGTAGAGAGAGCAAGATTGCTCACACAAACATCTGGAGCGTGTACTACTCCAATATTACCAATATCATCATCCAAGCTAGAAGTTATGACCACTAAGGAAGCTAACAGTAACAAGGCTAATCTTGAAGACATATTGTGCATTAATGATGATCTTGTGAAGTCAGCTTCACTCGAAACGGACCCACTGATATCCACAACACAAACCGTGCATTAATTAGACTTCCACACTTGAATTCCTCATTTTTGCCCCACTCTTCAGCAGCTTATGTGAATTTTATTTATTAGACTTCCCATTGATTTCCCACTTGTACTGTAGAACCAACTTTCTTTTCTTATCTTTCATCTCCTTTTTCTATTTTTCTTTTTTCTTCTCCATGATGTATTATTAATAACATGGTAGAATAGAGTACTACATACTTTGAAATTATTTAAGCTCTCCACATTGTCAAGTTGAGAGGAAAAGGAGAGATAGAGAGAGAGAGAGAGAGAGAGGAAGAAAAAAGGTTTAATCTGTCGGTTGTTTTCGAAGCGTGGAGGGGAGAGAGAGAGAGAGAGAGGATCTTGCTTAACTTTCTTGCTGTTGCCTTCCATATAAGGTAACACCCTAGGCTGCCTAAAATGGAAAAATTAGCGTAATACCCTCTAAGTTTTGTCCAAAGCACGCACACTCTATAGATGTATATATCTTAATTCAAGTCCTTATGTAGAACTCTCTCTCTCTCTCTCTCTCTCTCTCTCTCTCTCTCTCTATATATATATATATATATATATATATATATATATATATATATATATATAAAAAAAAAAAAAAAATAAAAAAAAAAAAATAAAAAAAAAAAAAAAATTTTTTAAAAAAAAAA
>Ga0307518_10001247_pt1 | contig 19124 bp, 26 predicted proteins | sample 25_EM_MG_FD_203889 | JGI IMG/M metagenome (GOLD analysis project Ga0307518, IMG submission 203889) | Populus trichocarpa ectomycorrhiza microbial communities from riparian zone in the Pacific Northwest, United States - 25_EM | ecosystem: Host-associated > Plants > Roots > Unclassified | place...
TCTTTGGGGGGTCACCATGCACTAAGGTGTAATGCATGTGTTCTAGTGCCGCTGAAGTGCAACCATGGGCTCCCTTGACAAGCTCTCTTCTGGGAAAGAACGAGAGAGGGTTCTTCTTCCTAATAGCACTCTAAAGTAGGGATATAACTGTCATGGTGCTGGAGGACGCCGTCTGAAAGTAGGGAAGCGGACAGAGTACTGAATTCGACGCATCCAGGGAAGTGAGATGAACGACAGAGGAAGATGGACACGGCAAGTATCTGGGAGGAAGGGACCATAGGCTGAGGGCTCAGGGGACACAGAGACGACCAGAGAAGACTTCTCAATCTTGACAATAGACCTAAGATGACCAAAGTACATCCTTGACGCAGGACTGACAAGGAGAATGTGCTGACCGAGAACGAGGGGGACTGAGGGAGCAGGCTGGGAAGATATGTGCCAGGCAGTGCACAGGAACTCTGGGAGAGGCTGTCCTAAGAGCAGGACATAGTGGAGATCTGCAGCAATAGCGGAGAAATGATCCAGAGAAAATACGGACTCCATAGTGACTGACGAGATGAACGTCTGGATTGCGGGGGGAATATCTCCGTGGGAAACGAATGGATCCACATCGGAACTTGACAGGCAGATAGACCACACTCTAGGCTCTCTGATGGTATAGTCATGTGCCTGATAGCTTTGGAAACAGTGGAGCTATTCAAAATATCGGAATGCCGGCACTGGGCGCCTAAAAATGACATTTGAGCGCTAACGTTGTTTCTTCTCTTCTTTCCTTCATTTCTCCATCAATTCTTCAGCTTCTTTGCTCGTTCTGGTATGGGAGTTGGACTGCAGTAGATTGCATTCCTTTCTCATACCATAATGGACATTATTCCTTCAGTTTCTTCTGCTTCTTGGCGGTTCTTGTGCAAGTGATGACTGCTAGACGTCAGCCGTCGTCTCTTGCATCAGGATAGTCTTCTTGTGCGATAGATGGCTATGATGAGGCTCCGTCATGCTCATCCTTCGCATCAGGATCATTTGATATTGACATTATCTTCCATGTTCACTGTACCAAACCTGTTTGGTGCGTGACACCGGTCGGATAACAAAGTGCGAATGCGGGACTTCTTGTGAATGAAAGATGCGACGGGTAAGAGTGTGAGGAGGACAAAGCCACGTAATGAACCCTTGCTCCGGATGTCACTATCAATGTTGGCGAGGCTGAGCAAAAGCGGGTGTGCCATCCTGTTACTGGTCATAATCAAAATATTTGCCTTGTCAGAAGACAGCACGACACCGAGAAGTGTTCCACCATTGGGTATTTGATCCTTTGCAGAGTCAGGAAGGCATCAAGATCTGAGAAGTAATTGGCATACCTGTAAACTCCAGGCATGATTCCCTGACATCCAATCCTCATAAATCCGAACGATCCACGCAGACAAAGACCATACTTTGTGCGGGACGAAAGAGATGTGTGAACTGAAGAAGGGGTGACTGAGTAAGGACTGGAAACATTTGATCGGGTCCCAATAGTAGAGGATGGCTTGCCGCTTTGTAGAGACCCAAGTGCTGAGAGGGCGGGATTTCCAGTGAGGGCCAGGTGGTAGCATTTCTGTGCAAAGGCGAAGTTCCTTTGCCAATTGAAATGAGATGGGCAGCTGCTTAATCTGGGATACCAGTTGGCCTCAAAAAAAAAGAAGAAGAAAGAAAAAGGGACATACCAACTGCAGGGATAAGAATTCATCAATGGCAGCCATGCTTAGGCGCGAGCGCAGAAGCCACGACGCCAACTCCCAGTCCACTCCCGACGCAAATGGATAGTAGAGATTCTCTTGACGAAGAGCCGCGTATTCATCGCTGAGGAATTGATCCAGGAAGACCGTTCCCCCTTGATATAGAGACGGAACATTGGGGTGATCGTCCACTACTGGTGTAGGATTGTCTTCAAACAGAGAAGTGTCTTCAAACGGAGCGTCTTCAAATGGATATTCTTCACTTCCGAATCCACCCTGACTCTGAACATCGCCGACAATCTCGTCTTCCGAAAATCTGTTGTGAGTCTGGTCAGGCCGATACCTGGGCTCAACCACAGGGCCATTCTGGCCAGTTGGGGTGCGACAATGACGGGATAACTCATCGATCCATGATCTGCAGCCGGTTGAGGGTTGATTCAGGTGTTGGAGGACCCGGGTTTCATTTGCGAACCGTTTCCCGCAGTCGGGGCAGAACGACAGCTTCTGTGCTCGATAAAGCCGGATCCGCTTTGCCCTAGGTATGGTAAGTGGTATGTAGGATGAGAAAATACGCAATAAGTACTAACCGAATATTAACATACCGCGATCAGTGTTTCGCGGAACTTAATTTGATTCTTCTCAACGTGCGCAAGGACTTTGATTTTTCACATCCATCTTTAGCATCCGTAGTATGACTCTGACGGCCAGCAATCCTCGAATAGATCGTGGAAAGTCCGTCCCCGGCTCTCACATTCATTCATCACACCTGTCCCTTTGCACCTCGTCGGTGATCAACAATTCTCCACCCTCCGAGCCGCCTACAGCGAGTCTAGTAGCGGACTTTCCTCCATCTGTAAACCTGGAAACCAACATACCGAAGCGAGAGGATGAAGGGGAATCTTTTGCAGTGCAGGCCGGTAGGGTGTATGACATGGTGAGTGATTTCTTTTCTCACCCTACTAGTAGTTCACTTGGATCTAGCAAGCAGCACAGGCGTCACCATCAGTGCTCCCGTCGCCAGACAATCCGACAGAAGCCCACTTACTCTTAGAGACCGCAATCAGCAACTGCAAAGTGCAGTTTATTCAGAAGTCTCTCGCGGACCAGCTCGTTCATCGCGATACATTACAATTACAATACAGTCGATTACAGGTGGAGAAGGCAATGACGGGTTTGACTGCAGCAGAACTGCATGTAGGGCGGGTGCGCACGCTTTTGAGACGGAATGGCTATAGTCCTGACCGGGTTGGCACCATCGTGTAATTATGTGCCACATTGTACTATACTGAACTTGTGATATTGCTAAGTACTAGTAGTACATACCATGTTTGTTCAGCACTTAGAAATTTTTTTGTATCTGAACCTGCAATAAGCTCTTTATGATTTGTAGATTCTGTAAGTTCTGTTGGCATTCAAAGCATAATTACTAGTTGGGAATCTACAAGGATGTGTAGGCTTAAAAGCTCTGTACAGACTGTACAGAATTGTGCACAGAGCCACAAGCTGTGGTATCTGTAGCCAAAAAAGGCTGTTTTGCTGATGGACGCACAACAATGATGATGAGACCACCTGACATGGGTGCCACAGCAACACAACGGCGACGGCGAGGCGACATGATGACGAACTGATGCAGGTGGCCAGTATGACAACAATGTCAGGGGGGATGGATGCGCAGGCCAGCTGGTGTGACGTGCAGCCACAGCAGCGATAACGACAACAATGATGTGATGCATGGGATGGGGATGATCATGCTAGCATGACAATGACAACAAGATGCGCATGGCCAGTACCATGGCGGCACAACATCGTTGACGACAATAACGAGGGGGGGACAGATGTGCGTGCCAGCTGGTGTGATGACAATGACGACAAGATGACACCCATGGCTCTGTGCCATGACGGCACAATGTCATCGACGACAATGACCATGACAGAGGGGATGGACGTGTGTGCCAGCTGGTGCAACGAGGATGCCAAGGACGATGATGATAACATGGATGGCCAGCACCATGGCAGTACATGGTGACGATGTGGGACAACAGTGGTGACGTGCAGGGGTGATGACGATGAGTGCTGTGATGCAGATGGCCTAGTGCCAATGGCAGTGATGGCAGCAACAATATCTGATGGGCCTTACCAGCTTGCTACACAAGTTTTACTGGTATCTACTGGTATGGTAATAATAACTATTTTGGTCACCTTTTTTGGTCTGTTTGCAAGAGTGAAAAAGTGGGAACAAGCAATTTTCAAGGACAAAATTATGTCTGGACAAGAGGAAGGGTTAGCTTGTTTCATGCTTTTTCTACTTTGGCAACAGTGAACTTTTTTTCTGCTTATTCAACCTAAAAAGTTTAAATGAGTATGAAAAAGGAACCTGTCAAATTCCTGATCAGTGGGAATTTTGGAGACTGGCAGTAGTCTGTTGCCAGTCTGTCAGAACTACAGGAACTACAACTAGTATATCTACTATGATCACAATGGCAAAATTGAGAGACTGGCAGCAGCCTGTTGCCAGCCTGTCAGAACTACAGAAACTACAGCTAGTATACCTACTATGACTGAGCTATGATGTCCCTATAATGTATATGACTACTATGGTCACTATGGCAAAATCCTGGGTTTGCTGATGTGCAGTCTCTTGAAAAAAGTGTGTGGGGGGTTGCTGCAGTGGACCTAGGGAAGAAAAGCTGTAGGAGGAAGTTGGTAACCCTGTAGTAACCTCAGTAGATATTCAAGCTACTGTATTAGAGTAGTACCTGTAGTAACTACTACAAGTGAGTATGTGTAGAAATGAGTGTGTAGGACTACTTACCCTCAGTAGATATTCAAGCTACTGAGGGACTAATGAAAATAACTTACTGTATATAGTGCGCTTGAAATGCTTATGTAAGCGTCGCGCGGTCACGCGCTGAAGTACCAGTAACACATGCTGGTTAACTTTCAACACAGTCAAGTAATGTTATCTGATTCACAAGCGCAGTACATGGAGACTACTGAAGCTACTTCTGCAAGCACTAGCTCTCCCGCCTCCAGCTCAATCATAGGGCCAACCCCATCAGATGAGATACTTCCTCCTCGTTCACGTCGCTTGCCTGCCAGGTTCCGTGACATCCTACCCACTCCTCCAGTACCTGTTCTCCCCATGGCTGCTGAGCCGCCGTCTATGATAAGACGGGTCATTCTCCACATATTTGATTCTTTCCGTACTCATTTTAATCGCTTTGGTATCGCTCGCGAGTATCGCCACTGCCCATCTCATGACCCGAATGCTTTCCTCTCTGCTAAGGACTTGTCCAATTTCACTCGCTCAACACTTGAACAAGTTGGCCATGATCTATCAGCGAGGCAGGAAGGTCCGAGTCTTGCGATGGAGATGGTTTCCATGCAGCAGACACAGCAGGTGCCCTACGACTACTGGCCAGGTGCACCGAGTGGTACGACGGAGATGGTTTCCATGCAGCCACAGCAGGTGCCCCACGCCCACTGGCTAGGTGCACCGAGTGGTGCGACGGAGGTGGCTTCCACGGAGCGGCCACTACACTACAGCGGGCCAGCAACCAGGTGCGTTGACTTTATTCGGCTTCACTGCCGATAACTGACCTACGCAGCCTGTCTTTTCTGACCGGTGCCTTGAGAACTGTGCGTTGTCCTACGTCATGCTTGATCAATAGGCGTTGATGGGGTATTGTCTTCTTGAATGACAGAATCTCACCGGCCCCATCTCAAAATTTTGCCAGTGGAAAGGTGCAGATGATACACTGCCCTGCTACGTGGAAATTGGAGGAAAAGAAGTATCCGCCCATTTTAAGGCGATGCACGGAATCAAGGGTCTTGGTCGAAAAGAGGAAATTCAATGTCTTTGGGGCGACTGCCTACTCACAGTCTCGCGTCATAATTTTGTGCGACACATACTTGAAGCACATTTTGGCGAGCGACGTCGGTAGGGCATGAAGAATCGAGGAAACTGATTTTCATGTATGTCATTTATTTATTTTTCTCTCCTAGATCCACGTCAAACGTTAATTTGTTTGCCTTCAGTAGATTTCAAGCCTACAAGTTACTACCGTACCTCTGTTGGCTCGAGATGAGCTAGAGAGAATTGCGTTGTTTGATATGCGGACGGCGCAAAAGAGGTTCACTTGTCACTTGCTAATTCCATCTTATGTAACAATATCCCCTATATGCATCAAATTCAGAATCTCATGTTCATGAAGTTCTCTACTTTTAAATACTGTAGTATTGTGTGCAGGGGAAATCTGGTAAGTCACTCGCAACGATGCGCTACTTTCGAGCCATCGCGCAACATTCGAGCAGCGGCAAACACCCAAATCTGCGATGAGATCCGCGGTTTGATGCCTGCTACGACAATAAACAATGTTTTTGAGAGAATTGATGTTTCTCCTAGCATTGCTGCCCTTCTTTGTAACTCTGGAACAGCATGTCTCCGCAGCAGAGACAAGACCAAATATATCCAGTCTCACCTGTATTCACCGCTTATCCCTCGGGAATTGCTCAAGACCTCCTCTGTCCAACACACACCTGCGCGGTATCCTCAGTACACCAGTGACCGCACGATCGGGAAGTGGGAATGGTTCTGTGGACCTGTGGACGACAGGCTTTTTTCCGCCGATGCTGTACGAGATCAATGCACGGCAACAGCTTTGTCATGGATCTGGTGCGGGAGACGCAGATGTGGATTGGCTCGGACTAGGGCGAAGTTGGCGTACAGCAGAGATACCGCTGGAAGTGAAGAACCATGTCGGACGCGACGTGGGATTTCTGACCCACCCATTCGTGCATGGGCTCCTATTGTGCGTGCCTTCCATAAGTAGATAGCGTCAGAGACGGGCGTCTATCAGTCGCGTGCCTGACTTACCTATCCGGTTGGTTTCAACAGGAACCTAAGCAACAAGACTGCACTCGAGACAGAGGGAACGATTGTCTTCCATCGAATCTTTGGTCTGCCTTGGGGAGACTAACTCGAGGCGTTGAATGCATTTGCTGCAGACCTTCAAGCTGCGCGGCTCAGTCCCATTATGGGATGCACGCGTTTGTGGGACAACCCAGACCCGACGCTGGTTCGGGTCATTGGCATCGATAATATGATGAACGTCGCGGTATCGCATGCAGACAGGGCGCAATGTTGGGCAACGTGAGGCTGAACGGGTCGTCGTGGAGTACAATGCGACGACCGAAGAGATAATCAGGTGAGTTACAGCGCAGAGGTATAGCGAGAATAGTACCTGGAGTCTGGGCCAGGCGTGGGGTATCCATGGATTTGCGAACAGTACGTTTACGAACCTGTTATTATAGGGTTTTTTTTTTAAAAGGTGTTTGCGCATAGCAAGAACGGAGACCTCGCGCAAGATGGCGACTTACTTCCTGGATAACCTTCCTCCTGACAGCGTAGTGCCGTGGTGCGTAAGGTGTTCACATCACTTTGGTTTCTCTTCACGGTAGGGACTTTGATACGCCACTGGTGCCAATGCGCCTCGCCGATACTTCTGTGGCGATGACAACGTCGATGGGTCTCCTGCTCAAGAGAATACTCTCTCACCAGGGCCAATGCAACTCACTGAATTTCTGGCACGTGGAAGGTATTGATCCCCCACATAGACGCACAATTAAACTGCGTTTCCCCTGAAGATGATCGACGCGGTCAACGAACCTTGCATAGAAGCCTTCCTGGCAATCGCTATCTAACGGGATGGTGAATATCTGGTAACAATGATACGGGCACCATCTATGGTACGTTTTCCATTCGCGGGTTTTACTGACAATCATGAGCTCCACTCATTTGCGATAGGTGACTACTATTTTCTGAAAGTGAGGAACGAGTTCGTCAAGGTGGGACTTGCACGATGGTCACTATATAGAGGATCAGCACGCTCCAGGAAGTGAACTCGGCTGCGACGGTATCTCCCAATTCATGGGGATTTGCTTCGTTCATTAGAGGAGTTGCATGGTGATTGATTCATTGGTCGTCCATTTGATACGAATTGTTTGGCTCCCATTCTTCGTGTCACATGTCACCCCACAAATAGCATGTGGTGCCACTTTTGTGGCCTTATCAATTGTTGTTGCCTTGGAATCTAATCCAAAGGAAAGGGAAAAAGAAAGGAAACTGACAGGGGGCAGGATGTCATTGACCTAACATCTGATCATGATGACCCAGTGCCAGACAATGGGAGCGATGAATGTGAGGATCATAATTTGGTGAAGAAGCTCCTTGGCACAATGCTTGGTTTGCTATATTACTTTATGCAACTGATGTGGCTCTGATGAGATTTCAGAGAGCCATGGTCAGACATGGGCCTCTGGGAAATTGTTTCCCTGGAAGCAACTTCCGCAGAAACTCGGCCAGCATGCACTCATCTGTGTAAACTGGCCGAATGCAGTGTTATTCCCTGGACAAGAATGCTTGTTGTGTACCAAGCTGAAAGGGATCTCCGACCTAACTATACCGGAATGCATGCAGGTTATTGCAGTGTTACGAGATAGTGGACCCCATAAGCTATATTTTAAGTTCGACCCAAATAGTAAATGTAAGGGAATGTTGACATGTTACTGGTAACCAAAGCTAATCTACCACTAGCGGACCTCCTCGCCTCCAAAAGGCCCATGATCATTGGTGCACTGCCATTACACGACTCATGGTTTGTCTATGCAGTTGTTTGGGTGACCCGCTGAAAATATTGCATCTGGGTGTCCCCAAACTGTGGGGCAAGGCAGTGCTACGAGCCTGCAGTATGAGAATACAAGAACAGATGACACTTTTAAGACTTTCAAACTGCCACTACTGTATTGTGTGCTTGATGGACAAATACTTTGATCACTCCACTGGTGCCTGGGCATTGAATTGCACCAAAGATATTTGCAACTGCCTGCTCCCTCGCCAATGAGCCCATCCCTCTATCTACAAGGCCCTCAACAACTAGCCTCAGTGGAGTATCCACACAGTTGGTAAAGTCCGGAAAGAGATACTTTGTCAGGCGTGCCTCATATTTCATGCATACAATCCTATGTAACGGAGGCCCATTGCTGTTGCTTCCCAAGTTGGATGGGCACCTTGGACGGTTGCACGGTCATCTGTGTGTCGGGTCTGACATCTTGAACGGGCACCGGGGTTGATCAGGATTCACAATCCTTGGGAGGGTGGATTTCGGACTCGTCTTCATCAGATGACTCAGAGTTGAGTGGCAAGATGATCTGAAGTCTAGGGTTCTTCTTTAGTGATCTTGTCCGCAATGATGGTTTCACTGCCTTGAGATTGGAGGGTTGCATGGTATTTGTATCCAGCAAGGACACCATTCTTTTTGTAGGACATTGTCAAGTCCGGGTCTACTCCGGTAGGGGGTCCGGTCAAGTCCGGACAAAGACGGACAAAGAAAGAGGGCAGAGGGCTGGACAAGAGATTAGTCCAGCCGGAGTTGGTGACCGCTTGGATTCAACGACTAAGGACAACGAGCGTTGATCCCTTGCATAGGTTCCGGTCAAGAAGAGGAGACAGAGACAGAGACGGAGACAGACAGGACCAGGAGTAGATGACTATGGTTGATTTCAGACTGAAGAGTACAGGATAATCTACAGAGTACTTATACTAAGTGCAAACTAGGGACGAGTACATACGGTGACAAGTAAACAGCCTAAAGGCGGACAAGGAGCGACCGGAGTAAGGACTAGGTCAGGTCCGGTGAAAATAAAGTCAGGTCCGGTGAAAATGCTACAAGGTATGGGATATATCAAGTTCACGGAGAACTCACGTCAAGGCAGGGTAAACGGTGAGGTGTGGTAACGAGCGAATAGAGCATAGACCAAGGGTTGTACTTAACGGAAGGTTATCAGCGCGACCGTGACCGGAGTAAGTGAGAGCGACTGGAGTTGAGCTATAGTGCTGCGATGTGACCGGAGTGACCGGATAGGACCTGGAGTTGGACATGGTCATAACAGTATCCCCCCTTTAGGGGCCGAACCCATGAGGCCCCAGTGAGGCTGACGTGGTCACCTAGGACAATGCGGAGTCCGGAGTGTTTGTCTGAGTACGAATTTTGGATCTATAAAGATCAGACCGGTTTTGCCTGTACCCTCAGTTCTCTGTCCTTTAACAACATGTCAAACATTGCCAAGTCCACCACCCCCACTGTTCCCTCTGCAGTCGAGTCCAAGGACTGGACCAAGGCGACAACACCGGAGCTCCAGTCTGGTAGTGAAGACGAGGCGTCCATCCTCGATGCCAAGACAAAGGAGAGGCGTCGACGCAAGCAGGTCAAGAGAGAGGAGAAGCAACGCCGGGAAGAGGCGGAGCGACGAGCGCGTGAAGAGGCGGAGGCCAGAGCATGAGAGGAGGCGGAGAGGGCCAAGGCGGAGGTGGAACGCGAAGCCAAAGAGGAGGCAGAGCGCCAAGTGCGCGAGCAGGCAGAGAAGGAACGAGCAGAGGTGCAGCGGAGGGCTGCAGAGGTAGCGGCGAGGCAGAGAGCGATGGCGCAGGAGGCGTCGAAGAAGCGAGCAAGGGAGGAACCGGAGGTGGGTCTGAGTGATGACCGGAACGACAACATCTGGTAAGTGTTTTATTTTATTCTTCTTTATGATTTTTAATAATAACCTCCTGGCAGGTGCGTTCGTTGTGCCAAGCACAAGGCCAAGTGCGAGCGGGACCCTGAAAAGCCCAAGCAACGCGCGTGCATGAAGTGCGCCGGGCTCAAGGAGTGGTGTGAGTGGCCAGAGGTGGGTGGTCCGGGTCCGGTGGTGGACAAGGGAAAGGGCAAGGCGAAAGAGAAAGAGGCGGCGACCTCACCGTGAGGCGGTGAAAAGAGGAAGAAGAAGACAACGTCGGCAAAGGTCGTCATTGATGATGACGAGATAGTGGAGGTGGCGGGTCCATCCGGGTCGAGGTCCGGTTTCAATACCGGTCCCTTCCTGGAGCGGATGGACAGACTGACAGCGGTGGTGGAGGCGATGACCGGACAGATGGCCCGGATCGTGGACTCCATGCGGTCTGTTTCGCGGTCCAATGACCGCCTGAGCGCTGGCCTCGAGACCTTTCTTGAGGAGTGCCGTTTCTTTACAGCGCCCTGGGACGAAGACGAGGAGTCGGAGGACAGTGAGGTGGAGGTCGACCTGGAGGAGGTCGAACAGGAGGTACAGGGGCTCCATGAGGAGCAGGAGAACCCTGACAGCGCTGTGCCGGAGTAAGTGGTCCAGTCCAGACTCCTTGTAAATAGAAAATGTAAATTAGTTTGATTTTTGTTTTATAAAGAAGAATGGACTGGAATTGAGAGTGAGTGATATTACTTGAGACAGAGTGAAACAGATAGGGGAAACAGAAAAAGGAAACAGAGAGTGAGAGTATTGTTACATGGACGCGAGTGGTCCGGGTTTGTCCGGGTACCGGACATGATAATCTTCTAAGAGTTCCGTAGCGTTGCCAAGTTCAGTGGCGAGAAGCCATGACATTTCTTCGTCAGTTCCTTCGTAACCGGACCAACGCACCAGGTACAATAGTTTGCACAATCTGCGTCGACGATCAACCTTGGAGTCGAGGATCTCAGAGATCTCAAACTCCGGTTCACCATCAACTTCCACCGGTGGCGGAGGAGGTTGTATCCAGTCCGGTATGGTATTGGGTATGGCCGGTTCGAGTTGGGAGACATGGAAGACGGGGTGAACTGCACGCATGGAATCTGGAAGACGGAGTGTAAAAGAGAGGGAGCCTACTTGCACTATGATAGAGTAGGGCCCCAGGTTCTTTTCTGATAGCTTTTTGGATGGTCGAGTGGACTGGAAGTATTTGGCTTTAACGTATACTTGGTCGCCAACCTTGAAGTCCGGTGCCAGAGTACGTTTGGCATCAGCCGGACCTTGATAGCGAAGTTGCACATTGGCCATTTCTTCACGAAGGTATTGATGCAGTGACTCAAGGTTGACTGCGTAATCACGAGCCCTGGCGGAAGTCATGTCGCGTTCTGGGTAGACAGATATTAGGGTGATAGCCCTTGTTAGCAAAGAACGGAGAGACTCCGGTGGTTGCACTAGGTGTGTTGTTGTATGTGAACTCCGCCAGTGGGAGTAGGTCCGCCCAGTTGTCCTGCTGGTAGTTGCAGTAGATCCGGAGGTACTGTTTGAGTGTCTGGTTAGACCGCTCAGTCTGGCCATCGCCCTCTGGGTGGTAACCAGAGGTAAAGTGGAGGCGCATGTCAAGAGCCTTTCCGAGTGACCGGAAGAAGTGCGAGACGAACTCAGTACCGCGATCTGAGGTGACGTGGGCAGGAACACCATGCTTGGAGAACATGTGGAGTAAAAAGAGCTTTGCGAGTTCTGGGCTAGTGATGGTGTCGTGAGTAGGAATGAATATGGCTTGCTTAGAAAGCCTGTCTACTACGACCAGGATAGCTGTGAATCCGGTAGAGCCAGGGAGCTGCTCAATGAAGTCCATGGATATGGAGTTCCAAGGTCTTTCTGGCACAGGGAGCTGTTTTAGTAACCCATAGGGTCGATGGCGCGGTGTCTTAGCTCGAGCGCAGGAGGTACATGACCGGACGTAGTCTTTGATGAAGGTCCAGAGACCAGGCCAAGTATACTCACACCAGATTAGTTCTAGAGTCCGGTTTTGCCCAAAATGACCAGCGAGTGGGTGGTCGTGTCGATACTGGAGTACCCAGAGACGGAGGTCATCCAAGTCCGGTACATATATACGACCGTCTAGTCAAAGGAATCCAGCCTCGTCGGTGGACCAACGAGAGTCCGGTGGATCTGCGAGGTGGACCTGGGCAATGGGATCAGAGGGTAGTGCAGAGAGAATGTCGCTATGGAGTGTTTCTACGTCCATGATTGTGACTGCACGGAGGACTGGGAACTCTAGATAGGTAGCGCGAAGTGAATTAGTGAGCTGTTCTTGAGTGAACACCGGCCGGAGATTTTGGGGGTTAACCCAGGCGTAGCCACTATCCCCCTCTTTGGGGTAGATGTCCCATCATCTAGTGAGAGCATCAGGCTTGGCACTGAGCTTACCAGGGCGGAAGCGAATGACAAGATTAAATTGCGATAAAAATTCGGACCACTGGGCTTGCCGGTGGGAAAGTACTTTTGAGGTGGAGAAATACTCTAGGTTTTTGTGGTCCGTGACGACGTCAATAGGGGAGGCGGAGCCTTCTAGGTAGTGGCGCCAGTTCCAGAATGCCTCGAAGATGGCAAGGAGTTCCTTATCGTGGGTATCATAGTTCAACTCCGGAGCAGTCAAGGTCCGGGAGTAGTAGGTGACCGGACGAATCTCTCCATTGGCGCAAGTGATAGACAGGATGCCAGCGACGGCGTAGTCGGAGGCATCAGTTTCCACGATGATAGGGGTATCCAGAATGAAGTGGGTAAGGATGGGCGCAGTGGTGAAGGCGTGCTTGAGAGCATTGAAAGAGCGTCGACAGTCCTCAGAGAAGTTCCAAGGAGCATCTTTCCGGGTGAGCCGGGTAAGTGGAACCACAATATCCGAGTAGTTGAAGATGAACCGGCGGTAGAAATTGGCAAAGCCCAGGAAGGACTGGATGTCCTTCACCTTTCAAGGTTCAGGCCAGTCAGAGATGGTTTGGATCTTGTCCGGAGACATAGTCAAACCGTCCGGAGAGAGGCGATAGCCAAGATACTCTACCGAGTCCAAGTGGAACTCACATTTCTCCGGTTTGGCAAAGAGGCCATGCAACCGGAGTTGGCGGAGAACTTCCCGGACGTGCTGCTGGTGGGACTCCATATCCTCGGAGTAGATGAGGATGTCGTCGAGGTACACAACGACGCAGACGTCTAGCATGTCAGCAAAGATGGTGTTGACAAAGCGCTGGAAGGCTGCAGGGGCGTTAGTGAGGCCAAAGGGCATTACTAACCACTCGTAGGACCCATAGTGCGTATGGAAGGCGGTCTTCCATTCATCGCCCGGAGCAATCTGGACTAAATGGTACGCATGCCGGAGATCGATCTTTGAATAGATTTTAGCATGGCTGGGTGAGTCCAATAGATCAGAGATTAGGGGGAGTGGATAGCGATCCTTTTTGGTGATTTTGTTTAGGCCTTGGAAGTCAACGCAGAGGCGGAGTGAGCCGTCCTTCTTCTTTACAAAGAGGACCGGAGCAGCGTGGGAGGAAGCGGTAGGGCGGATGAAACCTGTAGTGATATTCTCATCGATGAACGTCCGGAGAGCTCGACCGGAGACAGTGAGTAAAGAGTTCCCAGAGGTGGAGAGGTACCTTCTTCAAGGTCGATCTTCAGATCGTAGTCGCGATGCGGGGGAAGTTCAGAGGCCTTCGCCTTGCTGAACACATCCGCATAATCGCGATACTCCGGAGGGACTATGTCCAAGTCTGGTGGAGTAGAGGCGGAGGAAGAACGAGCCTTTGCTGAGTCAGAGGGGTGCAGCTGAAGTTGGTACTTGGTGGATCCCTCTAACTTGCACGCATGCACGAATGCGGCTGCATTGATTAGAGAAATGTGTGGATGGGTGCAAACCGGAGTGTTGAGTGTTGACAGATGGCGCAAGGCCGGGGTCAGATTGGCCAGAGAGGCCGGAGTCAGGGTTACCGGACTGAACCGGAGAGGGAGTCGACGGGGGCGCTAGCAAACTTTGTGCAGGGGTCTGGAAAGTTAAACTGCTCAGTACCCAATCAATCAACAGATTGTAGCGGGTGAGCCAGTTATGTCCAAGGACAATCATGCATTCAGAATCTAACGGAGCAAGGTAAAAAGTCATAGGGGTGACATCACTGGATGCGGGGAATTTCACTGATAGGTCGACGGCTTGAGTAATTACAAAGTTTGATGTACTGTCAAAGAGCTGGAGAGTAATCGGAGGAATGGAGTAAGTGGAGATATTGTTTTTGTGTGCGAATTGTACATCTACAAAGCAATGCGTGGACCCGGAGTCCACAAGTGCATGGGTTTTAGGTAAATCAAATGATAAGAGGGTAACATGAGGCATAAGGGAGTTCGGATTGTAAAGAGCAGATGTGTTGAGGCAGGCCTCCTTGGGTGCACTTCCGGAGTCAACGCAGCTCACCGGTTGTGCAGAGGGCCGGGAGCTGCTTACTCTTTTTTTGACTCGGAATTGGCACCCGAGTTGGAGTCCGTCTTACCAGACTCAGCAGCGATGGCCGCAGCGCAAGCTTTGGCCTTTTTTGTCTTCTTTGGACAGTTGTCCACGAAATGACCGGTACCTCTGCAGAACATGCAGAGGTTGTTGTCCAGACGCCTTTTGCGCTCGTCAGCAGTTAGCTTCCCGTCCTTACCAAGCTTGTTGGTTAGGTCCGGTCTGGAACCGGACAAGGACTGGTTGCTGGTCACCTTTGATGAGCCAGAGGAGTTGGCGGAGCTGGAGGGGTTTCCAGTCTTGGATTTCTCCTGACCGGAGTTGGATGAGTTGCCTCCGGAGTTGGAGGACTTGGTTGGGGTCGAGGTGGACTGGGTCTTTGTCGTACGAGAGATCTCGTCTTTGCGCTCCCAATAGCGCCCGTCGATCTCTTGACAAAGGGCCCTAAGCCCATGTAGAGTCAGGGGTTTCCCAACTCAAGCAATTTCATCCTTGAGATGATCCGGGAGACCAGAGTAAAACAGGCGGCGGAGTGTGCCATCTCCGTAGTCCTGGACCTGGGAGGCAAGTCGGTTGAAGTCTACTATGTACCGCGTAACGTGGTGAGCGTCCTTCATCCAGAGATGCTCGAGTTGATGCTCTGCATCAGCGATGGGGTCGTGAGGTCCAAAGGTACTCTGGAGCTCAGCAATGAAGTGGACCCAACTTTCCGGATCACCGGAGTTCAGCAGGTCCGGTTCGAACCATTCTAGAGTCATCCCTTTTAGGTATGATTGGGCGAAAGTTACCTTTGCCCTATCAAGGTGGAATGCCTTGGCTCGATCCTGGAAACATAGCTCACACTGGACTAGGAAGGTCCTGAGCTTTTTTGGGTCCGTACCATCGAAGGTGTCCAGTTCCTGGACTTTGGCACGGGAGGAGGAGGAGTCGTTGGTCCGGTGGGAGGAACAGGAGAGGCGATTGACGGCAACGGCGAGATTGTGGAAAACAGCCAGACTAGGGTCTAGCTCTTCCGTGGCATCGAGGAATTCGTTGTCGTTGTCGTTGTCATTGTCATCTCTGGGGTCGTCCGGATCATCTCCGGGACCATCCTCAGGGCCGAACCATTGGAAACGACTGGGTTCGCGACGCTCCGGGGTGGAGTCGCGATGATAGGGAAACTGATCACCAGAGACAGATTCATGGTGACCTAAGTCTGCAGAACCACGAAGGCTCTGAGACGCAGCATCTCGATGTGGAGTCACAGACGCTGTGGGGTTTCGAGCTGTGAAGCTCCGGAATTGGCTAACAGAAGCCGGAGGTTGCCTGTGGTTAGACAGGGCTTGTTGGGCGGCAGAGAGATGGAGATCATTTACTGCACCTGCTTCTTCAGCAAGTGCTGCAGCGGTACGAGCACGAGAACGCGTAGTCATGGTCATAAGGGAATGGAAACTAGTTTGCGTACGAAGTTTTGTATAGTGAACCCACACAAGTGTGAGTCTGAAATACTGTCAAGTCCGGGTCTACTCCAGTAGGGGGTCTGGTCAAGTCCGGACAAAGATGGACAAAGAAAGAGGGCAGAGGGCTGGACAAGAGATTAGTCCAGCCGGAGTTGGTGACCACTTGGATTCAACGACTAAGGACAACAAGCGTTGATCCCTTGCGTAGGTTCCGGTCAAGAAGAGGAGACGGAGACAGAGACGGAGGTGGACAGGACCAGGAGTAGATGACTATGGTTGATTTCAGACTGAAGAGTACAGGATAATCTACAGAGTACTTATACTAAGTGCAAACTAGGGACGAGTACATACGGTGACAAGTAAACAGCCTAAAGGCGGACAAGGAGCGACCAGAGTAAGGACTAGGTCAGGTCCAGTGAAAATAAAGTCAGGTCCGGTGAAAATGCTACAAGGTATGGGATATATCAAGTTCACGGAGAACTCACGTCAAGGCAGGGTAAATGGCGAGGTGTGGTAACGAGCGAATAGAGCATAGACCAAGGGTTGTACTTAACGGAAGGTTATCAGCACGACTGTGACCGGAGTAAGTGAGAGCGACCGGAGTTGAGCTATAGTGCTGCGATGCGACCGGAGTGACTGGATAGGACCTGGAGTTGGACATGGTTGTAACAGACATGAGGACTGTTGGGACTTTGCTTTTCATTTGCGGATAGTAGATGGGTCCTGCTCATCCTCTGAAACAAAAGGCTCAGCAAAATCGTCTGAAACTTTGCATTTGCTGCCAATGTTCGTTTCTTCAGACCCGGAGGAGCCCCTGACCACAATAACACTAGGAGCCCTCTTACCTGCCTTCCTTGCAGGCTGCATAAGAACCACCTCTACTCTTTTACGGCCATGAGTAGATTTCAGCGCGCCTTTTCACAATGATGGGTCCCTTCCTTCGACTATAATATCCTCAGATTCTGTTGTCGCCTTCTGCGACTTGGAGCATAGTGTCACTGGAGCAGGTGACAGGGACAGGCTTGAAAGTTCATCAGCATGGGAACACAATGTCTTTGTAACTCGTCATCCCAGGCATGAAGTTGCAACCATTCTCTCTGTCATGCTTTGATGTGCTCACAGTGATCCTGCAAGCAGATGTCAGATGAGGCTCTGACAAGAGATGCATCAGTGGTTTGGCGGGCGCCGTGGGGTAGAATGTAGGTCCTTGTATTTTCTGACCATGACTATTGTATCGCGCAGGGCTTCAGTGTGCGTGAGAAAGAGCCCCCAATTGAATCCCAAACCAGGCAACCCTGATGAGGACTGCGGTCCCTTCTGGTTGTACTTAATATGCATTGGTCATACCGTGTGTAGATTATAATGTGAGGGAATGTCATTTTAAGTACCAGGTATGATCAATTGATCGCTTGCGATGCTGGTCACCTCAGGCACCTCTTTTTGGTACCAATAGACATCTTCCAGACCAATTTCCATTGTAGGCAGTAATATGTCTCTCAGACCCGACATCTTGGGATGCCCTAATTGGGACTGTTCCCTTGGGCTACTGCAGCCTTCCTTTGCGCCTTGTGGGCACCTCTTTTCAGCCTCCTCCACAGCTCATAAGTACCTCTTCCTCTCCTCCTCATTCCTGTCCTCTAATCTCGCCTACAGCCCTCCTTCCCTCCTCTTGGGCACTCTTTTCAGCCTTGTCTGCGGCCCATAAGCACCTCTTTATATCCTCGTTCACATCCTCTACATAATTTGGCTTACAGTGACACAACATGATGCATGTGGCAGGCAGACCATAGGTAAACCCGTCTACATCTCACTCTTGCATTGTGATACTCATGTGTCCCAAAGCAGGCACTCACCAAGCTCAGGTAGTGACGCTTGGCCTTGGGTGACATTTTGAGAGCCCAAAGTGTTCCAGGGACAAGTCCAAAACTAACACGACAGTCAATGTCCCTGGCCAGGCTTCCAAGCGTTGTTACGCCCTTGTGAGGCTCGCACAACTGCAATCCACGACCGCTCCTGATACTTCCGAGTCATGTGACCAAGAATCTTACTCTATCAATTTCCCATGGGAAAACGAGGCTGGAGATGATTTTGTGATGGATGAAGAGTATGTACCGAGCGACACTGACCATGTCATGCAGGATGGAGAGCCAGATATCGGTGAAACTCAACCAACAATGTCAAACCGACGTATCATTCCTGACCCACCCGCTGAGCATTTGTACAGCAGCTGGAAATCCCTTATCCCGACTCTTGTCTTGCCATTCTTAAACTACATGTTGTCACGCACCAAACAGGTTTGGTACAGTGAACATAGAAGATAACGTCAATATCAAATGATCCTGATGCGAAGGATGAGCACAACGGAGCCTCATCGTAGCCATCTATTGCACAAGAAGACTATCCTGATGCAAGAGATGACTGCCGACGTCTAGCAGTCATCACTTGCACAAGAACCGCCAAGAAGCAGAAGAAACTGAAGGAATAACGTCCATTCTGGTATGAGAAAGGAATGCAATCTACTGCAGTCCAACTCCCATACCGGAACGAGTGAAGAAGCTGAAGAATTGATGGAGAAACAAAGGAAAGAAGAGAAGAAACGACATTAGCGCTCAAATGTCATTTTTAGGTGCCCAGTGCCGGCATTCCGATATTTTGAATAGCTCCACCATTTCCAAAGCTATCAAGCACGTGACTATACCATCAGAGAGCCTGGAGCGTGGTCTATCTGCCTGTCAAGTTCCGATGTGGATCCGTTCATTTCCCACGGAGATATTCCCCCCGCAATCCAGATGTTCATCTCATCAGTCACTATGGAGTCCGTATTTTCTCTGGATCATTTCTCCACTATTGCTGCAGATCTCCACTATGTCCTGCTCTTAGGACAGCCTCTCCCAGAGTTCCCGTGCA
>Ga0307518_10001248_pt1 | contig 19121 bp, 19 predicted proteins | sample 25_EM_MG_FD_203889 | JGI IMG/M metagenome (GOLD analysis project Ga0307518, IMG submission 203889) | Populus trichocarpa ectomycorrhiza microbial communities from riparian zone in the Pacific Northwest, United States - 25_EM | ecosystem: Host-associated > Plants > Roots > Unclassified | place...
TTGTTTTGCAAGGGACAGGCAAAAGAAAAAGGTTAAATATTTTCTACTCTCAACTTAAGAAATGATCTCAAATCATGTCTTGACACAAAAATGACAAAAATAATGCTGTATGATATTTGTCTTTTTTATTGAACAAAATTGTAAATAAAAGAGTATCTCTTTCTTCTATTTTTTCACAATGTTTTGTCATGAAACATTGGAAAATGCTTGCAGTGCCAATCAACAGCGTCTGTTTTCTGGCAACCCGTCCCATTATACGTCCACGAGCACACATTGCACCTATGCGCCAAGTTCATCACCCACCTGTTCGCTTGCCCGGGGCTGCCGCCATCCTCGTCTGGCTCCACGGTCAAGCTTCCATACTTTATCTCAGGTGCGTACATTGTAGATGCACTCCACGTTAACATGCTTAATACACTATGACAGCGGGAAATACGCAAACCTTCGTCTCGCGATCAAATCGCTCCTCGAACTCTCTTTCTCCAGCACTTTGTGTTAAGTCCACCGTCAACCACACATGTCCCTCGTTCAAGTCCTACTATGAGGATGGAGACACAATACAGACATCTTTGGCATATCTGACCTCCCTGTCGCCAAAAAAGTCCACACAGACGTGCCTGGCCAGAAAATCATCCCAGATGCCGCACCTCATGTCCTTGCAGAGGTACGTGTAACCGCAACCAAGCTAACCCAAATCTCATCCACAACAGGACCCCCTCCATCAGACCTCGCTCGTCACACCACCCACGGACATGCAGATGAATGTCAACATCCCCTATGCTGACATAGTCGGGCCTCTTCAAGGCCCCGAGAACACCTTTGGTGATTGGAACCGTTTCCTCAACCAAAACGCACTTGCCGGACATGTTGAAGAACAGGCCATGTCCGACTATGCCTTCAAGGCACAGCACCTTACTCACGCCATTCTCGGTTACTCCGCCAATCCATCCGTTGACCCAAATGCTTTCGCACTCGTCGGCTCCTTGGATAAGGCCCACGAAAACGGGTTCGCTACCATCGGTGCCTTCAGAGCCAGCAGAACCCAGAAGAAGGAGCTCAAACGGAAACGGAAAAACAAGGGGACCTTGACGTCGTTGATGGAGAAGACGCCTGCGTTGGTCCATGGGCCGCTTGGGATGGGGAACACCAGGCGGGATTCCTAGACGGCATAGAAGAACTACCAGAAGGTCAGACCCAGGAAGAGGAGGAAGAGGAGCCAGAACCCTCTGTGTCCCGCAAAACAGCCAAGCCAAAACGTGGGGCTGTGGGGCAGGAAATATCCGTCTTCCATGGCAATACCATGACAGACTATCAGGGCCGCACCTACATGCATCCTCCCCCTCGCGGAGGCACCTCATCTTGCAAACGAGGCCGGCTCAGAGGAGACCTTTATTACAAAGGTTTGCGTTCATACATAGACGGGCCATACCCAAGGCGTGTCTGTCATACGACTCTTCCCCGACATAGGCCACCTCCTGCTCAGCGGATCTATGGGCACTAAGATCAAGGTATGCACCGCATTGGCTGTTGTCTATCCTTCCGTGTTATTAATGAACACATCGTTGATTTAGCTCTAGGACACGCATAACCATACTAACTGTTTGCACACGTTCCATGACCACGTCCAGGCCATCAAGGATGTTACCTTCTCCAATGATGGGAGGAGATTCTTGTCGCGTGGGTACGACCGCCAAATGAAACTGTGGGACACCGAGGCGGACCAGTGTCTGCAATGGTTTAGTAATGGTCACACCATATGTTGTCCGGTTTCATCCCGACGACGACAAGCAGCAGCACATTTTCCTGGCTGGTATGTAGGACAAGAAGATCATCTAGGTAACATGTCCCATTGCTGCCAAGAGCTTAATTTAACACAGTCGTAGTATCACATAAATTCTGGAGACTACACAGGAATATGATCAACATTTTGGGCCCATTAACACGACCACCACGCAGATTTGAACATCAACATCCCATATGATGATATAGTCAGGCCCAAGGCCCTGAGAACGCCTTTGGTGATCGGAACCGTTTCCTCAACCAAAACGCACTTGCCAGACACGTTGAAGAACGGGCCATTTATGAACATGTCGATAGCGATCCCTCCCCAGCCTCAGATCAGCAAAATCGTTGAATCACGCTACACACTTGCTGAGTCCTTGAATACCCAGGAAGCGCTCTGATTAGTTGGGGACGAGGTTTACGACAAAGCTTAACCAAACGGGGACTATGTCTTTGGCTCACCCTTGATCGACTACGGATTGTAGATGCGGCCCAGCATGTCCACCTGGATAAACAGCATACAGCATCACAACTGTCACTGAGCCAGGTGGGATGATAGGCTGACGGCAGTGACACGGATCTCGTCGATGACCTTGTTGCCCTTCGGCCCGTGGCCTGTGCCTTTTTAACAACAGAATGCCGCTAGCCTGCTGCGACTTGAGCTTGTCGCTTTCCATGAAGTCCATAGGCCTCGCTACCATCATATTCCTTTGTTCATGGCTCCTGATGACAACAACCTTCAAGTGTTCAACTCATTGTGATCGTATCTTTACAGTCCAACGGTACCTGACTCAGCACCATAATTCCTGTCCATCCTACCAACACCAGCTCTGTTCTCGTGCCAAAAGCTCAAGTATCCAGCCTGTGGCAAATGAAGAACCACCTAGGAGGCATCTAAGATTAGATCTGGATTGTCATGCTTCAGCCAATCCAAGTCATGGTCACAAGGTGAGTGTCAACCGTTGTTGCAGTCAAGTAATGTTATCTGATTCACAAGCGCAGTACATGGAGACTACTGAAGCTACTTCTGCAAGCACTAGCTCTCCCCCCTCCAGCTCAATCATAGGGCCAACCCCATCAGATGAGATACTTCCTCCTCGTTCATGTTGCTTGCCTGCCAGGTTCCGTGACATCCTACCCACTCCTCCAGTACCTGTTCTCCCCATGGCTGCTGAGCTGCCATCTATGATAAGACGGGTCATTCTCCATGTATTTGATTCTTTCCGTACTCATTTTAATCGCTTTGGTATTGCTCGCGAGTATCGCCACCGCCCATCTCATGACCCGGATGCTTTCCTCTCTGCTAAGGACTTGTCCAATTTCACTCGCTCAACACTTGAACAAGTCGGCCATGATCCATCAGCAAGGCAGGAAGGTCCGAGTCTACTCAGAGACAACCATGCGCCACCCTGGCCTTGGGCCAACATGTCAATCTGGCGGCTGATGAACTGGAGATTAACAGGAAGTGCTCAAAAGTCTTCTGCAGAAGTGAATCGTCTTGTGTGCGAGGTTATCCAAGCAGAGGATTTCAATATCCTTGAACTGGATGGGTTCAATGCCCATACAGAGACATCACATTTAGACGCTGCAGAGAGGGCACTTCCTGAGGATGACCCATTTGGCACTGACCAATGGAAAACCACCGATGTCGAAATCAGTGTTCCAACCAGGGAGAAGAATCCAGAAGGAAACGGAAGGGCTTTCCGTGTCGAGGGACTGAGATATCGGCCGCTGACTTCTGTGGTTCGGGCGGTTTTTGCAGAGGCATCGTCTAAGCTATTTCATCTCACTCCCTTCAAGCGCATATGGAGATCGCCGCTCACTGGATGCGAACAGTGCATTTATGACGAACTTTACACATCAGATGCGTGGATTCAAGCTCATGACGAGATTATGAAACAAAGGCAAGAAGACGACTGCCAACTAGAAAGGGTAATTGCGGGCATGATGTTTTGGTCGGATGCAACACACCTTGCACAGTTTGGCCATGCATCTGCCTGGCCAATATATCTTTTCTTCGGAAATTTATCCAAGTATCTCCGAGCCAAACCAGATGTCGGACCTTGTCATCTGATTGCTTTCATTCCACAGGTAAGCCAATTCTTCACGTCTATAGTCGTGTAACTTACGTTCTTTGTAATGTAGCTTCCAGAGTCAATCCGTGGCTTCATCTCAAGCTTTTCAACAAAGAAGAACAACGCTGACCTTTTCACTCACTGCAAACGCGAACTCATTCACGCCATCTGGAGAATATTGTTGGACAACGAATTCATTGATGCATATAGGAATGGGATTGTAGTAAAATGCTTTGATGGGGTAATGAGGCGAGTTTACCCTCGCATATTTACCTACTCTGCCGACTACCCGGAGAAGTAAGTATTGGAACCTTGATGGACTCAGATATCCCAGTGCAAACTAACGCAATATTACAGGATCATCCTGGCCACTTTACGGGACAAAGGGATCTGCCCATGCCCACAGTGTTTAATCCCAAAATCAAACTTTCACCGACTTGGGCTTTTGACCGACCTGTCAGCCAGACTGACCTTGGCGTGGACATACTTACGGGACAAAATTGGTGAGGCAAGGCGAGCTATCTACCAGCTGGGCATGCCATTGAAAGGAGTGGCAGTGGAACGTCTCTTGAGGGTGGAGTCACTCTTACCAACCATGGTGCGCTCTTTTTGCATTACCAATCTCTGTCCTGTCGCTCAATTGGTTGTTTCTCTAGAACTCTTTTTCTGAGTGTCTTGGACAATTTGGTTTCAATATATTCCCTGTGCTCGTGGTAGACCTACTACACGAGTTTGAGCTTGGAGTGGCCAAGACAGTCCTCAGACACCTCATACGCCTCATTCATGCGATCAACCCCAACCTTGTGAATACTCTGAATGAACGGTGAGCATAATTTGTGAGCTCCGTAACCCATAACTACTAATGTCTTCACACATCTCTTAGATTCGCCAATATTCCTTCTTTTGGGCTTTCCGCCATCTGTCAATTTCCGTCGAACATTGCTGACACCACGCAGTGTGCTGCCCGACATTTTGAAGACATGCTCCAGGTATCTGTTGCAACCACTTATTTCTGCTGCCACATGAACTTATCCACACAATGTCTAGTGTGCAATGCCCGCATTTGAAGGCCTGCTACCACAAAAACATGATAAAATTGTTCAAGTACTCCTCTTCCGCCTGTGCGAATGGCACGCTCTGGCAAAGCTGCGCCTTCACACTGAGACATCCCTCGAATTACTGGGGCAGTCTTTGCGACAACTTTCTGACCAAATCCGAAAGTTTCAGAGCTGCACATGTGTAGCCTTTCAAACTGTTGAACTACCCAATGAAGCTGCTCAGCGACAAAGGCGGGAAGTAGCTGAACTCCAGTCTGGCCAGCGAATGAAGCCATCACGTTCAGGACCTCAGTGTAAGACGTTCAACATCAATACCTACAAGTTCCATGCGTTGGGCGGCTACGTTGGAACCATAAGGATGTTTGGGATGACAGATTCATACACCACCCAAGTCATGAGTGTGTACCCTCTGCATCGCTTGTACTACATAGCTGACATTCATATGAAACGTAGGGTGAACTTGCTCATCGAATCATCAAGAGGTTTTATGGGCAATCAAACAAGAAAAACGTGGTCAGCCAGTTCACTACACAGGAGCGGCGGCATACAGTCCTCAGGCGGCAGCGCGAAGCCCTGAACTCTGAAGTTAGTGATGTTGATCCAAGCGATGATGATCCGGAGATCCACCATGTCATGATGGATATTCCATGACGCGACAATACATGCAGCTTAGTAGACCTCATTGGAAAGTACCGTGATGATCCTGCTATGAAGGTATGGACTTCCGCTACTTTCCTGAACTTTGCTTCTGAGATGGGGTCGGTAGCCAGATTTTGTGCAGAAACTTAAAAATCATCTGCTTTCACGGCTGCTTGGACTGGACTATGACGGGGATGAACGATCCTTCTCACCTGAGGATCGGAACGGTCTTCGCTTAACAAACCATCGAATAGTCGAGTCAAAGATCTTCCAGGTTAATTACACTACCTATGATATTCGCCGTGATCAAGATGTGATACGACCTGGCTCCAACAGCAGTGTCGTCATGACACTGTCGAGGGAAATTAACCCCACTGCGCATCGATTCTGGTATGCACAGGTTGTGCGTGCGTTTCACATCCAGGTTCACTTCTGTCCGGGAGGCATAAGTCAGCCAAAGCGAGGTATGGAAGTCCTCTGGGTACGGTGGTTTGGAGTGGATCCAGACCATCGATGGGGCTTCAAACAGGCCCGTCTTCCAAAGATCGGCTTCGTCCCAGACAGTAATGATGCATTTGGTTTCTTGGACCCCTCCCTGGTTATCCGGGGTTGTCACATCATACCTGCATTTGCTGATGGCCGTACTGATCTCTTAATGCCTCGTGGGCCATCACTTTCCAGGCGCCCAGGAGAAGTCGACGATTGGAGAGCGTTCTATGTGAATATGTAAGCTACTCGCATTTACGGTTATACAGTAAAGAAATTGATGGTCCTCAAAGTTTTGCGGACCGTGACATGTTTGCTCGTTTTGCAGGTATAGGTGTGGGCCACAATGCAGTCAACTTGGGTCAAGTACCAGCACTAAGCACTGCTGAGGACAATGAAGTTGATGTTGAAGCTTGCAGAGAAAGTGAGGAGCCAGACACCGTGGATGAGGACAGGGAGCGCTCTGACTCGGAGGCTGGGTGCAGTGATGACGAGAACGACGACACTGGGGAGGATTTGGACCCAGGAAATGCCTGCGACGATTCGGAAGGGGACGAGGACGATAGCTATTATTAGTAGTCACAATTCATTGTATGCTTTTCATCGGGATAACAGTTCACGAAACCAATATAGCCTGCACAACCTTCCCTCGGGAAAACCACAACCAAAAGTAATTTGCCACTGGAGTGTGATATATGCCACACATGATTATCACGGTGAGATGAGTTACTCAGTCATTTGTAAGGTAATGTCGAGATGTCAGAATCTTATGGGATTGTTCTACTAAGAGTATATAACCTGATACTCGGGGTATCATTTTAGAGCTGATGGCTATTGGAACAAAAAATTACCCTGTTCTGAAATAGCTGGAGAAGCTTATATCGAGGGACTGCCAATATTATAGACATGCAGTAATCATGCGCATCCGTTGGTTGTTTGAACACAGATATCATCTATTATTATCTATTCTCAACTCGTACCATCAAGACAAATTTTCACTCAAAACAATAATACATATCACGCGCTTGTGGTTTCAGTGGTGTAGGACAGGAATGTGGAGACCGAAGACTCCCAGAAGCGAATAGGCCATGTCTTCTGGCCGAGTGGTACAGCGCGTGGATGCCCACTGAAGCCTCGATCGTGCACTATCTACGCCCAGATGGAAATCAGTGAGATATCGTAAGGTGATGCCAGTCGCCCGTTCCAGTTCGCCAAGTATGGTGCTATCCTCCTTGTGGTTCGAGGAACCGTCCCAGTAAAGCGACCAATCTCGAGTGAAGAACAACATGGTACGGGGAGCCAACAGCTCTTGAAGGGTCCAGCCACGCTTAAACCACACACTATTGATCAGCGCACCCGCATCTGAGACATCAGCAAGGTGGACCATAGTGAGAGCCAAGAGCCGGTACCATGAAAACATGGAACCTATCGCCTCCTGAAGTTCTGTGCTGCTTTCCTTGTCAATGCAGCATGTATCACTCCAAGCCCACAAGTATCCATGTTGACCACATGCAAGACAGAAGGACTGCAGCTTCAAGATACCATTGGTGGGATCCAAGTCATAGATGACTCGACCATCAATGTTATGCAACAGTGGTTCCAATTTTCCCCACCGATGGGACAATGTGACATAACGGAAATAGGTAGACACTACTGCGCGGATATCAGCGGCTTGGGCGGGGGCATCCGTCGCTGAGGCCGATGACAGTAGCTGGTTGCATTCTCCGCTCTTCTCAAACTGTGCAACCTGTGAGTCCCTGTCACATAGCATTCCAGTACGGGTGTCCAGCAAGCGAGGGGGAAATCCCTTGAGGATGTCGAAGACAGTCTCTTTAATCAAGTATTTGAACCTCGAACCAGAAGTTGTGCCAGTGGGACGTGCTGACTGAGTACTCACACCTCGCCCTTTGATTTTCAGCTGACGATAATTAAAGAGACTGTTGAGAGACTCTGTGTGGTAGGTGTGCCCTTGGGGACGTAGCGCCAATGCCGCTTGTTCGAACTTGATGGCATCGTCCAGATCAGTCGACTTAGTGGACCTCTCTGATAGACATTGTGCAAGGTCGTGCAAATGTGACGCATCAGCCAGACTCCCTGATGGACAGAGCTCTAATACTTCCTGATACAATACAACAACTTCATCTAAATCGGCAACGGCGCCCCGTTGTTGGAACCTGCGAAGAAGGAGAGCGGCGAGAGTGGCAAGAGACATTATATGATCAGGATGACCGGTGGGGCAGAGCTTCAATGCAGCTCGTGCGATGGCCACAATTGCATCCACAACTGGAGCAGCATCTCCATCATCAATATGGTCCGTAACATAAATCAGAAGTTTGTGGAGGGATACGGCATGATCTGGATGTGCCTCCTGAACATTTTCAAGTTTGCGGAACCTACTGTGAAGGTCGGTAACTAGGTCGTGAAGGTATGTAGCACGGCCAAGATTCCCGGCTTCGCCAGATGCCAATGCAGAGCTCTCAAGTGAGATGCATTCGTCCAAGTGAGCTGCCATGTGATGCCTCTGAACTCGCTTTCGGACCAGAAGAAACAGCTTGTCAATAGACTCGACGTGATCGCCATGCCCCTGTGGATGGAGGTCCAATATAGCTCGACGGAGGGAGATAAGCTCGTCCAAGTCTGTTACAGTGTTCAGCTTCTCAAATCGGGAGCTAAGACAGCTGGCCAACTGGTTGAGCGAGCTTAGCCGATCAGAATGACCCGGCGGACGGAGGTCCAACGCTGACTGATGCAGCGTAATTGCCTCATCGAGATCACCATTCGTACCCAATTTCAGGAATCTGTTCCTCAGGTAATATGCAAGGTTGTTGAGGGCCCAAGCACAACCAGAGTGGCCTGGGGAACGGAGCTCTAATGCAGCTCGACCGAGTGTGATGGCCTCCTGCAAGTCTGCTATGGTACCCTGTTTGTCATACCGGTCACTGAAGCAAAGTGCGAGATCATGGAGTGAGTTTGACCGTTTGGAATGACCCGCCGGATGGAGGTCCAACGCTGACTGGTACAGCAAAATTGCCTCATCAAGATCACCATTCGTACCCAATTTCAGGAATCTGTTCCTCAAGTAATGCGCAAGGTTGTTGAAGGCCCAAGCACGACCGGAGTGGCCTGGGGAACGGAGCTCTAATGCAGCTCGACCGAGTGTGATGGCCTGCTCCAAGTCTGCTATGGTACCCTGTTTGTTGTACCAGTTGCTGAAGCAAAGTGCGAGACTATGGAGTGAGTCCGACCGATTGGAATGACCCGGTGGATGGAGGTCCAACGCTGATTGATGCAGCGTAAGGGCCTCCTCTAGATTAGCAATATCATCCATCTCCATGAATTTGCTATACAGGGAACATGCAAGGTTGTAGAAGGCCATAGCCTGACCGGTATCTCCTGGGGGATAACATTCCAATTCTTTCCAATATCGGGCGATCTTGTCGTCCAACTCCGTCATCGTTCATTCGACTATTGCACACGAGGTGGAGGGTCACCGAGATTCACGGAGGTCTGGTCTTTTAGGGTACTAAGGTGAGATATTTGAAAGAGGAACCTAAAATGAACTCACCAAAGGTTCCCTTCACGAAGCAATAGAACAATGCTTGGTTGGACGATGAGGAGGTGAGCCTTCGTTCAGGTCAGCTAGAACCTTCACAGAAGGAGTGGGCCATACCGATGGGCCAAAGGTCTGAGATGCGAATAATTCGTGATATGCAATTAAATGCAAGCCTACAAGTATGGTGAGGGAAGGAGGATGAGACGGACTTCACACTTGTTGGACAAGCAATTCAAGGCAGCGTCTTGAGATGAGAGTAGCGAGGACAATGAGGAAAGGGATGAGTGTGGTGGATACGACTCTACTTGAGGTGGGACTATCCCGGACAGCTGTGGGCTGCTTGCATGTGATCAGTGGCATTGCCTCGTGGAATGGTCTACTATAGTCTATAGGGTCTAACATGGGTCTGCCCGGGTAATGCCCGGGTCATACCCGCGGGTTCATAAGAGGGCAGACCTTTGTCCATACCCGACCCGGGTGAATGTGCACGGGTACGGGTTGACCCGTGGGTGGTTCCACAGATACCCGGGTCAACCCACGGGTTGTATGGGTAGTAGTGATCCACCTTTGGCACCAGTTTTAGGATCTTCCCATGGTCTCTTGATGGGGGGTTTTTTTTTTTTGGACAAGTGATATCATTATGTAGCCACTGACAAGTCAAGCTCTACATAATACATTATATCGAAAACCTGGTTGGGCATTGGTCCGAGGAAAAATGCTCTTACGCACACCCCACTAGTGAGTGGAGTAGTGTGGGGCTCCATGCACCGCCCGAGGTCCCTGGTGAGCAGGGGGTTGTGGCGGCTTGATACCCACTAAAACCTCTGGGTTGGTAATCCAGTCTTGTGGAAGGTCAGGAGTAGTCTGAAGGAGTGAAGGGGTCCAAGTGTTCTCAACGAGTTCTCGGGTGATCGGTTTCCGGTTCCATTTAGTTGCGATGAACTGGTCCAGGGTCAGATGGTGGTTTATCTTGTTGGTCCAGCGGTTTATGATGGCGCCAGCTAAGTGTTTTGTTCCCTGTATAACGCACTCGCAGTGGAGCACCCAGATGAGGTGGGCAGATTCAGATAGTAGGATGCAGAGGAGGCGGGAGCGGCCAGGGTTAGGGTGGCTGTTCTGGTGTAGGGCAGGCAGTGACAGGGAGCCACAACCCAGGATTGTTCCTAAGTGGATGTCTGGCCATGCTCCAAAGCAGGCTGGCCAGGTTGAATTTGCATTCATCCAGATTAGATTGGTGTGCCCCCGTGGGCACTCAAGAAGGATATGTTCTAGTGACTCTGTTGCCTCGTTGCAGACAGAGCACTGGGCGCATTGCTCGTAGTTTGGGATTCTCTCCCAGAATTCCCCGATTTTGAGAGAGCTGTGTAGGGCTTGGAGGAGGAAGGTCTGGACAGGTCACCTGATGTCAGGATGCCTTACCTTCCTCCAGATAAGTTCTCGTCCTGTGGTGGGCCATTGTTCAAGGATTCCAAGGCGCTTCGTGTGCAGTCAAGTAGTATCTTAGATCTTCGTGATTCAGGGGGGCAGATGTGGGATCATGTTGGAAATAAACAGACTGTTATGGTTTGTTTACTTACTTACATAAGCACACATCGCACTACAGTAGAGTTTCTATTACTATAGTCCTTCAGTAGCTTGCCAGACTACTGAGGGTGAGTACCACTGAGTACCTTGTCTATTCCTTACTGATACCTTGTAGTTACTATACAGGTATATCTAATATACTAGTAGCTTGCCAGACTACTGAGGTTACTATACAGCTCTCCTTCTTCCTTCTCTTTCAGGCTAGACCTTCCCTGTGCAGACCACCACCTTTCTATAGATCGGATCAGCTTGTAGGTGGTTGCCTGGGTTAGTTTGTTCAGCTTCATTCCTCCTGGTTCTGATAGTATGGGGATGGTGATATCAACATCATCTGGCATTGGTTTTGCTGCACCTTCTGCAGCAAGTGCGTCTGCACACTTGTTCCCTCTGTTGGAGTCGTGTCCTTTTACCCATCTGAATCGGGTCAGGGCTGATCAGCATCTCATAGCATATGCTGCTGCTTTTATCCAGGGTGCATTTGGTACCCTAGGCCATCCTGAGTCTTCCCATTTGGGCAGTGCATTGGTGAGGCAACTAATGACATATCGTGAGTCTGTTATAATTGTTAGGTCTGCGTTCCGGGGTGCAGATTTCAGTGCTACTACCACTGCTGCTAACTCGCCGACTTGGTTAGATTGGGTATGGCCTGGAACTTGTATTGCTTTATTTAAGGGGTGGTTGTCAGTGAACCACACACCTCCACTTCTGGTGTTGTCAGTGCCATTTTGAAGGCATGAGCCATCAGTGTATACTGTTAGTTGGGTAGGTGGGGGTGCAATGAGCAGTGGTTGGTGCAGAGGTATGAGGTCCTTTGGCATGGGGGGTGTGAAGACCCTGAAACAGTCCAACAATGAGTGCGTGGTAACTGAGGGGTTGAAGATGATTTCGTCACCATGGTGGATGACAGCACACTGGTTCTTTTCTAGGCAGTGGTGTGTAAGTGTTAGACCATCATTTGGGGCATTCGAGGATGGGTTGTATAGTGGGGCCAGATGCTCTAGTAGGGCCTTCGCTGTTGATGCACATTTGTGAGGGTTCACACAGCCTTTCTCTCTGTCCAGATGATATGGTTGACAGGCACAGTTTCTCCAAGGGTGGTGGTGGGTTCTGTCCGTGTGGTGCAGTCTATTGCTTGTTTTAATCAGGTTTTTTACCTTGTGGGCCTTATGGATTTGTTGCAGGCAATCATCTTTTGACTTATGGTATGCCCTGGGTGGGGCTCCCAGGTGGTACCATGCCGGGAGCTCAAGTTTAAGGTGTCTGGGTAGTTTTAGGGGCGCAAATGATAGATTGAAGGTCCTGGCTGTCATGAGAAGGTCTAGGACACATCATGGTAGGGTCCTGGCTGTTCTGCCGTGGGTTGGTGGTCGCCATGATGTGAGGCAAAAGTTTGGCTTTTCTGGTGTGAAATCGTAGTCGGGGCATACATGATTTATGATGGCATCAGTGACAAAGGCCCAGGTTGGGCGGGAGGGAGACAGGTCCAGATATGCTTTCAGCCAGGTCAGGCTGATTGCTTTGTTATGAGTTGGGATATCAAGTAGAGCTAGGCCCCCTTCATTCTTCAGGGCATATGGATGCTGCAAGCTAAGTGGGGGAGGGGCAGTCGAGCCCCACATGAATTCTCTTATTATTTTCACGAGAGCTGATTCAATTTCTGTTGGCATGCCTTGGGCTTTGGTAAGGAACAGTGTCATACTGCCAGCAAACATTTGTATGATGTACCCTTTCGCATCTAGGGAAGGGGAGCTTCTATTCCACCTGGCCAGGGTGCTTCTCACTTTATCCAGGACTGGGTTCCATGGAGTTGACTCTTTTAGGCTATTCCCTATCCAGGCACCGAGACATCGAACTGCATGGCCATCTTTTGCAATGTGGATGTTTTCGTGAAGTGGCAGGTCTGAAGTGTGGACACACCAGGTGGATACCACTCTGGCCCTATGTTCAGGGCTCCCGATTGGGACTATTTCTGTCTTTTCGAGGTTGAATTGTGCCCCTGAGGCTATGCACCACTGCGAGAGGATTTGCTGGAGGTCAGTGTATGAACCTGTGTTCGAGAGGAATACTGTTGTGTCATCGGCATACAGAGTAACAATCACCTTCTGTGTAGCTCCTGGTATGGAGAAGCCTTTCAGGTTGGGTGACGATCGCAACATGCAGGCAAGGGGTTCAATTGCCAGGTCAAAGAGGAGGCATGACAGTGGGTCACCCTGTCGCACCCCATGGGTTACTCTAAAAGTTGGGCTTAGTTCTCCATTCAGCATGGCGGCTGTGTGTGCATTTTCATATAGAGATTGGACTGTCTTTATGAATGGTTCTGGTAAGTTAAAGCGACAAAGTACATGTGCGAGATAACCATGATCAATCTTATCGTACACTTTTTCTTGGTCTAGGGCCACAATTATGCCATCCTCCTCCATGAAGTCCACATAGGCACATATGGTTTGTGTTAGTCGAATTGGGTCAAAGATGGACTGGTTTGGAATAAAACCAGTCTGGTCAGGGTGCACAAGTTGGTGCACATGTGATGCTAGTTGTAGGGCTAGGCTTTTCATCAGCAGCTTGTAGTCCATATTTAGTAGCGTAATGGGGTGATAGTTCTTGACATTGTCTCTCTCTTTTTTCTTGTATATTGGGCATAGGTGTCCCAGTGCAAAGCTTGTGATTGGGTCTACTCCATGGGTCTGTATGTCTTGTATTACTATGGTCATGCAGCCTATTATATCAAAGTATTGCTTTCTGTCCTTCTTGGCTGACTTGTGTAGTTCATCAAGGTGTTTCCACACTTCGTATGGGATGCCGTCTGGCCCTGCGGCAGTTCCCAGTTTAACATTTCGGAGTGCGTGCTCTATTCTGTCTCTCGGGAGGGTAGTGTTCAATGGGGATTCATCTGGGTTTATCAGCTGTTGGGATGTTGAGATGGCCTCCAAGGCTTTTTCCACTGTGGCCTGTCTGAGGCCATTTGTTTCTGGGAGGAGGCCTTCCTCTTGTAGGTGTTCATGGTAGTGTGCAGTGATCCTAGCCATCTTGTCAGACCTAGTTTCAATTCTGTTCGTACTTGGGTCTCATAGGCGGCGGATCAAGTCTCTTGGGGTTCTAGGTTGTTAACCCTTGTCCAGTACTTATTGATGCTCTCCCCTTTCAGTTGCCAGTTTGCTTGTGCTCTCAGGTGGGTAGATTTGTATCTCTTTTTTTCCAGGTGGTCTATCTCATGCTCGAATGCTATGGCATTCCATCTAGTGTCCTCCTCAGTGTCCAAGGTTTCCGAGTGTAGTGTGGAGGCGAGGTCTTTTTTCAGGTTGGTTATTTTTCATGTTATTTTCACCATCTGAGATCTTGCAGCTGATTTTGCTTCTTTCCTGATGTTGTCCTTGAACTTTTCCCACAGGGTTTGTGGATTTCTTAGTCTGTTATCTCTGGGTAAGGTCAATAGTTCATCTTGTAGAGATTGGCTGAGTGTGATGATTCGTTTCATCAGAGTAGCATCATGGAGGAGGCCCAGAGGCCATGACCACCGCCCTTTACCAATGAAAGGGGCATCTGCTGGTGCATATTTAACTCAGAGTAGCTTATGGTCAATCGGGACCTGTGAGGTCTCAATGGACCAGTCATATAGTAGGTGTGACATATCAGGACGTGTATATATTCTGTCTATCCTAGACAGTGTATTATTCACACTGGCATAGGAGAAACATTGGTCTATTGGATGGGTTTGTCGCCATGTATCTTGAACATTCAAGATCTGTCTGCAGTCTCTCAGGGCAGACACTGCTGGTTCGAAGTCAGTGCAGGTTGGTGCATGGTCAAGAGGGTCTTCCATCAGGTTAAAGTCGCCCAACATGAAAGTTGGTGGCAGGAGGTTGAGTCTTCTCCAGTTTATGTCGAGTTTGTTCCAGAACTCAGGGTGCATTTGGAGGTTGGTGGGTGCATATACATTCAGGAGGTGCAGTGGTTCTTCATGCTGCCATTCCAGGGACAAGAAGGTCACCCTGCCAGGAATGAGTTCCTTCAATGTCACCTGTTTAATGTTGATTTTCTCTTTATTCAGTACGAAAGCAACTCTGGTGGATGCAGTTGGGTTAGTGGGTGCATGTGAGTTTAAGATCATCATTCTTTTATCAAATACTGTCCCTATCTGCGAGGTGGTATCCTCATCTAGGTGAGTCTCCTGTAGAGCCAGGACTCCGATTTGCTCAGTACATAGCAATTTCATTATAGTGGTCCATTTTGGGATGGGGCCTGAGCCCATACTTTGTGACGAGTGGCCTCTCATATTCAGAGAGGCAACTACAATATTCGCTCTATATTTTTTATTAGGTAGGGGTTCGTGTTGTTCTCCTGAGGGGAGACACTGCACATGGTGGTGGCCGTGCGCTGTCACACACCAAACAGGTTTGGTACAGTGAACATGGAAGATAACATCAATATCAAATGATCCTAATGCGAAGGATGAGCATGACGGAGCCTCATTGTAGCCATCTATCACACAAGAAGACTATCCTGATGCAAGAGATGACTGCCAACATCTAGCAGTCATCACTTGCACAAGAACCGCCAAGAAGCAGAAGAAACTGAAGGAATAACATCCATTATGGTATGAGAAAGGAATGCAATCTTCTGCAGTCCAACTCCCATACCAGAACGAGCAAAGAAGCTGAAGAATTGATGGAGAAACGAAGGAAAGAAGAGAAGAAATGATGTTAGCGCTCAAATGTCATTTTTAGGCGCCCAGTGCTGGCATTCCGATATTTTGAATAGCTCCACTGTTTCCAAAGCTATCAGGCACGTGACTATACCGTCAGAGAGCCTGGAGCGTGGTCTATCTGCCTGTCAAGTTCCGACGTGGATCCGTTTATTTCCCACGGAGATATTCCCCCCGCAATCCAGACGTTCGTCTCATCAGTCACTATGGAGTCCGTATTTTCTCTGGATCATTTCTCCGCTATTGCTGCAGATCTCCACTATGTCCTGCTCTTAGGACAGCCTCTCCCAGAGTTCCCGTGCACTGCCTGGCACATATCTTCCCAGCCTGCTCCCTCAGTCCCCCTTGTTCTTGGTCAGCGCGTTCTCCTCGTCAGTCCTGCATCAAGGACGTACTTTGGTCATCTTAGGTCTATTGTCAAGATTGAAAAGTCATCTCTGGTCGTCTCTGTGTCCCCTGAGCCCTCTGCCTATGGTCCCTTCCTCCCAGATACTTGCCATGTCCATCTTCCTCTGTCATTCATCCCACTTCCCTGGATGCATCGAATTCAGTACTCTATCTGCTTCCCTACTTTCAGATGGTGTCCTCCAGCACCATGACAGTTATATCCCTACTTTAGAGTGCTATTAGGAAGAAGAACCCTCTCTCATTCTTTCCCAGAAGAGAGCTCGTCTGTCATATCCATACTTTTCCCAGTCGCAACTCCGGTCTAACCTTGGCCTGCCTGACCTCTCCTTAGGCATAGACACAACTCCGGATCTAGTCTGGCCATCTCCAGCTCAACTCCGGTCCCTACATCCATCTCCACCCTCAGGACTAACCCCTGTCTTCCTGCAGACAGATCTGCAGTCTAACTCCTCCGTGTCGGACCTGTACCTACCATTAGTTGCTACTCCAGTTTCAGTCCAGCCACTCCCTTTGTCTTGTCTGCGATGTAGCCCAACTCTGGCTGGTATATCCAACTCCAGCTCAGTTCTGCTCCTGCTCCTGCTCCGCTTCCTCTGTTAGGTCCACCAAAGGCTTAAAACATTTCCATGTCCAACTCCGGACCTTCCTCCGGCTACTCCGCCCTTCCTCCACCTGCACACTCCCTCCACTCTTGCACTTCCTCCAGTTCCACTTCCTCCAGTTCCACTTCCTCTGGTCCTGGACATCGCTCCGCACTTAACATTAGTTAAGTCCACCTCTGACCCTTACCTGTCCTCTTCTGACCTTAGTTCCCTTTACCTACTTGTTCCTGCTTTTCCTCCGTTGTCCCTGTATCTCTAGTTCCCCATGTCTGCTTCTGCTCTGGTTTATTTTCCTGCCCCTGGTTTATTTTCCTGTCTGTTTCCACTCTATCCCTTGTCCCAACTAAGGTGTTTACTTGTCACCATATATACTCACCTCTAGTTCTCTTTACTATATAAATGTCAAGTCCGGGTCTACTCCGGTAGGGGGTCCGGTCAAGTCCGGATGAAAGCAGATGAAGGACAAGGGCAGGGGGTTGGACAAGGAGTTAGTCCGGCCGGAGTTGGTGACCGCTTGGATTCAACGACTAAGAACAACGAGCGTTGATCCCTTGTGTAGGTTCCGGTCAAGAGGTTGAAGACGGAAACGGAAACGGAGATGGAGACAGACAGAAACTGGAGTAGTGACTATGGTTGATTTCAGACTGAGGTATACAGAATAAACTACAGAGTACTTATACTAAGTAAGAACTAGGGACAAGTATTTACGGTGACAAGTAAACAGCCTGAAAGCCGGACAAGGAATGACCAGAGTTGGGACTAGGTCGGGTCTGGGTAAAATAAACCAGGTCTGGTGAAAATGATACAAGGTGAAGGATATAACAGGTACACGGAGAACTCACGTCAAGGCAGGGTAGACGGTGAGGTGTAGTAAGGACTGAGTAGGGATTAGACCAAGGGTTGTACTTAACGGAGGTATAACTGCACGACCATGACCGGAGTAAGTGATGTTCGATGTGTGTCAAAGTGTGGATTTGGGTCAGAACAATAACCCAAACACAACACCAACAAAGGACTACGAAATTGTGCAAGTGGTGGTTTACCTCCGTGGTGTCCAGAGAGGATGTGCTGAGGAGGGGGAGAGGGGATCTACACCAACAGGGTGATGCTGACAGAGGTACAGGATACTCCTGAGGTACAGGAGCAATAGAAGATGAAGGGGACAGGTGTCTGGACTCTTCCTATAGCCTAGGAAGTGTCAAAGTGGGGATTGAGGTGACTGAGACTGAAGTAGGGATACTACACCTGGAGATTGGTGCAGCAAAGGGGCAAGGGGGCTCCTGACGTCCAGAAGCAATAGGAGATGAAGGATAGACAGGCTAGACTCTGCTTGAGCCTAGAGAAAGACTTGGTGTCACGACCATGCCCAATTCCGGTCGCTCGCCCGGTTACTCCGGTTTCGTCGCACCTCTACAGCTTGATCCCAGCCCTTGCGCTTCATCCCCGGTCCTGGACTAGGCTCGCGCACATAGTATCTGTTAAGTCCGTACTCGGCCCTCGTCGTCTCCCCAATCTGGTTTAGTTCCACTTACCACATTGTTCCTACACTCGCTCCATCGTCCCTGTATGCTTCCAGTTCCCCATGTTTGCTTCGAGCCAGACTCCCTGGTTATTTTCCTGTCCCCGTTTATTTTACTGACCTATTCCTTTTACTCTTGTGCCCTTGTTCCAGTTTTTGGTTGTTTACTTGTCACCGTATATACTCAGGATACTTCTGTCTCCGTATATAAAGTCCTGTACTCAGTCCTGTATCTTTAGTCTGAAATCAACTAAGTCACCCACTCCGTATCTCTTGTCCCTGCTCTCTTGTCTTGACCGGAATCCATGCAAGGGGTCAACACTTTACTTCTGTCGTTGTACCCAATCGGTCCACTCTGCCCCCCGAGCAATTCCCGGCCTAGGCCAACCCCTGCCTCCCCCTTGTTCGAGTTCTTAACCAGATTTCATCCAGACTTTGTCCGGAGTGGACCCGGATTTGACACTTGGACTTGAATAGATTGGATAAAACTTGAAGATATTGAGCCTTTAGACCTTCACTGAAGCCTACAAGACTCAAGAAGCTGAGGGAATACTGACTGAGAGAGACTGAGAGAGGGATAATTTTGTACTATTGGGCTCTCTTCCACTGGGCTGAGCCCAGGGGTTTAAATACATGGGGGGACACAGCATTAAAGTACAAAAAGGGAAGGGAATAAGCAGAATTTGTCAAGGATTGGTAAGTGATTGGTAAGG
>Ga0307518_10001249_pt1 | contig 19117 bp, 27 predicted proteins | sample 25_EM_MG_FD_203889 | JGI IMG/M metagenome (GOLD analysis project Ga0307518, IMG submission 203889) | Populus trichocarpa ectomycorrhiza microbial communities from riparian zone in the Pacific Northwest, United States - 25_EM | ecosystem: Host-associated > Plants > Roots > Unclassified | place...
GTTATTTATTGAGTTAATGACACTTGTTCAAGAAAGAAAAAGGAAAATTTTTAATTCTAGTCATGTAAAAAACTGCTGAAAATTAATATACCCCTGGAAAGGAAATTATTATTATTATTTATTATTTTTAATAGAAAAGTAAAAAGTACAAGCATGTAAGTTTGGTCAGTCGTGCAAATATAGCACGAGGAGCATGATTAGCTTAAAGAGAAGAAAAGATATTTGATTCCCTAGAAAGTCATTTTTTATGATTAAAAAGGTGCTATATAGCAACTTTTATCATTGATTTAAGAGGTAAATACTATGAGTTTTTTATTTTATTTTAGTAGGGTTAATTTTTTAAAAAAGTTTATTTTAACAAATATTAAAATAATATTTTTTATATTTATTTTTTATATTTAAAAAAATTAATTTGAAATGAAAAAAAATTAATTTTTTTTTAAATATTTTTAAAATACAAAAATAAACAATTCTATACGGATATTTATAGCTTTGTCTGCGAGTGGGTGGTTGCTGGTTAATCAATGCCTTTCATATCAACACACCAAAGATTTCATTTATGACTTGGGATGCTTTGTGGATCCATAACCGCGAAGAAATAAAAAATAAACTGTACGTACGAATAGTTATTTTCTTTAAAAATTCACGAAAACTGTACTTTTAGTGCAGGTAAATACGTTGTTCTATTGGCTAAAAACTGGATTAGATTTTGATGTGTGAAAATTGAATGAAGAAAATCGGTTGCCAGACTACAAAAATTTAAATATTGGTTTGATTCCTGGGTTTCTACTTTCTACAGTGAACGAGCGAAAAATCAACGAAGAGAGCATTATCTTCCAAGCAGACTCCCTGGCCTCGACGGAGCGACAGAGAGGTTGGAAGTAGAAAGGACAAAAAGAGGATCCAAAGACGCCACGTCCCCATACAAGAAAGACCCAGCACAGAACAGCCACAGAAAGACTAGACTATTTCAGTCTCGTCCCTCGTTTACCAGAAACTTCAAAGAAACCACTAAATTATCGCTGTTAATTCAATATCATCCTTTTATTTAATACTCGTCTATTTTTGTCATCGTACTCACAGGCATAACATTGGATCCCTCCATGACAGGCTTGAGTCCAGTGACTGTGTATTTATGAACTCAGAATAGTATTTAAAAATAATAAAGTTATTACCTCGCATGTAAACTAAAAAGTATTCTACAGTGAGATCAAAGTTACCTTTTCTTCTCAAATGTTTTTTTTTAAATAAAAAAGTACTTTTCATTTACATGTTCTTATAAAAATTCACTAAACATGAAAAAAGTGTGAAAATATTACTCAAAGAAATAGTATTTTGTGCAAATAAATAAGACTATTATAAAAAGACTTGCCCTCTCTCGTAATTTTAACATGGGCTTATTTTTAAATGATAAAACTAGTATTATATTTGGTATGACTTTTAAATTATGACTTTTAACTTTTGAGTATGGTTTTGAAATCCGGTCCGGCCCGACGGGTTAACCCGGGGCTGGAATCGGGTTGAATAAAAAATAGAAAAAGAAAAAATCTGGTGTGATCCGGTGACCCGGTAAGATCCGGTTGCAACCCATTGACTTTGATTTTTTCTATTAAAATGATTTCGCTTTGATTTTAAAAAAAATTGACCCTGTTAAAATCCGGAACCCGAGTCTTAAACCGGACTGGGTCTGAAAACTATGCTTTTGAGTCATGATTTAGAAGTTATTTTTTTAGAAATAACTTGTAACAAAATCAAGCAAGAATGAATTTAAATAAAAACACGTTTAATAAAGAATGATTAAATACAACTTTTTTTAAAAATAAAGAACATAGAATAAGTTATAATCCAAGTTAAAAATTTCAAATTTCAATTAAATTAAATTAAAAATTTAACTCAATTTTATTACAAAATTCTGATTTAAGTGAAAGGTTATTCCTAACTAGACATAATTATAACTTTTTTATTTATTTATGTAAAAAGTAAGAAAACAACTTAAATTAATTTGCAAAAGTTACACCAAAGACAAACTAAATTGAAACATTTGGAATACCTAGAGGATACAAATGTAGTTTATCCGAAAAAAATGGAACATCCACAAACAGAGAGAAGGGGGGAAGAGAGAGAGACAAAAAAAAGATGAAAGAGAAACAATGGCAGCAAAAGCAAATACAATATAAGAGAAACAAAACTAACAGCAACCTCACCTCTCCATTACCTCCCTTCCCTCCCACCCATCACTCCATTTCCTTCCTCCCTGTAAACCCTAGAAACAAAATTATACCTTAAAAACACACACATTTTCTCTCTCCGCCCTCTCCCTCGCATTCAGAATCAAATAAAGCATGTTTCTCTAAATCAAACAAAAACCCATCAATTCAATTCTCCATTTATCTGACAATGGAGTCATTAATAGAGCTCTGTGATCTAATCTCACAAAATCCTGCACAATTCGCTGATAAATTGACCTGGCTATGCAATCGCTGTCCTCAACCAGAGTCTCTCTTAACCGGATCGCCCAGGGTTTCTCACTCACAAATCAATGCAATCCTCGCAGTTTCTCGATTTCTCTCCATAACCCTCGACCACACCGATAACCGTCCAAAATCACTAATCCTCGCTTTCTTCCGCTCAATCCCGACGTCGTTTAATCCTTCCTTTTGGCCACAATCCTTCTCTACCGACTCGATCGCGTCTTTTTTTACCGGCTTCCTGGCTTACGTGTCAAAGTCGGCCGAATTGGATCCGGGTTTCTCCGAGGATGTTGCCGGATTTGTTGGAGAAGTTGTTATGGCTGCGATTGGGAACAATGCCGGTGAAAATTTGGCGAGCTCGGCGATTTCTAGGGTTTTTTTAATTGCGTTAACAGAGAATTTTGTTCCGATTTTGCCGGAAGATGGGGAGAAGTTGATCACGTGCCTTTTAGATCAGTTTAATGTGCCCGTGCCGGTGCCATCGTCACCTAGTGAGCGAATTGGGATGAACTCTGGAACATCATCCTCACAAAGTTCGCCATTGAGTAATAATGTGAAACAACATAATAGTAGCCACGATGCCAGTAATGATATTTCGAGTACGGTGAATGATTTGAGTCATATGACACTGTCTTCGTCGAGTGCATCAACTACAGTGGTGGTGAATGGGAGTGGAGTGACGTGGAAGAGTGGTTTGGAGTCAACAGGGGTGGGATTTGATGGAGGTGGGGGATTGAGCAGGCAACAAGTGGCTTCATTTGAGGAAGAGACTGCGGAGGGATTGGAGAAGCAAGAGATTGCGTACAAGTTGATTGGACATGTTTTGGATTGTGTCAAGATAGATAACAAGCTTTTGGAGCTAGTTAGGTTCATTGCTAAGAAGCAACTTCAATCTCTGTCTGCATTTTTGAAGGTAAATGCAGCAGCAGCTGCTGCTGTTTTCACCACCACCGCCACCACTACTCTGTGTGTTTGTGAACGGTTCTTAATGTATTTCAGATGAAAAATAGATGGACCTCATTGAGGAAACGGGCATGTAAGGGAAACTTAGTAATGGCAAAGGTAGAAGTGTATGAAGGTGCTTCTAGTGCACAGGAAAAATCTAACCATGGATTTTTTTGGTTATTTGTCGGTCATGTGTTTGAAGCTAACGTGCTTATATGTTAACTTGATTTTGGATTTGCTGTTACATTTTTACCTAGGAGGTATCTCTCAGGAGAAACCATGGAATTTGAATTTGATACAGTAAAGTTTGAAATTGGAAATTGGTTATGGCCTCTCTCAATGCATATATATGTTCATGTAAATTTCTGGGCTCGTTTTATGTGCGTGCATGTATATTTGTGTGAGTACGTGTGTGTGTGTGTGTGTGTGTGTGAGTGTAATTAAGTGAACGTGCATGGGACCTCTTTCTGTAGCGGGAAAAGAAATGTTGAATATACTGGTTGATAAGGGAAAGTTGGTTATGTTGGCAGATACGGAGACGGGACTGTAATGAACAGGGACAGCTTTTAAAAGCAAGAGTCAATGCAAAACTTTCCGTCTATCAAGCTGCAGCCAGGATGAAAGTTCAGAGTCTTGCATCTCTTGATGTGGATGGCAAGACATCCAAGAGGTTGGTGCTTGAGACTCTGGCATTGTTGATAGATGCTGCAGAAGCCTGTTTGCTCTCAGTGTGGCGGAAGTTGAAAAACTGTGAAGAGCTGCTCAGTTCATTGCTTGGTGGGATTGCACAAATTGCTGTCACCAGGGGGGGTCAGCCAATGCGTGTCTTGCTCATTCGCCTGAAGCCACTTGTGCTGACTGCCTGTGCTCAGGTATGTGTTATGGATAGGTTTCAGTTGGCATATACAAGCATGCTATATGGTCTGTAAAGATGTTCATTACAATTGTAACAGGCTGATACTTGGGGTGGCAGTCAGGGAGCAATGTTTGAGACTGTCATGAAGACAAGCTGTCAGATAATTGAATCTGGCTGGACAAGGGATCGGGCTCCTGTGGACACGTTTATCTCTGGATTGGCCTCCAGTATACGCGAACGAATTGATTATGATGACCAGGTTGGTTTGTATTGAGAGCAACACGCTCTGATACATTTATAACTATGATATACAGATCACATACAGAATTTTGTTGGTGTGTCTGTCTGCTTGTCAACATTGTTAACAAAGGTGCTTTCAAATTAATCTGGGATGGATAACTTGTTAGTTTTTCTTATACTCACCAGGGATGGGAATGTCAAATGTGTTCATCCTTTTTTTCGCTAGAGGTTATAACAAAAGTAACAAAAGTTGTTTGCTAACCAGGGTTATAACCATTTAATCATGGAATCCTTTCTGCACCAGCTCATGGTTTCCAATTTTTTTTGTTATTGATCTCTGGTTCTATTTCATTCCCTGTTTACTAGTTGTGCTGATTTCCAGGTTGACAAGGAGAAGCAGGGAGTTCCTGCTGTGCAGCTTAATGTTATTCGCTTGCTTGCTGATTTGACTGTCGCTGTTAACAAGTCTGAAGTGGTAGACATGATATTGCCACTTTTTATTGAAAGCTTGGAAGAGGGGGAAGCTTCAACTCCTGGTTTATTGCGACTTCGAGTAGGGAATCTTTGTCTTTGGAGCAATCTAGTATCTGATATAGATTTGATTTTCTCACACATATTTTTTCCTTTCTATTGGTGGTCATTTCAAATTGCAATCTAGTATTTTGCATCTCATATCTATTTGGCATGTTCTCTAACTTCTTTCTCCCTTAACTTCTTGCAGCTTCTCGATGCTGTTTCTCGCATTGCAGGTTTAGGTTTTGAGAAGTCGTATCGGGAGACAGTTGTTCTAATGACAAGAAGTTACTTAAGTAAATTGTCAAGTGTAGGGTCTGCTGAAAGCAAAACATTGGCACCAGAAGCCACCACAGAACGTGTTGAGGTATGCATTGTTTACAATGACCAGTCATACAAAATACCTTTAAGATGGCTGATGGTTTATCTTATCAAATGGTGGCTCACTAGTTCCATCACACTCTAGACTCTTCCTGCAGGATTTCTTTTGATCGCTAGTGGGCTTAAAAATATGAAATTACGCTCAGACTATCGTCATCGTTTGCTATCTCTGTGCTCAGATGTAGGCCTGGCTGCTGAATCCAAAAGTGGAAGGTATATATCTTTTCCTTTACGTGGAATCTCTTGTTTTATCTGCTTGCAACAGCCATTTTCCCCCCTCACTGCGTTGTGTTTCTGGTGTTGTTCTTTCTGATACCCCAATTGTTGCAGGAGTGGAGCAGATTTTCTAGGGCCTCTGCTTTCTGCTGTTGCTGAAATATGCTCTGATTTTGACCCCACTGTGAATGTGGAACCATCACTCTTGAAATTGTTCCGCAACCTGTGGTTCTATGTTGCTCTTTTTGGTCTAGCACCTCCCATTCAGAAAATTCAGCAGCCAACAAAGTCAGTTTCAACTACACTGAACAGTGTGGGAAGCATGGGCACAATTGCTCTTCAAGCGGTGGGTGGACCATACATGTGGAATGCACAGTGGTCGTCTGCTGTTCAGCGAATTGCTCAAGGGACTCCTCCCCTTGTAAGTTGATTGCAAATGGTTTTTAAATGATGGCATCTTATTTACTTGATAATTTCTTTCCTGTCTTTCTCTGAAATTGTGCCAAATGCCATTAACTTGTTAGCGATTAGTTTGTTTAATTTTATAAGGGCTGCAACAGATTGCTGTTCTGGAATGCATACGTTACACACTCAGTTAATCAGTTCTATATTTTTTTTGTCCCTGACATGGCTTTAGTTGATTAAGGAAAAAAAGGTAGGCTACTTTTGTAATTTTATAACTGGACCACTTACAGTGACCTAAGTTCATAGATGAATTAATCTTTTTCTGAAATAAATTGTAATTATAGCAAAATGTACCTGAATTACAACAACATTGTCTGACATTGGTAGATACACCAATCTTATGTCTCTGAAAACAATTTCAATGATCAAGAAATGGTTTAAGTTTTGCTTATTTATTTATTTATTTTTACTTTTTATTTTTGGGGGGGTGGGGGGGTGGGGTTGGCTTATTAGGAAAACCCCTGATGAATGGGTTGCTATTTGATCAAATTAGGGAGGTTGGTGGTCCGTCAGTATTTCTCTCTTCTGTGCATATGTTACTTCTTTTATGACTCGAACCTCACCACGTCGGCTTATAATAAGACTTTTGTTCTGTCATATTGGGGGTGGGGGTTCGCTTATGAGGCTGATGAATGGTTGCTGTTTGATCAAATTAGGGAGGCTGGTGGTTCATCAATATTTCTCTCTTCTTCTGTACATATGTTACTTCTTTTATTACTCGAAACTCACCATGTCAGCTTGTAATAGGACTATTGTTCTGTCATATGGCCAATGTGGAATATCAAATGTACAAAAACACCAATCTTCTGTTTCTCTTGTAGACTGTGTTAATCTGAGACTTGTAAGAAATTGGGTTTGGATCATCATTTTGTTGGTAAGGCATTCGATGAGCTGATCTCTATCCTGGACATTTAAGGATTAAATATAGCTTGAAGTAGTTTCCTTTTCATTTCTAAACTAGAACCTATTTTTGATATATATGGTTTTGCACTCCAAATGTTGCCTCCCTTATGATCTTAAATTATTTTTAATTTTACTTGAGAAATTCTGCCTTTTGACTTGGCCTGTTTTACACTTGGAACTTAATCATCTCACCCTATCTTTAACTATTTAAGAAAGTCATTTCTCTATGTATTTTACTCATATTTGAGTTTGATATAATAATATATCTCTCCAGGTTGTTAGCTCAGTGAAATGGCTTGAAGATGAATTGGAACTCAATGCCCTTCACAATCCTGGCAGTCGTCGGGGGAGTGGTAATGAGAAAGCAGCTTTAACACAAAGATCTGCTCTTTCAGCTGCTCTTGGTGGCAGAGTTGATGTTGCAGCTATGAGCACAATTTCAGGTTCAATAGATTGCGTACTATGTTGTTGCACTTTAAATTTGTGATTCTGGTGTTGTTTTTTTGTTTTCAACTTGATGCTTTTTTCTTTAGTCATCTTGGAAATTTGGTTGTTTTGGGACCTTATTTGGTGGAATTATTCCTCGTTAATGGTCCTGATTTTTTTTTTCAAGTCTGCTTTAATATTGGTGTCCCAAGCATGTGTGTTGATTACACTTTGATTTTACAGGTGTGAAGGCAACCTATCTGCTTGCTGTTGCATTTTTGGAGATAATACGTTTCAGTAGCAATGGTGGCATCCTTAATGGTGGTGATAGTTTGAGTGCTTCTAGAAGTGCCTTCAGCTGTGTCTTCGAATATCTAAAAACTCCAAATCTTATGCCAGCTGTGTTCCAATGTTTGATGGCTATTGTTCATAGGGCATTTGAAGCAGCAGTTTTCTGGCTGGTATTTTTTTTTTATTTCATTGCATTTAAAATCTTTTTTCTAGCAATGCCCTTCCATTTGTATTTCTGCTCATGTAGGGAATGTTGATTACTTTTTATGCTTAGTTCTTGCACTAAAGGTATAAATATCAAAACAATACATTCCCTTATGTTATGTTCTCTGTAAAGTGTCAATTATAGTCCCTATAATACTTCCTCCCAGGACTGCACTTCATTGAGCCACAACTGGTGATATCCTTTTCTTTCTCTTACTCTGTTTAAAATGAATAAATTTGATAGTAGCAGTGGATGGTTTTCAAGTGTGACATTGACTTTTTATTTCTTGTTTCATGGGGACTCTTGCTTTCTTAAACAATAACATGTAGTAGAAATAGAAATGGTACCCTTTCCTTGTAAAATGAAGTTTGTTTACTGCTCTCTTCCCTTCCTCTCATTACCTTGTGAACGTCTTTGATACTTTGATCTGGTTTCAGGAAGATCGAATAACTGAAACAGGCAATGAAGCCAATGTTAGAGAATCAACTCTTTTTTCCCATGCCTGTTTTCTTATAAAAAGCATGTCACAGAGGGAGGAACACATTCGAGATATTTCTGTAAACTTGTTGACTCAGCTAAGAGACAAGTTTCCTCAGGTAGTGTTGTTTGGTAATGCTGTTTGCAGTAGATGATTTTTTTTCTCTTTTCTTTTCCTGTGATCCACAACTTGCCTAATCTGATGTGGATGAAATGGAAATTCATGTATGCAGGTTTTGTGGAATTCATCCTGTTTAGACTCCCTGCTATTTTCAGTTCACAATGACTCACCTTCTGCAGTTATTAATGATCCTGCTTTGATAGCATCGGTTCGTTCTTTGTACCAAAGGATTGTCAGGGAATGGATCAGCATATCACTTTCATATGCCCCATGCACTAGCCAAGGTCTACTGCAGGTTGGTTTTGCAATATCATAGATGAAGTTGATTTGGATTTCTATATTTGCTAAAGGTGTGAATATATGTGATAAAACTGCTGTACATGAGTTGTTTATGATAATTCTTGCAATTTATTGAGAATTGTGCATGCTCTTTTGTATGCTTGTGGCATGCTTCATTTAAACAAGGTCTTATGCTATTCAATCAGTTATGTATTTGTTGATAATGATGATCTTGTTTATTTTATGGAGTTTCCATTTCTCATTAAAATATACTCATTTTTATGGGTTTTTGCTCCTTTTTTTTTTTTTGGGTTTCCGAACACTTTAGGAAAAGCTTTGCAAAGCAAATACTTGGCAGAGAACACAACCTACAACTGACGTTGTTTCTCTCTTAACTGAGATACGGATTGGGCCCAGTAAAAATGACTGGACTGGCATACGAACAGCTAATATTCCTGCAGTCATGGCTGCAGCAGCAGCTGCTTCAGGAGCAAACTTGAACGTGACTGAAGCTTTCAATTTGGAGGTGCTTAGCACTGGTATTGTGAGTGCAACGGTTAAGTGCAACCATGCTGGAGAAATTGCAGGCATGAGAAGGTTGTATAACAGCATTGGTGGATTTCAATCTGGTGGCGCACCAACAGGTTTTGGTAGTGGTCTTCAAAGGTTGATAACTGGAGCGTTTTCTCAACAACCACCAGCTGAGGATGATTCATTTAATGAGATGCTACTTAATAAGATTGTGCTCCTTCTTCAGCAATTTGTCAGTATTGCAGAGAAAGGTGGGGAAGTGGACAAGTCACAGTTTCGTGATACATGTTCCCAGGCTGCTGCATTTCTTCTCTCAAATCTGGTAAAATGAGGCTCTCCATCTTGTCACTGATTTTCCTGCTGATAATGTTGAAGGACTTTTGTGTTTTACTTGTCCCTCCTTTTTTTCCATCTGTTTGATTTATTTGTTTGGTAATAGGCTTCTGAGTCAAAATCAAATGTAGAAGGCTTTGCTCAACTTCTGCGTCTTCTTTGCTGGTGTCCAGCATATATTTCTACACCTGATTCGATGGAGACTGGTGTTTTCATTTGGACTTGGTTGGTTTCCGCTGCACCGCAACTTGGTTCTCTTGTGCTTGCAGAGCTAGTGGATGCTTGGTTATGGACAATTGATACGAAACGAGGTCTTTTTGCACATGAAGTGAAGTACTCTGGACCTGCTGCGAAACTGAGACCTCAGCTAGCCCCTGGGGAACCTGAATCGCTGCCTGAAATTGATCCTGTTGAACAAATAATGGCGCATAAAATATGGGTTGGATTTTTAATTGACCGTTTTGAGGTTAGGATTTATCTATGATTGTCAATCTCTCTCTGTTACATTATCAGTGTTCATTCTTTTGTATTTATTGGAATGCACTCTTGGTGGGATTAAGGTGTTTTGTGGTGGTATTCAGTATTCACATGCAGGAGTTTGCACATTGGAGTTAAATACTTGTTGTGTTTGTTTTACAGCAATAAGCAAATAGTTTTCTTATTCCATCAAAATATTTTGTGGTTTGTTGTTGTACAGGTAGTTCGACACAACAGTGTTGAGCAACTCTTGCTTCTTGGCCGACTGTTACAAGGGACAACCAAATCTTCCTGGAACTTTTCCCGCCATCCTGCAGCTACTGGCACTTTCTTCACCATCATGCTTCTTGGTCTTAAGTTCTGTTCATGTCATTCCCAAGGCAATCTGCAGAATTTCAAAACAGGGCTTCAACTACTGGAAGATCGTATTTATAGGTCAATTCCATTTACTGTACATTAAAACTTGCTGCTTATTCTCTTTATGCTTCAATGACAGTTTACTCAGCCCCCTGGCAACTAAAACAAGAAAGTTGTACAGAATATTAAACATTGAAATCTGCTTTTCGAAAAAAGAGAAGAAAACAGTGAAATAATATGAAAATGAAAATCTTTCGATGACTGGGGATTGGGTCTCTTTGATTGATTCTTTTTTTGTGTGTATGGGTTGGGGTTGGGGCTTTGGAAAACCACTGAAAGAGGTCAAGGTGCTGGTTATTTTCCCGCAGAAGGCAATGTTGATGAGGATGGTATTCTCAGTTACTTTGTTAATGGCCTTATCTACTGCATTGTTGTTTAATCAATGTTTTTGGAGTTAACCGGGATGGCTTTGGAGTACCATCAGTTTGCTTTTGAAGTTCTTTATTGATGATGATTAAATGCTTTTTTTGTTGTTGCATTTGAGGATTGAAAGTCGTGTTTGGTGCATGTTTCAGGGCCTGTTTGGGTTGGTTTGCTTTTGAGCCTGAATGGTTTGATGTAAACAATGTAAATTTTTCCATTAGTGAGGCTCGATCTCTCTCCGTATTTGTTCACTATATTTCTAATGATGGTCAATCTGATGCAAGAGGACGGGGGCACGAGAATGGGACCTATTTGGTTGATATGGTAAGATTACGTTTGTTGCATATGGAATCAGTAGCCATGCATAGTTCTAAGAATTGGTTATTTCACATTTTGATACTTGTATAGATCCTCATCCAATTTTTTTCACTTTCACATGGTCCTAAATGTATGTGCTTTTTTCATATCTATCAACTCAAGTGAAAGTTCTTGGCATTTCAAAAACACTTTGATTTCCATTTTTTCAAATAATTTTAATAATGGGCAAGCTCATTAAGTCATGCCATCTGATTTATAAAAACTAAAGTGGATAATGTTTTGCGGATTTCCTAATATGGAAAGTTGGGGATGCTGATATAGGACCTTTTTTTTGTGTTTGTGTGTTTTGGGGTAGCTTCAATCTTTGTTTGAATCTCAGAGCCTGCCTTTGTATTTTATTAGGGAATTAATAAAATGAAGTACTTGCAGAATGATCAGTGTCACCCTGTATGGGGCCAGATGGAGAACTATGCTGCAGGAAGAGAAAAACGGAAGCAGCTGCTTATGATGCTATGCCAGCATGAAGCTGATAGGCTTGAAGTTTGGGCACAACCCACTAACTCTAAGTAAATCGTCGCTATTATATGCAATAAATTCATATTCTGCTGCCAACTTTTTTGAAGATATTATAGTATTAGTTTCTTAAGATCTCTACTCCTTTTGTCTTTCCATCTCAAGGGAAAATACATCTCGGCCTAAAATCAGCTCAGAGAAATGGATTGAATATGCTAGGACTGCCTTCTCTGTGGATCCAAGGATCGCCTTATGCTTGGTCTCGAGGTTCCCAACAAATATTAATTTGAAAGCTGAAGTAACTCAACTAGTTCAGGTAGTTTTGCCATATCTTTATTAGTGGGAGCATAAGCTTGCAAAGAACTGACAATATGAAACTCTTGAATAAGGATTAACATTTGTAATTTAATTCTTGTTTAGAAGATGATTTCATTTTGGAAAATCATCTCTTTATGAACAGTTGTCATTCCTTGGGTGAAAGTATAAAAGCTTATTCAGAGATTCTGTTTAATTCTGTGCCACTAAGTGATCTGCTATCATTGTCTTGAACAATAAAGGTGAAAAATGATATAAATATTGGAAAAAAAGATGTTTTTAGTTTATTGAGCTGCAGTTGCAGAAGATGATTTCTATTCAGCTGCACATGCTTTGCTTACATTTTTGCTTAGTTTACAATATCTAGTTATGGTTGAATTTCTTTCATGTGTTTTAGATCTTCTGCATTTTTATAGCAACTTGTTTTTATTTGGTTAAATTTTTTTGTCGTATTCTTTTGTTTTTTGTTTATTTGGGTCAAAACCTATGCATTTTCCCCTACTGAATCTCTTTTATGCTTCTCCTGTTCATAGATCTTTGGTTTTCTTCAGGATTTTTTCCCAAAAAAATATCAAAATATCATATACAAATTTGTAGTCGAGAGCCTAAAATGTCATTTAAACACCGTGGTTTTTTACGTTTTTTAGTATCCATTAATTATCAGCCATGAGATGAACCTTTTTATCATTTAATAGCCATACAAACCTAGCAAACCATGACCAGAGGCAAGTTCAACAATTCATAGTAGAATTAGTTTGCATCTCTTGTTTATTAGGTACACCAGTGCAAGGTTGATAATGTCTTCTTCATGTTTTTGTAGTGTTTCATTTACATGTATCCTTTTTTGGTACTTTGTGTAGAAGTGTTCCTCCTCTCACTCTGGATTGGAGTATGCTGAGCCTATCATGCTCAAATGGCCTCAGCACAGTTGGGTGGAAATGGCCATTCTATGTGTTTGTTTTGATTTGATGTTGAAACTCAGAGCCTCTTGCTAGTTCAAAAAACCATTGATTTGATAAAGAGTGATCACGAAATGTGACCATTAAATTTTTTTTATTAAAAAAACGGTGACCATCTTTGCTTACCACTAAACAACTCTGATAATTTGCTTCTTAATATCATTTGCGAGCAAGGATATTCTTCTTTGCTTTTGTGGAAATTGGAATGACAATGATTTATGTTGTCCTTTGGAGATTCCGGCCCCCTTTTAATGATGTGTTACTTGTGTAATTTAGTTTACGATGTCTTGATTTTTCTGGTGTTTCCATTGCAGTCACATATTTTGGATCTCCGCTGCATACCTGAAGCATTGCCATATTTTGTCACCCCGAATGCTGTTGATGAAGATTCAGTGCTTTTGCAACAACTGCCTCACTGGGCTGCTTGTTCAATCACACAAGCACTCGAGTTCCTGACTCCTGCATACAAGGGGCATCCACGTGTGATGGCATATGTTCTTAGAGTTTTGGAGTCTTATCCTCCAGAGCGAGTGACTTTCTTTATGCCACAGCTAGTGCAGTCTTTGCGATACGATGATGGGGTGGGTTATCTGATGAACCTGACCATTTGTGCTTATGCTAATACTCTAGTTCAGGTTTGGTTGGGGAAGCCCTAACCTCATCTTAATTCAAGAGTGGTTCAGGTGAGGTGGAGGATGGACATCTCAAACCAATTTTAACCCGACTCACCTAAAAATTAATGCTCTTATTGATTTGTGTTGCATGAGATAAGCAAATCAAATAGGAAGTTTTTTTTTTTTGCCAGAAAAAGGAAAAAATCCTTTTGTACACTTCTTTCAACCTTAAGCCTCTTACTCCACTGTAACCTGGCTTCTACACTTCTATAATTCTGGACAATCAGGTTGATTGCATATTAGATCAGTAGGTCTATTTTGTCTATTTAACTATACAAAGCTGCCAGAATTGAGAATGGGATTATTTTACTTGTCCTTTTTTTTAGAATGGATTTTTAAACTGTAAACTGCCACCAGGAATATACAAGTATTTTGTTATTCATTGGTTTTCTACTTTTATAATTTTTGCAGAGGTTAGTAGAAGGATATTTGCTCAGAGCAACTCAGAGAAGTGATATATTTGCCCATATTCTGATATGGCATCTGCAGGTGTGGAAGCATTCGTATACTTGTATGGCTAACTTATAATGGTCTTATATTTTCTTCTCTTTGCATAATTCATGAGTGTCTTATGCATGACAGGGTGAAACCTTTCCATCAGAATCTGGTAAAGAAGTTGCCTCTGGAAAGGTATGTATAGTTTTTCTTCTAGTCAAACAGACCTCTTACCTTTAGACTTAATTCAATCCTTTACTCTTGACACAAAAACTGCTAAATGTAATTACCTCTTTATGCATGGATAGTTTATCTGGAAGGTATAGGCTTACTTCCCAAGTGGGATGTAAGTTTGTTAATATGCATTCATTTGGAATTACATTTTGTTCATTTGACCCAGTAGAATACAACAGATGTCATAGAGAGCATTTCAGTTGTAGACAAAGCAGTTTAGCAAACGTTGCTTGTTTCATGTGAAAATCCTGCTCTACCTTAACCTTTCATAGATATGAAAGAGATCAGAGGAAAGGCTTGAGAGATACCACCTCACACTCCTCTCTTACCATATTCATGTATTTGTCATGTCTGGTTTATTAGCAGCCTGGTGTTATTGCCGCAATATGTTAAAGAGGTTTTCTGCAGTCAGCAAATGTGTGTTACAGTCTTGCCACTTACCAGCTTGATCATGTAGTTGCTTGTACATACATATGTTACAACACGATGCACTGGGGGTGGTTGGTGAATATTAATACTAGGTTTGCAATCATAACCTGCTCTATTCATTACAATTCTTTGTCACATTCAATTACTCGAGATGTGTGTCTACTTTTTTGATGCACTTATAATCTAGGATGTGTTTTCATATCTGGATACACGTGTGGTTCCTAAGATGCTACATGCATGTTTATGAATCAATGGATCCCACCATGATCTTATCATTTCATACTTAACTACTATATTTATATATGTTTTTATTACAGAGTGGTTCCTTTCAAGCACTGTTGCCAGTTGTTCGTCAGCGTATTATTGATGGTTTCACCACCAAGGCCCTCAACTTGTTTCATAGGGAGTTTGATTTTTTTGATAAAGTTACATCTATTTCTGGTGTTCTGTATCCACTTTCTAAGGAAGAACGCCGAGCTGGTATTCGGAGGTATACCCCTAATCTCAATGCTTATGCTCATTCTGCTTATGGTTTGTATCTTGCTGTTGATGTTGGCATGTGGCTTGCTAAAATAGAGAGTTGGAGAAAATTGAATTGGAGGGAGAAGATCTTTACTTACCAACTGCTCCTAGCAAGCTTGTTAGGGGCATCCGGGTGGACAGTGGAATACCTTTACAATCTGCAGCGAAAGTTCCCATCATGGTGACATTTAATGTGGTTGATCGGTTTGGGGACCAAAATGATGTAAAACCCCAAGCTTGCATCTTCAAGGTATGATTGTGAACATGTTACACCAATGAAATCCCTATAGAATGTACCACCTATTAACACTGATACTCACAAATTCATATAAAGAACGAACTATATGTTGTATGATTTCTCTAAAGAGGTTTGTCATTTTCAGGCCATGTAATGTTTTTTATCACATAATTTTGCGATGCTTGCTTAATTTTTTTTTATTTGAATGAAATAGATGGCATTGGTGATAGTAAAATGCATCTTTCTTTACAAACTAATTTTTTTCGGTCTTAAGTTTTGATACTGATTTAAGCAGTCTTATCATAAATGGCTTATTTGATACTTTTCCATTTGAAGGTAGGAGATGATTGTCGACAGGATGTTCTTGCCCTTCAAGTTATAGCACTCCTTAGAGATATATTTGAAGCAGTTGGACTTAATCTCTACTTGTTTCCTTATGGTGTTCTCCCAACTGGTCCGGAGAGGGGTATAATTGAGGTGAGATTTTGTGTTTAACCATTATTTTAGCTGTGCTTGTCTGGTGCAATGTTTCCTGGAATACAGCTCAATACGATATGCAGAATGAGAGCAAGAGTGCAGTTTGCCACTTAGAGTGGAATGTGGTGCCAACAAGATATCTTCATATAGAGTAGGAATGCCATCTCAGAAATGTTAATTTAATAATTCAAGACTAATAGCCAATTTTAAACACCAGACTTCCTAAAATATTAGTCCTTTCCTTTTCTTTTGATGTGGCAATGTTCATCCTACCATTATAAAATTGCCTCTTCTGTGATGTTGTATGTGTTATGCTTATATGTTGCAAACCATGTTTAACCACGTAGGTTGTGCCTAACACACGTAGCAGAAGTCAGATGGGTGAAACAACAGATGGTGGTTTGTATGAGATCTTTCAACAGGATTATGGGCCTGTCGGCTCTCCTAGTTTTGAAGCTGCACGCGAGAATTTTATCATTAGTAGTGCTGGTTATGCAGTTGCCAGCCTTCTACTTCAGCCAAAGGATAGACACAATGGGAATCTTCTCTTTGACAAGTACGCAATCTTTTTATTTTTCTATTTTCATGGAAGTAATTGTTGATTGCAATGGCTGGGGAGTAAAGTTAGTGCATTCAAGAAACATACAATCCAAGCAAAACTATGAAGGAAAACAGGTGTGCGTGTGGGTGTGGAGCACAGCAGGCCTAACACCAATCAACATAGAAGTTAATATTAGATTTTAGGATTTTGAGAAAAAATACCGACTACCTACTGACATTCATGCCAATGCAGCTTGGGGAGGCTTGTTCACATTGATTTTGGTTTCATCTTGGAAACATCACCTGGTGGAAATATGCGCTTTGAGAGTGCACACTTCAAGCTGAGCCATGAGATGACTCAATTACTAGATCCCTCTGGGGTTATGAAGAGCGAAACTTGGTCCCAATTTGTACGGTAAGATTGGTGCTTGTTTTTGGATTTTCTCTTTTCTATCTGCTTTCATGGACAAAGATTTTGAGAGCTAAGTGTTTGGTTTCCTAAAATCTGTCAACAGCTTGTGTGTGAAGGGGTACCTAGCAGCCCGCCGCTACATGGATGGGATAATCAACACTGTGATGTTGATGCTTGACAGTGGGTTACCGTGCTTCAGTAGGGGTGACCCAATTGGAAATCTTCGCAAGAGATTTCACCCTGAGATGAGCGAGCGTGAAGCTGCCAACTTCATGATCCGGGTGTGCACAGATGCCTACAATAAGTGGACCACAGCTGGCTACGACTTGATACAATACATTCAACAGGGCATTGAGAAGTAAATAAAAACGTAGAGTTCATCATAAATGTACATGATTGCTTGTAATTTTGTAATTGTTCCTTAGGTTTACAGCTGTGGATTTTTTCCTGGAGATTTTCCACTTAAGAGAGCTGAAGTAAATATTATTAGCAGAACGGCAAAATTTTCAGAATCGAGCAGTGGGATTCCTGATGATGTTTGCAAGGATACTAAAACACTGTTTGTTGGTCCTATACACAATTGAAATTCATGCTTCTTTCTTTGCAAGTACTTTGCGAGTACAAGGAACAAGCCAATTTGATTAGCTATGAAACTCGTACCTCTCGCCCTTGAAACATTCTGGGAATTGTGGGGAGTTCAGAGTTCTTTGACTACCGTTACTGGTGATGGGCGTGATATTTATCCAAGTGTTTTTTTAGCGTGTTTATTTTTTTTAAAAAAAAATTATTTTTAATACTAGTATATTAAAATAATAAAAAAATAAAATTTTTATTAAATTACATTTGTATCGTAATGCGGTCCTCCTCTATAGGCTTATTTTACCCTAGCAACCTCCTTCAATATCTGTCTTATCCTTGCCTCGAGTTTCTTTGTTGCCAGCGTAGTGTTGACTGCTGAACTATCAGTCTAGGGTTTGTTATTAAACATGTTGCATTTACTTTTTTTATATACATGTATAACGTGGCTGGACAAATAAAGATTTATTACACGTGGCTATCTTCTGTTCATGATGGGTTCTGATCCTTTTCATATTGCGATTCACCCGACGAACTTTCATGTTCGCTCCACGACATTAGGAATCCGTAGACTGTAACCACTTGAATCGTCATAAGCGACAAAATTTTGGGGAGAGAACAAACCTTGAACAATAGTAAAAATCACAAAATTTTTCCTACTCATTGCTAGATGACTGCTAAAAACACACGAGTTGTGGTGAGTGGCCTTCTTGGTACTGGGAACGTAGTAGAAGATATGTTTTAAATTGTTTTTTTGGTGGATAATATATTAAGATAATATTTTTTATTTTTTAAAATTTATTTTTAATATAAACAAATTAAAATAATTTAAAAACACTAAAAAAAATAAAAATTAAAACAAATAGCATTTTGATCTCATTACCAAGAAAAACATTTTAAGAAACCCGCTGCCACTCTACCAGGGCTATTTGCTGACAGCTTCCCAGTCACGTTTTTTATTGTGCACGGACTGTTTCTCGCCTTCACGTCTGTTTTTTTGTTTATAATTATGAACAGTGAGTTATGATCGAAAAACTGATTTTGGATATCTAATGATTTTGTTGCGGTGTCATTCTGCTACTTAAAGTTGATCGCGGATACTATTGTTGGATGATTATGGAAATGCAAGGCTATGTGCTTAGAGAAACTAGCTATAATTATATAAGTATCTCACATCTGAATTGAGGGCCTTCACAGCTTACTAATTTTATGTATAATTTTTCTTCTAAATAAGTATATTTTCATAACAAAATTCATCATGCGACGATATATTTAAAGAGATCAATTATGTAATAGATTTGGGTCAGCATCATCATCACAAGTGGTCCAGAATACTGAAGCAAATGGACGAAGTTCTGAGACCTGAGAACGAGGGAATTCAAATTAAAAACAATTTTGTAAATAAATCAGCACCGCAACTAGAGCACCTTTCCTAGCCTGTCATTTTCACCACAGTCGAGTGAATTTAGCCTAAAATGAAAAACAAATTATAAAGAAAAGGAAACCTCCATGGAGCCATGGTTGCAACTTGCAAGTGATGGTACATCCAAGAAAAGGGAACCACT
>Ga0307518_10001250_pt1 | contig 19117 bp, 12 predicted proteins | sample 25_EM_MG_FD_203889 | JGI IMG/M metagenome (GOLD analysis project Ga0307518, IMG submission 203889) | Populus trichocarpa ectomycorrhiza microbial communities from riparian zone in the Pacific Northwest, United States - 25_EM | ecosystem: Host-associated > Plants > Roots > Unclassified | place...
CCACCCTTATTTTCCTCTAGAATCTTCCCTTTAATTGTTGGTTCTGGTGTAGCATCAGTAACAGAGATCTGCGTATTGCAGCTTCTTGTTGTTTTATCCATCAGTTTTTTACATTCCATTTGTTTCCTAAGGCCATCTTTGATAGTAGTTTCTGTCTCAAGCTCTCATTTCATAAAATCTCTAAACTGTGATTTGTTTCTGTGGTTCTTATCAGTTAGATCATCACATACAGCTTCAGTATAAAATAATACTCCTGCTGGCTGGAATTGTCCCTGGTCTTAACTGGCCAGATTGTGTTTCCACTTTCCAGCATTCTTTAGAGAATTTAGGGTTCTCAAAACTTGCATAAGTATTTCATCTCATGCTGTACATAAAAACAAATTCATAGGATCGACATAGATCGATTAACAGGACAAGAAAAACCTAAGTAAACCAAGTTATTGTAAATATTTGTACATATTTTTAATAATGGATCAGCTATTTTATTAGCGAAAGAAGCAGACAGAATTACCAAGTAGCTGCTGCTACTCGGCATATTTTGTTAGCTGTTAAGGGACTGTTATCTGACTGAATGTTCAAGTAAGATATCCAGCAAGATAAATCATGTCTGAAGGTGTTCAGAGAGTAGTGGTGATCCAAGATGCATCGCGGGATATGAGTCCGATAGCAATCAGATTGGTCCTTAATGGATTTTCCCTTAAGCCTGGAGATGCAATCATACTCTTTGGAGTTCTTCACCAGGTTAATAATCCTAGTACGTTATCTTTCACTGAAGGTGAAACCGGCATAAGAATTTGTGCCTTTTCTTCTCATTCCTATATGCAAACATTCTTAGAGATATGAATGTGCCCTAAAGCATTCTGCTTGTAATCGTCCTAGAAGCAGCACATTAGCACTTGTATAATTCACTTTACTGATTATTTTTCCTCCCTTTCCTTTCCTTCTGTATTTGTCGTGATCCAGTGGGATACAGGTTCAAGGTGGACTCAAAATCAATGTTTGGGGCTAACCCAAAATTCATTGAAGAAGAAGTTTCTAGGAAGACAGAAGAGTATGTTAACAATGTGGAAATACTGGAAATAGCTAAGCAGTGTGAAATGGAACAGGTACTGGTAATGTTCTATTAGATTTTCCTGTTTCTTAGCCATAAGGCCAGTTAGTTGTCTAATAATACGAGAGTCTTAACTTCGTATAATTTAACGAGGAAAGGAAATGGAAGTGATCCATAAAAATGAAGATCTGACAATATAGAACGGTTTTATCTTTCCAAGAGATTTGACATCCAATGTAGTTCTCTAGATCCCCTTTTTTAGACTTTAGATCTATAGCAAATCTGTAAATCTTCCTCCAAATGATTCTCCAAAATCAACCTCTTCTATGTAATTTAATGTTTAGTAAAATTGTGATCAAACCAGAGAGCGTAGTGGCAACTTGAAACTATTTCACCTATGTTGCTCGAATGACTGATGGGATCCTTTGTCTGGCTTGAAATTCCTCAGATTGAGTTCCGTGTAGAAGTTCGTGCTGGATCTACGCCAAAGGAGCTTGCTCTAAAAGCTGCTAAAATTTTCAGGGCCACATGGGTGATACTTGACAGGTCAGTCATGATTTCAAGTTGCCGATCCTGTAGAGTGCTGAGTGCTGAGCTTTTAATCAAATGGAAAAGCACATCCAACATAAAAGGGGTCTCAAAGCATGATTTTTTTATGCTTAGAAAAAGAAGATAACAGTCTATTCATATATACATGAACACCTAAAAGAATCACACCAAAGAAGTTCGATTGCACACATGCTGTAGTTATGATATCAGAAAACTGTAGCAGAACTATAAGAAAAACTCAATCTTGCACAAAATGCTTACAGCTAATGGAGCAGAGATGGATTCAGCCTCGAAAATAAGTGGTAACATGTAGCTGAAAATAAATGTTTACAGCTTGTTGCTGGATTGTTACAAATTTTTAATTTACTTTGTGTTATCAACGCAATAGCCTTCTGGTAAACAAGTAAAAGAATTCATATAACCTAAAGTATTTATATCTACAGGGGTGACATGAGTTTCCAGAGTTTACAATTCTTTTAGACAGTGTTTGACTAGAGAAATGCTTCACATTATTATGTAGATGTATGAAAACATAGCTACTGCCTTAAATCACACTGCAAGCATCAAAATATGGTCAGACTCAAATACATCTGATTTGTTATATTAAAGACTTCTGACTGAGAAGAAAATGTAAGGAGCAGGAACTAGGGCTTACATATAATGCAGTTTCTATGCAATATATGCTGCAGGCAAATGAAGAAAGACAAGAGATACTTTATGGACAAGCTTCCATGTGGGATATCAAGGATGAAGCGTAACAACACCATCGAACAACTCAGAGGTTCGAAAACAAGAGAGAACATAAAAGTTAATGAAAAAGAGGAAGAAAGGGTACCGTATGATGAAATGATACCAGGGAGCCCAAAGCGCAGAAGGTCTGCCCGCAGTAAGTGTTTCATGGCCATCTGAAAATTATCAGAATTTTGATAAATGAGCTTTAATCTGCATTTGCATAAGAAACCTGCATTAAGGTACACAACAATATTATTAGTCCAGTTGCATGTATGTCTTTATTATTCTTGATCCATCATAGGGAAAGGTAATGGAAAAAACCAGCTCAATGGTTAGTGTTTGAAGCAATTTTTAACTTGAAATGCCTGGCTGACATTTTCCTACAGTCTTTGGATCCTGGAAAACATGGGTAGCTATAGTCCTACGGATTTTTTCAAAGAGTATCAAATTCTGCATAATGTATTTTCATCTGGTCCTCCAGAGAGTTAGTATCATATTTCTTCTCTGATATCAGCAAATGCTCCCCGTAAAATCTCACTTGCTTGTATTCAACCTGGAGAAAGAGTTGCATCGTTGCATGTATTTTCAAAAGTCGAGTTTTTTAACGTGTAAACACAAAATCTTCATCGCACTAGTCAATTGATACAAATAGAAAGCATTTAAAAATAAGCCTGTGTTGCTTCCGAGCCCCCAGCTCCTCCCAGCACTGGTGCAGTCAGAGAACAACAATTCAATCACGGTGAAGAAATAACTCCTGAAAATCACGGGAGATCAGATTCATTCTCTAAATCCGCATCAACTAGTCAGTTCATGATGACTACAGCTTCATCTTCAACTTCAACTACAGGTTATCATGAACATGACACTTCAAGTTCTACTTCTAAAACCGCAAAGCATGCCTACATGAATTTTCAAGGGAAAGAAAACACTGCCAACACACAACAAGCAACAGCAGGAAAACATTCCCTGGCTGAAAATACTAAGTTTGAGCAGAAGGAAAGGGAGGCAGAGAGCCTAAATGAACAACAAAGACGACAAAAGAACATTGATAATTGGATGGGAGAGAGTCCTACAGATGAGGTATTCAAAAATTCCATTTGCTTAGTTTGCAAGAATAGACGGCCAAAGATAGGATGGAAGAGAGACTTCAGTTATAAAGAGATCCATTCTGCAACAGAAGGATTTTCCCAAACGAAATTCCTATCAGAAGGTGGTTTTGGCTCTGTCTACAGAGGCGATCTGGATGGACTGGCTTTTGCTGTGAAGCAGCACAACAGTGCAAGTTTCCAAGGAGAAAAGGAATTCAAGTCTGAAGTTGAAGTGCTCAGCAAAGCCAGACATGAGAATTTGGTCATGCTGTTGGGATCTTGTTCTGAAGGAAACGACAGGCTGCTTGTTTATGAATACGTGTGCAATGGTTCACTGGACCAACATTTATCAAGTAAGAATCAATGACCCTGGATTTAATTTTTCTATGCTTTGCAATACTATGATTGCATTGGATATTTACCATAATAATATAATAGAGAACGGAGCCTAATACACGGTGATTGCTAAATTTCTGCAGAACATGCGCGCAAGCCCCTCACCTGGGAAAAGAGGATGAAGATAGCTTTGGGAGCTGCCAGAGGGCTAAAATATCTGCATGAAAACAATATTATCCACAGAGATATGAGGCCAAACAACATTCTCATAACCCATGATCATGAAGCACTGGTAATAATATAAAACCAAGCAATTCTAAATTGATTCTTTATTTCCATCCATGCATTGATCTACTGAAGTTGTCGCAAAAGGGAAACCAAGCCAGCTGATATGCTCATTGGTCTGACCATCTTGCTGCCAAATAATCCTTATTAAGAAACTGTTTTCAACTCATGAAACCTAGTTCTTTTTGTGCTTCTAGATTCTAGAATGATCAAATTCATTAAAGTTAATCTCTGATCATCTCTAATTGTCATTAATGGAAAATCTTTAAGCCATTTTCCACTTGCCAAAAGGCCCAGAAATATCATATCGGATTGAGTGATCAAGGAGATTGATTAATTTATTTATAGAATCAGTTTCCAGATTGCTGAAGGCAGGAGATCTAAGCAAAACCATTTGTAAACCAGAACACGCTATTCATTCTTAATGAGTAATCAAAAGATTTCACCACATCAGGATTCATCTAACATTTTCCTTGAATTAGCTTGGAGATTTCGGTCTTGCAAGAACTCAACACGAAGATTCAGAGCCGTCCTTGGAGACAAGAGTTGTTGGAACTCTCGGATACTTGGCACCAGAATATGCAGAATGTGGGAAGGTGTCAACCAAGACAGATGTTTATGCTTTTGGTGTGGTGCTATTGCAGCTGATCACAGGACTAAAGACCACAGACAAAATACTAGGAGGGAAAAGTCTTGTAGGATGGGTAAATATCCTCAAAGCTATTTCCACTTAAGGCATTGCATCAGTCTGTTATTCTCTCATCAGTCACACGCACAAGCACGAAAGTTGGAAACATAAGAGCCTTATATTTGCTGTTCTTATATGTTTCAGGGCTAATTCATATCATTTCACTTTTGCTTACAGGCAAGGCCGCTGCTGAAAGAAAGAAACTACCCAGATTTAATTGATCAGAGGATCTTAGAGTCCCACGATGTCCATCAACTCTTTTGGATGGTTCGAGTGGCAGAAAAATGTCTCAGCAAGGATCCTCAGAAGCGATTAACTATGGATAAGGTAACTCTTGTACTCAGTGATCTGCAACAGCAATGTTTCATATCATGGGGCAAAGATCTTACAAGCTCATCATAACACCCTTCTCTCTCGCTCTTTTTGGTCTCTGGGGTTTAATGCGCTCATTTGCTGTTCAACAACATGACAGGTGGTTTATGCCCTGAACTACATAATAGAAAGCAACTCAACGTGCAGTCTTGGAGAACTAACCCCAGCAAAATCAGATTCACCAAGCAGTGTACAGGACTCCTATGAATCTTATGATGATACTACTAGCTTTACCATAGAAACCTTCTCTCCAGGCTTTCCTACAGATACTACGTCCACCAGTAGCACGAGTCCAAGACTTCCACCATCACCCCCAATAAACTTTCGCCACCACCTTCATTATTAGCCATTTCATCAAGAAGATGAAGCACTTCAGTTGGTGGATCAGATAATGAAGGATCATCTTAAAGTCAAGGTGCAGTACTTGATACAGAGATGGTTAACTAGATATAATGTCAAGTCTGATGATTGATGCTTGATGCTTGTTGATTATCTTGTTACTTGTTATCCTTAATACGCCAGCTACTGTTTTTCGTTGGATTAGATTTCTAAGTTTTCAAATGTATCAACTTGTTATGTGTTTTCAGGCACATCTCTGTCCTGGCACCGATGCCACGCCTTTGACTGGATAAAAAAGTGGATTTCAATTTACTATGCACAAACTGGCTCTAACATATCACTTGATTTTAGATAGAAAAAATATTATCTTGATATAATAAATTAAATTAAAAAGAAACTAAATGAGATAGGTTTTTTTTCCCGTTATTCTGGCTTTAGACTTGAAAGCACTATAGGCTGCTACACTTTTGTTCATTCAAGTTATAACTAGATACGTAGTATGTGTAATGCCCCGGCCAAACTAAATATTTTAACGAAGATAAAATGAGATAACCTGGGTTAGATTAATTAAAACATGACTTAGTATATTACATCAAAAGAAGTCGCAAAAGGAAAAATAAAAAAATTATAAAATTCAAGACCTAACAATCTAATATAAAAAATAAAAACAAAAAAATATATAACGTTGAATAAAAAAACTCGAGCCATCTTAATGTAACTTGACGAACCAATAACCCGTGATATGAGATCAGGATAAAAAAAAATTCAAAAGAAATACATAGTAAAAAAAAAATCAAAGTTTAATAAAAAAAAGGTTAAAAAAACCCTGAGCCAATTCAAATCTTTACCAACCCGCTCTCGGAATAACTAAATGGTAAGAAAAGTGAAAAAAATACAAAGCTCAAGGAAAAATAATTTAATGAAAAATGATGAAATAAAAATAAAAATCATAAAAAATCAAAAGAAAAAATCTGAGTCAACACGGATTAACTCGACTAACCCGCCACATGGGACATGAGATCGGAATAAAAAAAATAGACCTCCAAAAAAAGGGCCTAACAAAAAAGGCCCAAGTTAAATAAAAATACATTGTGAACAAAAATACAAGCTAACCCGGGTTAGCTTGATTAACTCGCTCTCAAAATAACAAAACAGAAAACGAAGTGGAAAAAATGATAAAGCTCAAGGGCAAATAATTTAATACAAAATAATGAATTTGAAAAAATATATATATAAAGTCACAAAAAATTAAGAGAAAAAATCGAGTCAACCCAAGTTAATTTAACTGACCCGCCACTCGCAATATGAGATCGAGATAAAAAAAAAAACTTAGACTTCCAAAAAAAAACCAAAGTTAAATAAAAAAACATTAAGTAAAAAAATACAAGCTAACCTAGGTTAACTTAATTAACTAGCGCTCATGATAACCCAACAGAAAAAAAAAGTGAAAAAATTACATAGCTTAAGGGCCAATAATTTAATATCAAAGTATGAAATTGTTAAAAAAAATAAAGGAAAAAAATCTGAGACCAATAAATTAACTTGTTTTTTAATATTTAAAAATTTATTTTTGATATTAATACATCAAAACAATCCAAAAATGCTAAAAATAATTAATTTAAACCAAAAAAATAATTTTTGATAGAAAAGTAGATTTCAATGTAACCCCAAATAGGGTGTAAATCATTGTAGCCCATATCACTTTCAAACACCCAAAATTCATTTTAGATTACCACAGTGAAATTGTTTTTTATTTTAGTCATTTAAATTTTTTTCCTACTCGATTAAATCTTTTTATGGTCAAATTAATGGTTAATTTAAGTGAATTTTCTAAGAAAAAACATGATTGAAAGTTAGAGAATCAAAGTAAAAAAAACCAGAAAAAATAGATGGTGGTTCAAAAATAAAAAAGAAAAATTAATTTTAATCCTCATACTTTTTAAAAGACATGGGCAAATCACTTTAGGTCAAGCCACTGTTCACACACAAATATTTTACTTTGAATTGGCATGGTGATTTTTTTTATTTTATTTTACTCGATTAAGTCCTTTTTATGGCCAAATTGATGGTTAATTTAGATAAATTTGCTAAGAAATAGCAAGATTGAAAGTTAGAGGATCAAAGTAAAAAAAAAAGTAGAGAAAATGAATGGCAGTTTAAAATTTAAGGTGAAATTTGGTTCCCATACTTTTTAAATAACTATTTTGATCCATGTATGTTTTAAAATTTCAATTTTGATACAAAATTTTATTTTATTTATTTTTTAGTTTTTAATTTGAGAGAGAAGAGAAAGACTCCCTAGATTACAGTTGTAGAGAAAAAGTCATTGTTTGACCTAATTTCAGCCGGTAAAAATATTGATTTTGGTGTGTATGAATTTCATTCAACGGATAAAAATTTAACTTAAATATGATCTTTATAAATTTTTGAGTTTGGAGTTGATTTTTTATTTTTGATAAAATTTTTAGTTGTTTAAATACATGAAGGGGTTTATGTCTATCTCTAGCTTATTCTTTAGGTGTTTTTAAGTTAAAAATAAAATTAAAAAAATAAATTTTTAATGTTAAAAAATCCCTGCCATGATTTCCACGACCTAAAGGTCATCGAGAACTGAAGATGCAGGCAACCGACTGTCTGCATTGTTTGCAAGAGAAAATATGAGCAGGTGCACGGGCCTACCTTTGCTTTTCGGGCCAGGAACTAGTCAATTAGTCCTAGACTTCTAGACTCATTTTTAAAGGGCTATCCTTCAATCTGTTTTGAATTTCATTTAAATAAAATCATTTTTTTTTTGTTTTTAATTTACTTCGACAATGAATTAAATCATTAATTAAAAATTAACCTTTATATTTTATTTATTTATTTTCTATAAAAGAATCTGTTATTATAACTGGAGTCATGATTTTAACCTTTTCTTCTAGATTTATTTGAGTCGTTTATCACAATATTATGACTCAAATAATAAATTAATCTAAATAAATTCAATATCTTATCGTACTAATTTTTATTTTTTAGATCACAATTTTAATATGGAAGCCAGCTCAAGGTGCTAAAATGGCACAATCAATCCATCTGAACCAAAACTCAGGATAGCTCTGCAGGTGGGGCAAATAGTTGTAGAATTGACGTCCAAGGATTTTAGAAGTCTGTTACTGGACTAGGCGATGGTTGGCATTCTCTTTCATGCTTGGAATAAAAGGGGTTTAACGGTTGAAAAAAGCAATCTAAAGCTTGTGGACGAGACAGAAAATAGAAATGGTGTGGCTGAGAACCACAAGCATAATGCAAATAAGAACATGTTTTCCAGCAAAGCAACAACGAATTTCACAGGTAGAAAAATGTAAGCAGTGCTGATCAATGGTAAACTGTACTAAATCATTACTAGGTGCACCTAACTGTATGTTGGTTAAAGAAAAGATGAATATGGAAGTCAACATACAAAATACTCACCTATACAAAGATGTAACAATATATTAGTTGGAAAATCTAAAAGAGATCAAAGAGATGAGATCGCATACAGAGCACACCTCTTCACTAGGCAGCAGAAAAATAAGTTGAATCAGAGCCAAAACCATTCAAATCAATGGAAACAAATCATGTTCATCAAATAACAAAAATCATCGAGTTGAAGCTGCTTGTTATTCTACAAATTTAGCAAAAGCCATAATGCATTTGCATACCTTGTCTAAGTTTTGATATTGGCATACATTCATTGCCTTGTTCATTAAACAAGAAATGAAACAACCCTGACTGAAACATACCATACCACGAGTTTTACTCTAACTGAACTTTTTCACAGTTCAAAAGGTACTCGGACTTGGTGAATACCTAATCATAGAAATCATCAACATGAACAAAGCATCAAAAGTTCATACATTTGATAGATAGCAGACTTCAAGGGAGTTCAGACATTTGACAGACAGCAGGCATGTTGTTCCATGAACAAGAACCTAGTCCCCATCCATGATCTGTAGATGCTCCGGCAGCCATCTGCTTGTACTCACTACTCAAATCATCACCGAGAAGGGTTGCTATGGCTTCAGTCATGATGACTTGGTCCTTTCCATAACCAGAATCATGCTCAAGCCAATCTGAGTCAAGTAAGGCATCAGGGCGAGTAATATCCAACTGGGTATAGGATTCCTTTTCTCTATCCGCTGTCCAAGTGTGATCAACAGGTTCTAATTTCATATTGCATTCTGAAGAACATCCAAATTTACGTTTAGATCCTGTAATGGAAAACCAGATGACTGTGTAAAGGACTTTTGAAAATGAGGCCTTGAAAGAGAAGAAGATTGCAAATAACTAATAAATGTCAGATCGAATTTGAGAATGAGAAATGTAGACAGTAACATATAAACCAGTTCTGGTCTCTCTCCTGTGTTTGTTTGGAATTACTTGAGTTTTGTGTTTTGCAAAATTCAAAGACAAACAAATAGTAAAGATGAAATTGTTTTTTTTTTGGACATTCAACAAACTTCATATTATAATATAAAAGATCACAGGAGGAACCCACGACATTGCTTCAAACATATAGATTATGACTTTGATACTTGATAAATAAATTCATGTCAAAAAGATGCATACCAGTAAGGGTCTCAGTAGGTGGTGATTCATCTAAAGAGCTTCCACTGGCACTGATGGGAGTGCACTCGCTGAAAAGGGAAGCTGCAGGATGACCCAAAGGAGAAATGGGATCACCATAGTCTTCCCATTCTGTCTCGCTAATATTAAGGGCAGAACAGTCTGCATTGTCACCAGGAGTAATGGTAGATGAATTTGAACTCTTATCAGATGATTGATTCTTTGCACTGCTTAGAGTTCTGGCCTCGTAAAGTAAAGCATCCAATAGCCCACTATTACGTGGTGATGGAAAATTTGACTCGACTGTCCCAGTAGGAGGAGATTGAATAAAAGTATCAACAGACTCGATTAAAGGTGATGGGGAACAAGATGCCCCCCAGCCACCTAAATCAGTTTCTGCATATTGGAGTGAAGGGAGCTCAAACTTCACAGCCTCTGAAGTGGGCTTAGAAGCAGAGAAATCGCCATTAGCAAGGGTATGGCTACCCTGATTTTCACCAAAAATCTCTGGGTTCTTGGTGGCAGAATCAGGATCAAATGGAAAAGATAACCCAAAGTATTGAGCAGCTTTATCACCATCCTGAAACTGGTCAAACAAGTGGAAATCATTTTTCATGCCACCACTGAAACTGGATAATAAGGTTGTTGCCTCTCGAAGACACTTCTGACGGTGCATTGTTGGTGACATGAAGCTTCCATATTGAGAAGAGCACAGACCTTTCATCAGAATGCTACTTGCACTAATATCAGGAAGTTCGGGGACATAAGGTAAGATGCTTCGGTTGGTCTTTAAATTGTCAAACATGACATCAGGTATCCCATAATTGTGGGTCTGCAAGATATCATGCTGACCTTTATTCCCACTGTCCATTCCGTTAATGTCCAGGCATTGTTGACTCCCCTGCAAAGTTTGCAAAGAGACTTCAGGTGGATAAAGGGGTAAGCCAGCCCGTTGACGCCTCTTAATTCTGGTATTCCAGTAATTCTTTATCTCATTGTCTGTACGACCAGGCAACTGAGAGGAGCAAAAGGAAGAATACATCAGACCCAGATTAAGATGCTACAGAAACCTTTTCAGGATGAAAACTTAGGAGACCTTGAAACCGACAACAACTACAATGATTTCTCATATGCAAACTAGCCACAGATATGAAAAAATTTCATCAGTAACATTATTGCAACAAGTCTACACACAATACATTCAGACTTTAAACATGCATGGATGCTGAAAAATCCAGAATAACCAGTTTAGGCCTTGACTCGTGACTGTAGATCAGAGTTTATCACCCAGAAGAAGAGCCCCTTGAGATTCCTGGGATTTACAGATTGATGTGTATGCATGTATTTTATTCTTCTTTTTCTGTGCATGTGTGTGTGTGTTGAGGGTTATTCAAATTGTCATAACTATAGGAAACAGCTAAAACCTTAGTGCATCAGAAGTTTACATCTGAACTTTTTAAAAATATGATAGCTTGCTATTGCACCATCATGTCAAGTAAATATAACATCTTATTGCAAGTAAATGAATATGGAATTATGTAAAGGAGAAAAGGTACCCTCCATGAGAAAATGGGAAAAATCAAGTGAAAAGAGGAATTTAGTCTCAGTATCTGCTAAACAAATTCCTAAAATCCTCAGTTATAAGTAGACTGTTAAGAAGTCAAAAGAGTAATCCTATCCCACGAAAGAGGCCACAAAGACAAATCCTTGAGAATTCTCATCTTCACAGTTTAAAGCCCACGCTCTGCGAAGAAAAAGATTAAACTATCTGATCTTTCAGATGAGATTGTCAAGTGTAGCTACAAACCTAGAGCATATGTGATTATTTCAATTAACAGTTTATAATTACAGTCCACGCAGCTTTTAGCCCCTATTTCCCTGTTAATATTCATACAAAAGCCAATACAAAGACGAAAAGGATTGCAGTGCAGCACGAATATCTAACAGCAACAAATTATACACTTACATGTGCAGCCATCCGTGCCCATTTGTTTCCCATCTTGGCATGAAGTTCAATGATTAGTTGCTCTTCTTCATGAGTAAATGCTCCTTTCTTTAAATTAGGCCTTAGATGATTGGCCCATCGTAATCTGCAGCTTTTACCGCAACGGAAAAGCCCTGAGTGCTTCTGAACAGAATTCCAATTCCCCTCCCCGTGCTTCTTCACATATTCTATCAAAATTGCATCTTCAGCAGAAGTCCATGGCCCTTTCTTAAGAACAACTCCATTTGTACTTCCACCATAGCTGCCTTCCTCGCCCAATGGCAACTCAGTTTGATCCTTGGAGATCATGCCATCCTCACTCTCACTTGTCGTGCGACTCATCTCCTTTTAATCACATAGACAATCCCTATTAAACAGCTCAGAACCATTCAATCAGCATAATGAGAAACAACCTGAACCAAAAAAGATGTGGAAACAAAATTAACACAGATGATGAAAAAGGCCGCCTTTTGCTCTCTAGTCTTTTATATTTGCACTCCATCTCCCAAAAAACTCATTATTTTTCCAATACAATCTGGTTATTGCAACAAACAACCAGTGGGGTGAAAATAGCATGCTTCACCCAAATAAAATCTAAACCAAGTCAAAGCATGAAGATTAACAAAATTATTTAAAGCTATTATAGAAGCAAAACAAAAGGGTATACAGGCATGAGAATTAACATCCAGATACTCCTCAAAAGGGAATGCAGACAATGCAAAGAAAGGTCAAACAGTAGCACTAAGAACTCATGCAAAGAATAAAAAGGCTTAGCTAACAATATTTGAGTATCTAGTGATGATAAACTTTTTTTAAAACAAAAAAAAAAAATAGCCGGATCATAGAACCATAAAGTGAAGGGGGAAACGCTTTATAATCTTCCCTGATCTCTCTATTTCATTAAATGTTTTTAACCAAATCTGGAAGCCAGCAAACGAACAATGGCTCAGCCATACACTTGAACTAATACCAAGACGAAACCCATTTCCAAAATCATGAAAAAGTAAACAAACTTGTTGCATACAACTCATTTCTGCTCACCAACTATAGAAGTCCATAAAAGGAAATCCTATTGTCGTTTATTGCAATAGTACTCCATTAATTTCTATAACGATAAAATTAACTAAAAATTGAACCATGCCATACTGTATTTAACAGAGTATACTAATCTCCCAGACTATCAATAGGAACAGTAAAAATTGAAACTTTTTCCTTGATTGACACAAATCTAGCAACAAAAAAATTAATAAATAAAGCACAAACCAAAAGAATCTAACAAGAACATTAAATACCTGAATCAGACAAGATGCCAAACACAAAGCTTTGAGCTTTGAGCCGACAGAATTGGAGCTGTTAAAAGAGCTCAGAGATTATTCCTGAATGAAGTAAAAGCAGACGAAAGGGAAAAAATTGAATACCTGAAAAACACAACAATTAAAGAACCAAACTTTAATGCGTTAATCAATACCCAAATAAAAAAATATACACACAGCAATAAAAGAACCAAACTTTAATGCATTAATCAATACCCAGATACCAATATAAACTGAATATTAGCTAGAATCAGCTCAATTTGCTAAATTCCCACAATAAAACCTAAATTGGGATCCCCAAACCCTAACCAGTGATATTTAAGCTCAAAATTTGATCTTTTTTTGTGAAAATAAGCAGAAAGTAAGCTCAATAAAAAAATTATAAAAAAAAACAAAAGAAATGATCTTGACCTTAATTTGAGAAAGAGGGCATATAAGATCTGTACATAAAATGATAAAATAATTTGAATCACGGACACGAGGAAATAAGAACGAAAAAGAGTGCAAAATGGGAAACTTTTAGAGAGAGAATTAAAAAATTGAGATTCTTAGAGAGTGAAATTGAGCTGAGAAATGGGTGGCAAAAGTAGATGCAAATTAGGAGAGAGAAAGAAGGAGAAAGCTACATCTAGAATTAATTCATCAATGATCTAAAACCTTATTAATTATTACTACTATCTTATTCAAGTAGATACTAGATATCATACCATAGCATAGCATGATTTATTACTAGAAGCTTAAATTTATGGATTGCAACTTACTTTTCTTGTTTTAGAAATTAGAAAATAAAAAATAAATGGAGTTGTAGCTGGATTAATAGAGAAAAACGGGTTGTATGTTGGCACTTACTTTTATTGGAGAGGGAATAAGAAATGATGAGGGAGAGAGAGATAGAGAGAGATGGCTTGACTTGATCAACAAAAACTCTCTCTCTTTCCTCCTTCTTTCCTCCTTCTTTCCTCCTTTCCTTAGGCTTTTTTTTTTTTGTGCCTGCTATTAAATCATCATATATAGCTTCAGTATGTGCATTGAGTGTGTGCGGAGTAAAATAGAGAGAAAATGTTAGGGAGCAAAGCCAGCTACTTTTTATTATTAGTGTGAATGTTCTGATGAGTTTGTGTATAACTTAACTAATTTTATAGATATTAAAGTTAATAATTATATAAGTCTCTAGTGATCATGAAGAGACTCGAACTCATAATCATTAAAAAATAAATTCAAAACCTAACCAGTTGAGTTATCCTTCAAAGTGACTTACTTTTGAACATTACACTAGATAGTTTTTTTTTTTTCCTTCACTGTGAGATGCTTAAATGTTGTTACTGAATTTAAAAAAATAATGACTCTATATCACAAAGAGATTGTTGGAAAAAAAAGGTCAATTTTAATAATCAAAGTGATAAAAAATAAAATTAAAATAACAACAATAAATAAACAAAGTTTAAAGAAAATATCAATAAACTTGGATGATGAAATTAAAAAAAATTAAGATTATGAATATAATAATAAAATTAAAATTTTATAAAATTACCAATAATAAAAATTAAAAATTAAAATATTAAGGTCTAAAATCTTAAATATCATTAAATATTAAACTAGAAAGCAAAATTAAAATTCCTAAATCAACAAAATCACAAAAGAATGAAAAGGATAATAAAAGAATAAAAAAAACAAGGATCAAAATTGTAAACAAAATTAAATTAAATTAAATTCTAAATAAACAAAATTAATGCAAAGTTTAAAATATAACAATAAAAAAATAAGGATCAAATTAAATATAAAATTAAATGAAATAAAGGCTCGACACAGTACCAATACACGGTAAAAAGAAAAGAAAGGAGCGAGACCAAACATGTCGCTCCATACAACTATGCTACCACCTGACACGTTGAATGAAATGGTGGTCGGTAGATTTTGGTTATTGGAATACACTCCACGCGCTTCTAGTTTGGCGTAGGGGATGATGGTACGCTAACATGCGTGTAACTCGCATCGGTTTTTTTATATTGATTTATTAATATTTTAATAATTTAAAATATTAAAAAGCCTCTAAAAGCTTTTTAGTATTATAAAAAAAAAAAACATGAGGCGTAGACAAAAAATACCCTCCCAAACTAAATTTATATATTTTTTTAGTCAAATGCTAGACATGTCATTAAACTATATAAAAATATATAAAGACAAAAAACCTCTATTTGCAAGGTCAACACTTTTGAACTTTTAAGAATATTATCATCCTTTAAGATAAAATTAAAAACACAAAAAAAAAACTGAATAAAAAATACTTGAAAAAGAGTTTGGAATTATTAAATTATTGGTTCATATTGAATCAATAATTTTTTTCATTGTTTTTTTAAAAGTTCTTCGATGTTAATATGATAAATTTAATCAAATTTAATAGATTATTAAAAATTTAATAAAATTAATCAGATTTTATCTAATCAAATATTTAATTTGAAATTCAAAATAAATCAAACTCAGATAATGAATTTTCCGAGTGAATCGTTGCAGGGATTTCTACTCTTTAGTTGCTGGAGCGTGTTGTGCAGTCAGGAGCCAGGGAGAGTGGAGTTGATTTCCGAAGAAGAGCGTGGAAGGATATTTAAGCCAATTTCGATTGCCATTTCAGGGAAAAACACATGAGTAATGAATGAACTATCAATGCCTCGTGAGCTGCTACGGTGCGATCCGCTCCATCCTTATTTTGTGGAAACGAGAGAGGGCAATGTTGTCTTTTGCTCATTAGTCACCATAGAAAACTTCCACCAATTTTAAGGCGAACCAACCCAAAATTTTCCCGTTTCAAAAATAAAAAACCGACACGAATGAGCTCAAGAGGTATAAGATATTTATAAAGGTAGGAAATTCGTTTAAAAACTTCTCTTAAATTTTAGAAAATAAAAATCCAAAAATATTAATTTTAAAAAATAAAACCATTCAAATTTTATATATATAAAAAAACTCAATCCCAATACAAAAAAATTAGTCCATAAACAAATTCACCTGTTAAAAAATTAAATAAGGTCTTATCTACACACGAACCTTCATCTTTAAAAGGAACACAGAGCAAGGAAAAAAAAGAGGAAAGATAAAGAAAGATGACAATACAAGATATCATATTTCATAAAAATAAGTTATTAGCAAAATATATTTTGTGAATGTTTAGAACTCCCATAGCTTCTGTTTTGGATGCATTTTTAAAATAAAATTTATTTGAAAAATATTAAATTATACTTTTCTAGTGTTTTTTATAATTTAGATATATTAATATTAAAAATTAAAAAAAATAACTTGATATATTTAAAAAATATCATACACTACAATATTAAACATGCTTAATTTTAAAGGAAAAAAAAGTACTAAAAAAACAAAACAAGAGGCATTGTTACAAAAATCACGAATCAAAGTGAATATTGCATAATTTATAAAACGACATAGTATTCAAGGATTCTACTGATATTCTATTGACAGTCCTTTTGCTGTTTAATTTTGCTCGGAATGGACCAGATTCCACACCGGCTTATACGAGGTTACACTTATAGATTCACCGTGTGGGCTCGGGGATTATCATGGCTGACGTCCTCTGGGCCCGCCCACCATATCCTGCCGTGTCCCACCATTCGAGGGAGTCGTTTTCCATCTCTCAATCACACAAAAGCCTCAACTCTGGCCAGTGGCCCAGGTCAGTGTCCTGCAAGTCCGAAGACCAAATAAATCAAAGCGCTAAGAATCACACATGGTCCCTCCACTTTTTATATTGCTGAATCAAATCTTTTATGTCCAAACATTGCTGTTAAACTCGTCCCGGACCTAGAAACTTATAAACCAGCTCCTCACCTCGGATGTTTTTTTAATTGAACTAAAAAAAGATATTACTCAGGCAAAACTCAATATCATGAATTATTTCTAAAAAAAAAGGAATGACACAACATTGCTTTAATAAAAATAATCGATACAAGTCTATTTGGTGACTTGTGAGTTGATTCGGTAACTCATTAACCTCAATTCTTTTATGAATTACTCTACGAACGAGGTTTGATAGTTATGTTTTGATTTATAGCTACAAACCAATCTAGTACTTAACTTAAAAAAATGGTTGAGATTTCGTGTTTATTTGGTATTGTGGTGCAGAATGTTTTTCAAAAATGATATCCACTCGAGAATGCATTAATTTTTTATATATTAATACATCAAAATCATTAGAAAATACTAAAAAAAATAAATATTTAATATTTTTTGAAACCAAACATACTTTTAAAATGTATCTCAATACAATTAAAAAAATGCTAGAACCTCATAAATTGTATCCATGAATTCACCCAGTTGACTAGTAATATTAGCAATTTTCATGTATATTAATTGCAAAAACATATAACAAATGTGTTTCTCGTAATCTGGCAATGGCATGTGCGGGAAGGCTAGACGGTGAACATCGCCGTAAAATAAATCCATGGTCGAGGCAGGGTTTTTCTTTTTCTTAAAAAAACCACCCACTGTTCTTTATTCAAAGACGTTGCATCCTCCTTCCCGGCTCACGTTTATTTTCATCCCTTGTCTGTTTTTTCTTCCTTCATTTTCATCTAATTTTCATGTTCTTAATGTAAAAGGCCTTTTTCAGCGAGCTTTTAGAAGGAGTTTTTTTCAATAAAAGCTTTATACACAAACGAATTGTCATTTTTAAGAGGTTGATTGAGGGATTGGGTGAAGGACGTGACTGTGTGTTGGAGAGAAAAAAAAATTGTAAGAGATTGGGATTTTAAGTTTTGATTGAGGGATATGTTTGTTCGTTCCTGATTTTTGCCTTTCTTTATCATAATTATATTTCATATTTTCCTTCGTTTTTTCTTTCTCTTAATTTCTTTAGTTTTTTTTTAAAAAAATTAATAGTTTCGGATGAATCATAAACCATTTTATTTCATCAATCGATTACAAACAAGATAAATAAATGTAATTTAGTCTTTTAGAGAATTGAGAAGAGCTAACTTTTGAGTTAGATAACTAATTAGACACGAAGGCAACATCTCTATGCATTTTAATTATGATAGAATATTTTTTAAGAGTATATTTATGAATGTAACTTTGATTATTTTTTAAAATGTTTTTTATTCAAAAATATATTAAAATAATATATTTTTTTATTTTTAAAAAATTATTTTTGATATTAGCGCATTAAAATGATCCAAAAACATAAAAAATATATTAATTAAAAAACATTAATTTTTTTAAAAAATATAAAAATAAACCGGGTTTAACTATAAGATTAAAAATTCTGTTTAATTAGCCCTTAATCATGATTTAGCGTAAAAAGAAGAAGGAAAAGGATGGCTAGCTCTAGCACTGCAGTGCTCTATGTATAGCTGGCCAGATCAATACGCTACCATACTGTCTTTTTGTCAATTTGGACGGTCCAATGATGTCATGTGTATCAATAAAGCTTATGAAGAAAAAAATAAAATTCTGGGTTTCCACAGGAGTCTCTTTCTTTCAACCTTCCCTGTAAAATCATGGACCCTCTGTATTTGTCTTTGTATGTGCGCAAATTGATGGTTGCTGGATAACGACAGTATCCTCATGATGGCTGCTCGCAGAATTTAACAAGTCTCTCATGAATTATCCATCACCTTCACTCTTCTCTTTCCATTCCCACTTTGTTCGAAGTCTACGTTTTGCTTTTGAGATTGCAGTATATACTCTCTTCTCTGGTAATACCCGGGGTTAAGTGAAGAACGACGATGAAATATCTAAGAAAAAAAAATCGAGGATCGGGAAAACTATAAAGCTAAGCTTGTAATTTTC
>Ga0307518_10001251_pt1 | contig 19097 bp, 19 predicted proteins | sample 25_EM_MG_FD_203889 | JGI IMG/M metagenome (GOLD analysis project Ga0307518, IMG submission 203889) | Populus trichocarpa ectomycorrhiza microbial communities from riparian zone in the Pacific Northwest, United States - 25_EM | ecosystem: Host-associated > Plants > Roots > Unclassified | place...
CTCGACTAAGAAGAAGATCCAAAAGGACAAGGATGCTGAACCCACTGAGTTTGAGGAGACGGTTGCCCAGGTTAGCTCTTTACTCTTATTATCTGTTTTTTTGGATTCATGTTTTAAAGGAATTAAATATGTTGAAAACTAAATGCTCTTCTCTGCAGGCATTATTTGATTTGGAAAATACCAACTCAGACCTGAAAAGTGATCTAAAAGATCTCTTTATAAATTCCGCAGTGTATGTACATAATTGTATGCATGTTCTATGTGAAACTTTTCCATCCTATTCTTTCAATTTTCTGTCTTTCCTGTGGTGCCAGGTCTATTTGCTAAACTTAAACTTTGTAAATGTTGCAGTCAAATAGATGTTGCCGGAAATCGCAAAGCTATTGTTATCTATGTTCCCTATAGGCTGAGGAAAGCTTACCGCAAGGTTCATCTTCGCCTTGTTCGAGAGCTTGAGAAAAAGTTCAGTGGGAAGGTACTATCATCTCAGATTCTTAGTTTTCTACATGTGTAGTGGATGGGGAATAAGGACCTGAGCTTGCAACCTGAAAGGCTGCAGGTTCAAGTCCTTAGAAGAAGAAACTCAGCATTTGAAGTTCCTATTCATGGTTAATACACAAAGTAAATCCCAGTTACTTGTTTGAATCTGAATTATGAATTATGCATCAATTGCTCCTCTGATAATCTGGCAGGATGTTGTTCTGCTTGCTACCCGAAGGATTGTGCGGCCACCCAAAAAAGGGTCTGCTGTTCAGCGTCCCCGCTCCCGTACCCTAACTGCCGTGCATGAAGCCATGCTTGAGGATTTAGTGTATCCTGCTGAGATTGTTGGAAAGCGCACCAGATACAGGATTGATGGATCCAAAATTAGCAAGGTAGCTTTGACACTTTTAAGTCAAAAGGAACTGAAAATTTGTAGTTAGAATTGTGTTCTTTGTCACCATAATCTCTGCCCTTGTCATGAATTCTCTCTTTTTTTTGTTTGCCAGATCTTCTTGGATCCCAAGGAGCGCAACAACACCGAGTATAAACTGGAGTCATATGCTGGAGTTTACAGGAAGCTTACAGGGAAAGATGTGGTTTTTGATTTCCCTGTAACGGAGGCCTGAAGAACCTGTTGATGAGTTTTTGTGCTGTTATTTTATTCAGCAGTCTTATAATTGCAGCAGATAGGATGCTATTAAATTTTTTGACTCTTGAATCTGCTTGAATGTCTTTTTGAATAGTATAAAACTTTCTTCAAGGTTTCTTTTACTGTGCACTTCGAAGTTCATGTGGTTTTTTCTTATGAAAACTTTTCTATTTGATGGCAAGGAGCCATTGAAACCAGAAATGCTGTAAATCAGGGATTTTCTGCGGGAACTTGATGAAGATGTAAACCATTAGACAGGAAGCTCCACAGGGGCCTGGTGGCTCCAAGACAGATTCAAAGACACCTTTTGTAGCTTGTTCATGCGTTTGGACATTTATTTTTCTACAGAGTTTGAAATTATTGGAGGGATTATGAATGATAAAGCTAAGCGAATGATAAAGCTAAGCAAGGATGTAGTAGATAATAGTTATTAGTGCCCGTAAAGGTGATTGGAGCCAAAATGTTATTCTCTTTTATCACAACACGCTCTCGGCTTATTGATTTAGAAACACAAAAACAATTTAATTTGAAATAAAATAAAAAGAAAACTTAAAATTTTATGAAAATCAGGATTAATTTGAAGTAAAATATATATATATTTTTTATGAAAATAAGGTGCCATTTCTTACTAAATTTGAACTAAATATCCTTGGACCTCAAAAGTAAATCAAATATGAAAATTGTATTTACTTTAAACTTTAAAGTTAAATGTTTCAAAATAATATTTACTTATTTTTAACTTATTAAATTAAAAATTATTTAAAAACAAATATTGCTCATTCAATTATTTATTGGCTGTTTACATGTTCTATGCTTTCCCTAGTCATATATATGAAAATTGTACATCAGTTTTTCATTTTCATTTTTCAAATAATGGATAGGGATGACATCAGCATGCTCCATTTCTTGTCTTAAAACAGGGCCCAAGCCCAAAATATGATTGGGCCTAAAAGAAATCATACTAGAATTTTTTATTGTGCAGCAGCGCTCAACGTCCAGGTTGGTTTCGCGTAGTGTCTGGAATGATGGAGAGAGTTCCAGAGTTCTAGTAATGAATCAGTAGGGCTGCTTTTAGGAGCCAGTCGGTCTTCTTTTCTATTACCTTCTCTTCTCTTCGCCTTTCTATTTATATTTATTTCTCTTCTTCTTTTTCTTTCTTTTTATCTGTCTTTGCAATTGCATCATTCACCGCTACCCTTACTATTATTATTATTTTCATTATTGTTTTAGAAAAGCGAGAACAACAATATATAGGGTTGGAAGGGAGTAGTTAATAGAAGAAGAAGAAGCATGGCAAAAGACGGACCCAACTGGGACGGATTGCTCAAGTGGAGCCTTGCCCATTCTGATGGGACTTCTTCTAATCGCAATCTCAGGTAACTTTTAATTGATGCTCATCACAACAAGTAGTTGTTGTATTTTTTTAATTTATTTTTAATTAATGTTAAAGAAAATGAAATGAATTTAAATTGGATGATGTTAGCGAGGAGGATAGAAGATGGTTTATGGAAGCAATGCAATCACAAAGTGTTGATGTAGTAAAGAGGATGAAGGAGATAACTCTTGTGATGCAGACCCCTGAACAAGTGTTGGAGTCTCAAGGAGTTACTCCTGCTGATATCGAAGGTTAGACTGAGTCTGAGACCCACTCTTTCATTCATTGCCTTTTCCTTTCTGGGTTTTTGTTTACTTATCATCATCTACTTACCTTGACAGATTTGTTGGATGAGCTACAAGAACATGTTGAAGCCATTGACATGGCCAATGGTCAGTTTTTCCTCTATTTTACATATTATCTGATTTCTCAGATGACAGAATCCCTCTCTCTCTGTTTTTTTGTTCGCAATGCCTTATAATTCAAAATACTGGGTTCCCTGTAGTTTGTTCAAATAGATGCTTTATGTCCCTTCTTCGCCTGGCCCTTTAGTTCAAATAAATACTGGGTTCCCTGTAGTTTGTTCACCTTGTTGGTTGATATTGTTGGCACTTGGAAGGGGAGTCTTTTGTACTGTGGGTAGGGTAACACTCTGTGCAACACAACTCTATAATGTGATGTCTCTCTTTCTGTTTCTGTTTATTGTAAATTGTTACATTTTGGAACTTATTGATAAAGTTGGAAATTTGTAGATCATCTATATGCATGGGTTTGTATCATGACATGTTCTATGAGCTATATGTCTTTTAATGAATGAAGAGTGACAAATGAGATGAAATTATGCTTGTGGAGTTATTACTTTCTATGAAAATGTGATTTCATCTTAGCTTGGCTCTGTTACTTATCAATATGCAATAATTCAGTTCATTTTGACTCTCTTGTAAGTTGAGTTTCCCTTATCTGCTTGATATATGGATATGTGGCAGATCTTCACTCGATCGGGGGTTTGGTTCCTCTCCTTGGTTATCTAAAGAACACCCATGCTAATGTTCGAGCAAAGGCTGCTGAAGTTGTAACCACCATTGTCCAGAACAACCCTAGGAGTCAGCAACTGGTTATGGAAGCAAATGGTTTTGAGCCTCTGCTTTCTAATTTCACTTCAGATCCTGATGTGACTGTTAGAACAAAAGCACTAGGTGCAATATCATGTAAGTACTGTTTTTGGTTGTATGTGTTGATCTTGGTCATTAGAGCTTGCATGTCGGTTTTGTTTTTGCTACTTTCCTTGGTTTAGAAGGTTCTTAATGCGAGATTCATTGTTGGTGATTCACAGCTTTAATCCGACATAACAAGCCAGGTATTGCTGCATTTCGTCTAGGGAATGGTTTTGCAGCTTTGAGAGATGCCCTGGGTTCTGGGAATGTGAGATTTCAAAGGTATTTAGAGTGGTACTCTGTTTTTCTGCAATCAATCTTTCTCTTTGACCACTGATGAATTGTGTACCACTAATTTATTATAGACAGTTGAAAAAATCAAATCTTTTGTTCAACTGAGAGAAATGAAAGTTTGGTTTTTGCCAGTACTGACTGAATTGATTCTTGATTTAGTTCTCCGTTTTAACTTATAAATTTAATTTTCAGAAAAGCGCTGAACTTGATCCATTACCTACTGCATGAGAATAGTTCAGATGGCAGCATAGTCAGTGATCTGGGGTTCCCCCGCATAATGTTGCACCTTGCCTCAAGTGAAGATGCAGAAGTACGAGAAGCTGCCCTTCGTGGCCTTCTTGAACTTGCTCGAAACAAAATAGATGGGAACACTGGTAGATTATGTGAAGATGATGAAATATTGAAGCAAGTCCTTGAAGAACGGGTTAATGGTATCAGCCTGATGTCACCTGAAGATCTTGGGGCAGCTAGGGAAGAAAGGCAGCTTGTAGACTCCCTCTGGAATGCTTGCTACAATGAACCATCATCTCTACGTGATAAGGGGCTTCTTGTTCTCCCTGGAGAAGATTCACCACCTCCTGATGTTGCCAGCAAGCATTTTGAACCTCCTCTTAGAGCTTGGGCTGCCAGACCTGATGCTGGTAAAAATCCCGGTACTGAAAAGAAACAAGCACCCTTGTTATTAGGATTGGGCCCTGCACCTGAGGCTGCTAATGTCCAAGGGACCTCAAGTGGTGAAGTCAATGGTGATGAGCATAACACCACCTCTACATAACGCTCAGACAATTTCCAAGGTTGTCAACGTGATCTATAGATTTTTGAGTAACTTGTTATGTCTTTTCCTTAATTATTGTTTTCCACTTCTAGTGCGCACTTATTCTCTCTTAGTGGATTTTTTTTTGGTGCTCGTAGTAAAGTGGGATGGATCGAATATTCATACTAGGTACTCTATATTATCCCTAGTGTACATTTGAAGTAAAATACGTGTGCTTGAAGTCATGTTATGTCCTCTCCTGATGGTGTATGTAAATATATATCCTCCTCTTGGTTCTAATTTGACTTGAATTGACAGATCCTTTGATTGTGATAATGGAACAGGGATGGTAACTTTGTTCTTTATAACACAAGTACGAATTAAAGATTTGTCCATGTTTCTTACTTGGTGTTTTGAGTGTGTGGATTCCTCAACCAATGTGTGGGATTTTTGTTGCCGAACTTGAGATCTTTGGATTATCACGTATTTTTTTTTGTCTGGATGTCAATACGATTAGTTTGACATTGCTCCCGGACAATCATCCAGCTCATGTAACATCTTCAAGGCAGGACTTTGGGCGTATGAAATGGTTGTAAACATTTGTATTGTAATGAGACATGCGTTCATGATGAGATCATTGTGCTCACAGATTGACATGGTTTTTAGGTGGCCTGCATGCAATCTAATTCTACAATCATTTCCTCTTTTAGGTGGACAGTGATGCCAGCCAGGAACACGAGAAAGAAGGTAGTTGAAATCCAGAGCGTCTACTTAGCCCACTGAAAGGACTGCTTGCCAATGCATGTTGATATCCATCATGGTGTAATGGAAGCAAGCTTATTAAAAGAATGAATTGGACTCTATCTCTCAAGTTATCGGTTCCTTTCTTTAAAGGATCTGTTTTGGCTAGTCGTCATTACTTTTCTGAATCTTCACGAAGGCAAACTATGTGGTTGCTATGGTAGTTAGAGATGTATTGTAACAAGATCATATCTTTCTGGGCAATAGCTGATGTTGCTGAAAATGCTACATTCAATGTTGATTTTCATTTTTAACTGTCATCATTCAATGATGCATATTTTTCTTATATAATCTCCGGAGGGACCATCAACTATCTTCCTTCTGAAAGGCTGCCGTCAGTATGAAACTGGGAGCCGTAGCAAGAGTTCCCCTGAAGGAAGTGGGTGTGCATACCGTTTAAAGATTATAGCTGCCTGTTTCAGAGGAGTATCTTTTAAAATTCAGAAAACTGCAGAATATAAATTCCAACACTGGAAAAAACCGCTTCTAAAAATATCAAGACGATCGAAGTAAACAAATTACACGTCCTACAATAGAGGACTCGGGGGAAAAATGAAAACGTAAAAACAACTGATTTAACTTTTTTTTTTTTAAGAAAAAAAAGCTGGGAAGGATAACAGGGTGTTGCTAACACCATTGACTTCTAGACAGCTATAATTAATTTACCTGTGCTGGCGCTCATTTAGGAGGACAGAAGGTAATAACATACCGCGAGGCCCTGCATTTGTTAAGGCTGGAGGAGTCATCAAAGGCATAACTATAGGCCTTTGGGCATATAGCCTTGAATAGATGGGCAAAAAGGGTTGGCTTGCAAGTCTTCGGGTTAGCATAATCCCCTGTGCAGCAATACTTGGCCGATTGCATAGCCAAGCAAGCACTTTTACACCCCACAATTTTGCCATTGCTCCTGACTTCCAGTGCAGATGGACAACATATGTTTAAGTCGACTTCACACGATGCAACTCCGCATCCAATTCCGCCCCCAACTGGTGCCATTGAAACTGGCAAATTAAAGCCATCAACTAAACTAACATCGTAGAAATGCAAGGGTGAAGTAGATGATCCAAGAGTCATTTCGACCATGGTTGCTGGGGGAGTGCCACCAGTGCCTTGGCAGCGAAGTAAGCCTGAACAATCCCCGGTGTCACATGATCCTTTTCCATCATTGTCGAAGGAACATCCTTGCCGACCCCATATCCTCCCTGACCACTTGTCGGGCACATCAATGACTACTTCCTCACCACAGCCAAGAAGAAAACCGCCATCTTTCGGCGTAGAGTGACCTGCACCACCAAGTACTCCAGGCCATAGGCTCTCATTGCAGTTATTCACCAATATGAGCTGTTCCCCATCTGCAAACAAGTGTTCAAAAACAAAATTAAAAACACACTTTAAATACACATAAATCAAGAAGGTAAAATATAAATTAAAGAGCATAGCAATCACTTGTAGTGGGGAATGAAGCAAGCAGGTAGAGGAGAAGAGAAAGCCGGAGAACTGATGAAAAGGACAGCAGCGACATAGTTTCAAATGAACGCAGCAGAATGAAAGATCACAACTAGGAGCTTATTCTTAAGTAAAGCAGTTAATGTGGATAGAGGACATTGTGTAACAATGGATGGCTATGTTGCTGAGTCCCACTGATCTCACTTTTCTTTTCTCTGCTCTCTTTTCACTTTCACTTTCACTTTCAAGATGAAGGGTATATGTGCGTTGCTTCCAGTGGGGGTTTCTTTTCTCTATCACTATATTTGCTCCTAACTTGACTCACTAAATTTGCTAGTTCGCCTATAGCTACTGAGCTATAAATACATAGTTCCATTGAATATTGGAGCAAAAGGGCCTCTCAGAGAGGAATAAATTGCAAGAAAGAATTGTTAATTAAGTTCACAAATTAAAGTGAAGAAGCTAAATTCAATAAATTGCAATCAGCATCTTTCAAAGGATCACACTTAAATGTGATCAAAGTACTTCTGATCATGTGATTTGAGAATAAAACCCACTTCTTTTTTGCATTTTGTCACTATTTTCTAATTCAAGTGGCAGCTCAATGCTTATGGCTTTAATTTAACAATGATAATATTCATCATTACTAAAGGAAAAAGTTGCAATAAACATTTATCCTCGAATATAATCATTCCTCTCGCTTTGTTCTTCTTCTGCCACAAGTTCCTTCCTTTCACCTAGCTAAAGCGAGATTAATTAACGGCACATACTACTTTTTTTTGTAAACAACGACTTACTTGTAAATCACAAGTGGTTTCGACACTTGCTCTTAATTTACACGGTTTTTATTTATATAACAATTGTTGGTTGATTTTGATAATCATCAATCGTTGCAGGTTGATTGTTTTTCGGTCTCTTTAATTTCTTAATCTCGTAAGTTATACTTGCATCCAAAAAATTAATATCTCTAAATTAATTTTTTTAATAATCTCATGAACTTTTGTGAACGCATGTTCTTTTTACTGTAATAAATTATTGGTAACGGTGCAAGTTTTTCTTTGTGAAAAAGACGTTGAAAAATTTATTAAAATATGATTAATAAGTATTTTTTAGGTTAAATTAAAAATGAGGTCTACTCATTTTTTGGGTTAAAACTTTATTGAAATTTAATTTTTGACACAAGCTCTTTAATATTAGAATATTAAGATGATTTAAATAAATTATGAGTGAATGAAAAATTGATCTCAAGGAATGTTTTGGTGAAATAAAAAAACCTTCTAAAAGAACACTATCCCATATAAAAAAAAACAAAAGTTTCTTGATGTTTACAAAGTGGAAAGTTAGAAGGTTAAAATTGAGTACAAAAAACACCCAAGTTTTTAGAGGAGAAGTTATAAGAAAAATGAGCTTTGAGCATGCCCGTTCCGAAAGGTGAAATATATTTTGAGTATAATATAGTAATGTATTAAGTAATTTCATTACCCATAAATCAACACTCTAGAACAATATCCAATAATAGTTCATTTATCCTAGACGAATTTGTGAGTAATAAAACTATAAATACACATAAAATTACATATTAAAACCATTAACACATAACACAACAAGTCATACACAACATCATCAGACAAAAAATAAACATCAACATAACAAATAAAAACAACATCACCACATAACCAAAAACAACATTCACACACAACATAACAATTCAAAAACATATCATGCAATAATATAGTAAATTGAGATAAAATAATTAAATTTATTTCTATATATTCAATTACTAATTACAAGGTAAATTCAATAATAACAATTAAAATTAATGGAAATACATAACAAAAATAACAATAGATAAAACAAAGAACAAATAAAAAAATAAAATCTTAAAGCAAATGAAGAAGAGGAAGTACATACCTTTTAATTTGCTGAAGATTGAACTAAAGATTACAAGCCAAAAACGCAAAAAATTTGAAGGAAATGAAAGGGAAAAACAAAACTTTGAAAAGAAGCAAACGAAAAAATGAACTGAAAGGGCGGTCGCTGGGATTTATAGCGTATTTTTCCTGACGGAATCATCGAAGGGCATTTAAATAATATTAATTTTAATTATTCTGTCGGTGGTGTTTCGAAAATCCGTCGGTAAATTTTGAATTTCGCACCAGAATTTTTAATTACCCTCCATATTTTTTGCGGTCCGTCGGTAATTCCGTCGGCACCTGCACGCGATCAGAGATGCATTTAATGCCTTGCCCTTTGGAATTCGCACCGTTCGTCGGTGAACTTGTCAGTGATCATGAACTGCCGACCAATGCTGATGGACGGGATTCCATCTGCAAAGTCGTCGGTGATTGTGTCATTTCCACCACCCTCTGTAAAATGCCGACTGACTTAATCCATCCACAAAGTCGTCGGTGATGATTGTGGCATTTCCAGTGAGGCTACTGTGAAATGCCGACGGACTGTAATCCGATCGCAAAGTCGTCGGTGATGATTGTGGCATTTCCAGTGAGGCTACTGTAAAATGCCGATGGACGTAATCTGTCTGCAAAGTCGTCGGTGATGATTGTGGCATTTCCAGTGAGGCTACTGTGAAATGCCGACGGACTGTAATTCGTCCGCAAAGTCATCGGTGATGATTGTGGCATTCCAGTGAAGCTACTGTGAAAGGCCGATGAACTTTAATCCGTCGGTATGGACGTCGGTGATAGTGCAGTGTGCAAGAAAGATTATGTTTGTATTGTCTATTTACCTTCTTGCAAACACTTAAATTACAAACTGTCCATCACACAAAACAATAATAACAATGCTTAAACAATACAAACTTATAAAATAAATATTTCGTGTTACAAAATATATCATCTCTAATATATATTACATGAAAAAAAATGTTTTACACGTTGCTTCATTATGATAGTTTGTCAGAATTTTCTTCTTATTCGTCGTTAATTGAACAGTCATCACCTTCATCGCAATCTTCAATATGAGTATCATCGATCATCATCTTCATCAACATTTGCTTGTCCGCTAGAGTTCAAAACAACATTCAACTCCTCTGCGTCAATATCAACAAGACTATCATCGAAAACAGAAAAATTTGAATTTTCTTCGAAGTCAATCGAAGGAGCAACTCGATATGTTTCAACCAACTCACTAACTTGAAAGACTTCATCTCGCACACTTGTGTCTTCGTTCTCATCCTGAACAACGTTGACACGACCCCTGAGTTTCATTTTTATAACGGATAACCAATCAACTCTTGATCGATCCTTTCTAAAGGAAGGGGTGTATGTGTAATAACCTTGTTGACATTGCTTTGTGAAAACAAAGACATCGTTTACGTTGCGGAGTCTAGCTTTTGAGTTGATTTCGACCAGACCATAGTGAGGATCAACTTTGATTCCTCTGTCAGTCGTGTCATACCAATATCATTTGAATAAAAACACATGTAATTCGGTAATTCAACAAAGTTTCAACAATTTATGAACAAATATAATTTTACAAAATCTAAAACAAACCATAACAAGTACAAAATTATACATTCATATACTACAAGTTTGTTTGAGAAATAACAATAAAACATGTATATATACTAACAAAATACATATACTAAAAAAACAATAAAATTAACATTTAAATGTTAAAATTACTTACAAAAAAATGATAAAATCCACAATAAATCAGAATACGGATGACGTGACCACAAAACTTAAAGAAATATGACTTGTGCTGAGAAGAGGGATTTTTTTTTAGGGGGGGCTGGTTGTTTGCAGTTTGGGAGGGGAGAGTTGGGATGGGGAAGAAAAAGGAGAAATAGGGGAGGAGAGGGTCAGCAGAGTGGCGATATATTAACTTTTCCTGATGGAATCACTGACGGACTAATTCTGTCAGTGATTCCGTCGGCCATTTTGACGGTGAATTGGTCACGTCATTGTACGGAGATCCCGGTTTGAATCCCTCGGTAATTCCGTCGGTAAAATCGCTCTAAAAAACTTCCACGTCAGTGAACCGACTTTTTTTTTTAAATTATGAATATTCTGTATGTAATTCCGTCGGTATATACCGACCGAAGTATTCCGTCGATATATACCGACTGAATTACATATGGAAAAGATTTCGTCGGTAATTATGACCACAAATTACCGACAGAATTATTCCGAAGTCGGTAATTCCGTTGGTATTAAGCGAATTTCTGGTAGTGACTCAAACACGACACAAATATGTTTGAATCCCTTACTTCTTCTCCTTCTAACCATGAGCTGCTTTTTCACAATACTCCATATCCATCCCCATCTAGAATGGTAACTCATGCTCAAAACAATATTTATGAACTTAAAAGAATATTTGATCTTTATATGTCTACTGCCTCCTCCACATCAGTTTTGATAGAACCTGCATTTTTTTCACTAGCTCAAAAACATTATAGTGACGAGAAGCTATGTCTAATGAATATAACGCCTTACTTAAAAATTCAACATGGTCTCTCGTTCCTCCTTACCCAACACAAAAATTCCACATGGTCTCTTGATGGAACCGTAGCTCGCTATAAAGCCAGGCTTATAGCTAAAGGCTTTCATCAGCTTCTGGGCATAAAATTCACTAAAACCTGTAGCCCAGTCATCAAACCAGCTACTATACATCTTGTTCTTAGCATTGCAGTGTCTCATGGATGGTCTTTGCGACAAGTGGATGTTAGCAGTGCTTTATTACAGGGTACTCCAACTGAAAATATCTTTATACAACAACCTCAAGGCTTTGTTCATTCCCAGTTTCCCAACTATGTTTACGAGTTAAACAAAGAAATCTATGGTCTGAGACAAGCACCACATGCATGGTATACTGAGCTGTGTAATTTTCTTCTTGACAATGGTTTCTTCAACTTAAAATGTGACACTTCTTTATTCATTCAACAAACATCTACTATAATAATTTATCTCCTTGTCTATGTCGATGACATCATAATCATAATCATAATCATAATCATAATCACAGGTAGCAATGATCATGCTAATCGGGTGTTCATAAAAAAGCTTGCAAATCGATTATTCTTGAACGGACCTTGGTACTCTTCCTTATTTTATTAGGAATTAAAGCCTGTCAAACTACTACTGGACTATTTCTTTCACAAAAAGCTACATTCAAGACTTATTAACCAAAATGAATGATGCTAAAAAAGTTTATACTCCCATATCCTCCACAGAGTCACCAAAGCTACATGATGGATCTCTTGCTCATGATGCCACTACGTATAGACAAGCATTGGATTCTCTCCAATACTTATCTCTCACTCGTCCTGATATTATGTTTGCTGTTAATAAAGTCTCTCAGAACATGCACAAACTATCCATCCTTCATTGGGTTTCTGTCAAGAGGATACTAAGATATCTTAAGGGCACTACTAATTATGGGTTATTTTTTAATCAACAACTATCTACATCTCTCAATGCCTTTGCTGACGTAGACTAGGTTGGTAAAATTAATGACAGAACATCCACCTTGGCTTATGTTATCTTTCTTGGTGCCAATCCAATAAGTTGGAGCTTAAAGAAGTAACCTACTATTGCAAGACCTTCAATAGAAAGTAGAAACAAAATATCAGACCATTGCATCTACTCCTGCAGAAGTTAATTGGCTAACCTAACTTATTCAATAACTTAAAACTATTTATTGTGACAATGTTGAGACCACAAATCTTTGTGCTAATACAATATTTCACTCTCACATCAAACATATTGCCATTGATTTCCACTTTGTTCGCGATCAAGTTGCCATACATTTAATATGAGTTTCTCATGTTCACTCTGCTGATCAATTGGCACATTCTCTCACAAAACCTCTTCCAAAAAAACTATTTCAAGCACATCGTTCCAAGCATTGCGCTTGCGGGGCATGATAGAATGGAAAAAAGGAGAAGTTGATCGATCTTGATTAAGAGCAAGGATTTTTTTTTTTGATAATAGTCAATAGTATTAAAAAGAGAATGACTATAAAGATAATAGCCCAGGTTACAAAAGTTTTATCTGCAAAGGAAAGAAAAAGAAAGCAAGTAAGAAAGCAGACAAGGTTTTGAGGCTTTGAAACAGGGGTAGGAAAACATGGGGGCAAAAGAAAAGACAATTGAAATCAGCTCCTCCTTTCTGCAGAACCGTTTGTATCACAGCTGATATGAACATTCTTGCCATCAAGGTCCAAAGAATTGGAGTCAAGCCTCAGCCATAATGTGAAACTTCGGTGAACCATGGAAAAACAGAGTTGAAGGTTAGGGGCAGCGCCATTAAAGATGACATCATTCTGATGAAGCCAAAGATTCCATACAATGCAGGAGAACAAAAGCTGCCATTGAGGATTCCAGGCTTTTATTGCAAAAAACACATCTTGATTCCTGAAGGGTAAGGAAATCATGCTGAAACAAGAAATCTCCCGTGGATACTTTGTCTTGGACAAGGATTATGCCTGATATGCTCCTATCTGATGTGCACGATATGCTGCCCGTAATATGGTGTTGTTGTCTTATGGTAATTGTCTGACTGATTGAGCAAATCTTACTCCACTAATTATGCTTAGTAAAGATTGTATATATTCATCATGAATACAAATATAGAATATCATTCTTCTCTCAAATATTCTGTCCATTTTATTGTTCATGTGGAAACACGATTTTTTTTTTTTTTTAGTTTTTTAGTTTAACGTGGGTGTTCGGGCCAGCTTGCGTGCACCTCGACTAATCCCACGGGCCCTGAAGTTAACGACCATGTAAGCCTCCAGTGACCATCATATGAGCAACCACAGGGCTCGAACCTGAGACCACAGAGGGAGCAAACCTCTTGGTCCCAAGCTTTTATCACTGGACCACCACCTAGATGGTTGGAAACACGATTTTAGTGTGCCGATCTTTGTGGTTTTATCTTGCTTCTTTTATTTCAGTGATCTTTTTCAAAAGAAGGCTTGATTTGTTGACTGAAGCCATCAAATATGACATCGTACAACAATTAATCTGCTCAGGATAAAGCCTTGTCGTTGTTGTTTATGCAAGTTTCAAACTTTTGTAATGGATCTTGGTACCACATGATAAGATTTGATAGAAGATCGATAAAGCTATTGAAAGCTCCAACGTTGAACTTTAAAGGTCCATTGCCAGGGAAAATTTTTGCAGATATTTTTTCCTTCGCATTCAACCACCACAATGCTCATTTTATCATTTGGTTGGCAGATTATTGAAAGGTGGGCAACTTGGATGGAAAAACAACCTGCTATAGATGCTCAAATCGATAAGTTATCTCTTGGAAAGGAAGAGACAATTCAATGTTGATTCGATGCTTCAGCGGAGGTTACATGAGAAGTTTCTTTAGAAGGAATGAATGTATCACCTCGTGGCTTGTAAGTTTGCTATCATGTAATTGTCTGCTGAGTAGTGTTGTACAGTAACCATAATTCATTGGACAATCCTAGTCAAATAAATTTCTGGTGACAATAGAATTACAGATTCTGCAAATTTATGTGAAGTATTTCTCTCTTTTTACCTAATTCTCTCCATACAAAAAAAAGTTTGGTAGATATCTTCTGTCTTGGTTGACAACATTGCTGATAAATATAAATGAATAGTTGGGGGGTTAAATTTGAGGTTTCCCTATCTGAAATTTGTATTCATGAGCCATCTCAACAAGATGCATCAGTCTGGGATTAAAGACTAGGATTGAAATGAAATTTGCATATTACAGAGAACAATTCATGAACTACAAGAAAGTATTGAATTCCAATGCATATGGAGTTCATAGTTACAACAGAGTCGAGCAAAGTAACACGAGCTGCTGCAGGCTAGTCATCCAATATATTGTTGTATTTTCAGAGAGGAAGATCAAGACCTTTCCCAATATCCACCCCAATCACTTGCAGTATTCCTTTGTTTATTATCTGAAAAGATTAATTAAAATATCCCATTATTATAATCTTGGCAAGGCATAATTATTTCTTTAATTAACATATTATATAAATGAAAAAAAAGAAAACTCACCAATTCTACAACGAAAACTCCAATGAGGCCCATCATACAAGCTCTAGAATTCCATATTTCGGCAGTCCTAGTGAATCCAAGAAATGGGGCTTGGAATTTTGGCTCCACTTTTGGCAATTCCACCTGGGAAAAAAAAGAAGAAAAAAAAAAAACAACCATTTTTATGCACAGGGAATTAAAAAGGAAGTAACAAAAAAGAACCTACAAAAGCAAGAAAAAGAAAGAGCAAAATCAAACAGCGCACATACTCCAGGAGGAAGTTTTGCAGCTTGAATTCTAAAGACCGGCTCCTTGGAGGTTTTGGTAATTTGACTACGATGGTTGAACAGAGAGACTTTCCCGTTACGAGGGTGAAGTGTTACAGGTTTTGTGAGGAGGAGAGAAGATGATGAAAGGAGAGATGAAGGAGTAGCCATTTTGTGTTTTGACTTCTTTCCACCACTCCCTTATCTAATCCCCATTTCAATCTCAATCAAATCTTTTCATGTATTGCCTGGCCCACTTCTTAAGTTTGTGGAGATGGGATGCTCAAGAGATGGGATCGAATGAACGATGGCCCTTTCTTTGCTGCTTTTCACACCTTTCGGGTTTTATCTCTTTAAATGCTGTACATGATTAAGCCCCCGTTTGTAATAGTGTTTTAAGGGGCAAAATTTGATTTATTTTTAAAATTAATTTTGTAATTATGTAATTCACTATAAATCTTTTTTTTTTTCACAAACTAATTTAAAACCACGTAAATTATATAAAAAAATATAATTTTATACACTATTTAATTTTATTAGAAAATAAACCTAATTTAAACGATGTTAGGATCAGGTTATTACCAAAAAGATCAATCTTGAGTGGACAAACCCCCCGAATAATTTAGATCTCCACAAGTGTTTAAATATTTTATGGAGATAAAGTTTTAAGCTAAAAATAAACATGGTAAAAAAGTTTTATGTTTAGATAATTGAGATAAGAAATGTATAATCATAATGTTAGAATAAATTATCTTATTGTCCTAAGAACATAGCCCAACTACTCTCACTTGATGGAAATATATAAAGACAAACACAATAAGCAATTCCTTTTAATTTAATATGTTTTGTATGTTTTAGATCATTTTGATATGCTGATATTAAAAATGATTTTTAAAAAATAAAAAAACATCAATGACATGTATTTCGGCACAAAAAGTTATTTGAAAAGCAACCGCAACCACACTGCAAAACATAAACTATACAGAGAGATAGTTAGTGTTTTGATGGCTATTATTTTGTCAAAACACGACATATAAAGAAGACATATTTTGTAAATATAATATTTACTTATGTTGCATTTTCTAATCATGAGTTTTTTATATGTTATATTTTTAAATCATGACAAGTATGTATAAAATGTATTATTTTAACCATAGTTTTTGCAACTATGGTATTACATCCAAAATTTTAAGTTTGATGTGGTAATAGTCTACAATAGCCTGAATAATTTTAGGTCCAGTTTGATATAATTTGTTCGGCCCACTTTCTATTACCACCCGATAACTTTGTCTCATAATGTTGTATCCATGTCCGGCCTATCTTCATGATTTTTGCAGCAATAATGATTTGATTCCTGTTTTTCAAGTGGATTAAACAAAATAAGTAGAATACAAATAGGAAAACAACTAGTTGGAGTGATGTATTTAAGTGAAATAAAAATGAATAGTTAATCTGTAAAAAATCTAATGTTATTAGATCTGATTAAAACATTGATTCTATCAAGTTAAAAGTTCACAAAGTCATTGGCTTGATAGTAAAATTAATATTATGGGTCTAATGTCGGGTCTAATTTGCTTATTTTTACACTAAAACAGTATCAACTTGAAGAAAATTTGATAAAATATTGATAAATATTAGAGAAAAAAACTAAATTGAGATTTTTTGAAACATTGGGGATCTAATTGATAAAATCTAGAGGTTTGGAAATTAATTAAGAATATGTATATAGATTTGGGACTAAATTGAGGTTTTAAACAAAAAGTTGCATATCACCGAAAAAGAAAAATACTATTAAATAACCTGATTATCCAAAAAACTATTAAATAACCTATATTGTTTTTAGTGAAATTTTTTTTTGAAAAGAAACCGCTACTAAAAATCACTTCTTTAAATGGTTAAAAAGCCTTTTAAAAACTGCGTAATTTAAAGGTCGATCTTAGATCGATGGCTTAGCTTTAACCAAATTGGTTAGATGGATCGTATTTCTAAGCTACGTAATTGATGGGATTAATTGAATGGCATGACCCCTAATTAAATAAAATGAAAATAAAAATAAAATAGTAAGTCATGGATCGAAATGAGCTCCACCTTGATGTACACTTGATATCCTTCCAAACTAAAAGGAATGGAAGATGGAGTTGTTAGAACAATCCTTAATTTCTCGGCTTGTTTCTATCGGCAACATTGTTTGCCCTAATCAAGGTTTAACAAACACTAAACACTCCACAAATCAACAATTACTTGATTCGTTTCTGGAAACCATCATCCTTAATTGATTTCTCGTGCCACTTTCGCTTCTTTTTGCTTGTTTCTTGCTTGTTGTTTGATCCTGAATCGTTAAAGAAAGAGAGATCAACATCGCAGTCGTAAATGCCAATCCGCTCCGTGGGCAAAACAGTGACAGGACTTGAAGGACAGCAGTAGGAGTGCTTCTTCCCACAGGCTAGCAAGTTGTACACTGGATTGATTAACTGTGCTTCCATGATGCCATGGCATTTGATCACCACATCATCCTAGTTCATTGATAATAGTATAAATTAATTTCGAATTCACATTAATTATCCGAATAAGGATTTTCGAGTCTTTAATTACCTTGTGATCTAGAGCATTCAACAACCCTTTAATATGGGCAAGGTGGGCATCGGATTTAGATGGAACGAACTCCTCTAGACTGCACCAGAGAGCTGATATAGCGGTTATACTTGGTCGAAATCCCACCATGCTGCAATCTGCGTGCATGCAATATCATTTTAATCATCTATATGTTGAGTTTCAAGAGACATCTCGTAGTTATTCCTGTAGCATCATCCCGATCAATCAATGGGGATGCATGCGGACACCCACACGTACCTTGCATAGCTCCAAGAAGCAGCTCAGTGATTCTGCAGGCAACTAAATCCTTTTGTAGGTAAGAATAAGATTTCAAGAAGTCAATTTCCATCATCAGCAGCTCTACATAAGAATATGCAGTGGTAGAGCCAAGGCGCCAACCTAGAGCCCGTAACAGCACCAATTCCATCCGCTGGATAGTGATTGGTTGGAATGAATGATCCAGGTCTTCCATCTTAATTTAATCACAAGAATAGATCGATGCATAAATAGCTAGTGGCTAGTAATTAAAGTATAATAATCAAGAAAGGCCAACAGTAATTAATGTAACAGTAATCACCTGAATATCATGCAAGCAAGGAGTACGTGTCTCAGTAAATTTGGATGCAACTGATAAGCATGCCACGCACAGCAATTCAACCATCCAACACTTCCATCCCTGGACATCAACGGGATCATAAGATTTAATTAGTTATCTTAAGACAATAACTAATCAAATCTCACAGTTTAAGACAAAAATATAAATGAAAATTTAAGAGCTAATCGAGCCCTTACATGGCACTGATTCATCGACATGAATCGGTCAAGGTAATTGGCAGCGTTGAAGACAGTTTCAAAAGAGAGACTGAGCCTTTCACGAGACTGAAAACATACATATGCATAGGATAATGAGAGGGGTGATTGTGACTTGTACGTAAAAGCAATAATCTATTTGATTAGTATGTTTCTACATATACAAGTTGAGAAACAAACCTTGATGAGCCACTGAATGGCTCTGAGCCTAGCAAACAACAGATTTTTGGTCCGAAGATGTTCTACGTATCCGGGTTCAGGCATGCAAGTGAACTCCTTCTCCAGGTATATAGAGACGGCCTTCTCACAGTCTTCTTTGGTTGTGTAGAATGAGGAAGCAGCTGCGTAGTTCTCTCCATGGCTATAACGTGGTTGATTGTGGTGATCGGGAGTTGCAGGACTAGAAAGCCAGACCTCATCACAGAGCAAGCTATCCATATTATTGAGCTAGTGATTCAGAAGACTCTCTCTCTCTCTCTCTCTCTCATA
>Ga0307518_10001252_pt1 | contig 19089 bp, 22 predicted proteins | sample 25_EM_MG_FD_203889 | JGI IMG/M metagenome (GOLD analysis project Ga0307518, IMG submission 203889) | Populus trichocarpa ectomycorrhiza microbial communities from riparian zone in the Pacific Northwest, United States - 25_EM | ecosystem: Host-associated > Plants > Roots > Unclassified | place...
GCGCCGCCCCCGATGGCGTTGCGAAAGCCACTTTCGCAACGTTGAAGGTTGCGAAAGTGGCTTTCGCGACACCGGCTTCTAGCGGTAAGCCAGCTTCCGCACCAGGATCTCCGCCGGTCCCCGATACGCCCGCCGGTGCATCACGTACGCGACGACGACCGTCAGCAGCCACACGCCGAGCCCGCACGCGGCCGCGACGAACGTGTTGCCGCTCAGCCCCAGCATGAACGGCGGCGCCAGGATCAGCCACGCCACCGACTGGAACAGATAGGCGCTCAGGGTGCGCTGGCCGAGCGCCGAGATCGCGGTGACCACGACGCCGCGGCGCTTCTTGCCGACCGTCATGCCGATGAGCCCGAACAGGCTGATGTAGCCGATCGCGCCGAACAGGCCCGCTCCCTCGTACATCAGCTTGACGAGCCCGGCGGTGTCCTCGTCGAAGCCGACGTAGTCACCGGCGAAGAGCCCCATCGGCAGCGCGCCCGCGATCGCGATACCGAAACCGCCGAACAGGCCGAAAAGGAGCAGATTCCGATTCGGTTCCTCCAGCACGCGCTTCTTCGCCGCCCAGGCGCCGACCCAGACGAAGAGGATCGACGACAGCAGGACCGCCGTGCTCATCGGCCATTCCGTGAGGCGTTCGCGCACAGCGTCGCCGTATGTCGGTGCCAGTGACGACGCGTCCTCGACGGACGGAACCGGCGCGCTCCCGGCGTTCCCGGTGAGCACCAGGTACATCAGCACGGAGAGATAGCAGACGCCGAAACCCAGGTACAGCACCGGAATGCGATAGAAACCCTTGCCTCGCCGCAAAAGCAGCAAGGCGAACACCACGCCGATCACGCCGTACGCGCCGAGCACGTCGCCGGAGAAGAACAGCACGCCGTCGACGGCGCCGAAGACGAGCAGCCAAGCGTGACGGCGGAGCAGGATGCCCCGCGTTTCCGGCCAGGGCCTGCCCAGCCTCTCCTGCCGGTCGGCGAACTGCACCATCCCGTAGCCGAGCATCATGCCGAACAGCGGCAGCGCGCACGCGTGGACGAGCACGAACAGCACCACGAAGTACGGCCGTTCCAGGCCTTCCGGCGTCTGATCGACGCCCGGCGTGTTCCCGAGGAAGATGCTCGCGGTATGCGCCAGCGCGACCAGCAGGAGCGCGAATCCCCTGGCCAAGTCCGGTGCGAGCACGCGCTCGCCCGTCGGTATCGATGTCATGGTTCCCCCTTTAGTATCCAACGTACACTAATTAATGTCCGCCGGATACTAATGACTGAGGAGGGGTTTGTCAGCTCGCTTCGACGAGAGCGGCGATGCCGTCGAGGACGACGCCCAGTCCGAAGTCGAAATCGGAGTTCTGCTCGGAACCGTCGAGGCCCGCGCTCAGGAAGCCCACGGCGTCGGGAAAACGTTCGGGGTCGATCAGTTCGGCGAGGCCCTTGCCGTAGGCCTGTTCCGCCTGCGCCTGGCTCAGCCCGCTGTCCTTCCGGCCCTCGGCGAGCTGGAGGGCCTGTGCGCAGGCGAGGCGGACATAGCCGCCGATCAGGACCAGGATCCCGCCCTTGGTCCCCCAGTCGAGACCGGTTTCGCGCAGCGTGCGCAGGAACGCGTCCATCCAGGCGACCGCGTGCGGACCGGCGGGCGGGCCGGAAAGCGGCAGCTCGACCAGCCACGGGTGGCTCATCAGCACGTCGCGGTTGGCCTCGGCCAGCGTGGTCAGCTCGGCCCGCCAGTCACCGGTGGGCTCCACCTTCGGCGGGTCGCCGATGGCGAAGTCGGCCATCAGCTCCAGCAGCTCCGCCTTCGAACCGATGTGGCGGTACAACGACATCTTGGTGACGCCCAGATCCTTCGCCACGTTCGCCAGCGTCACGTTCGCGACGCCTTCGCGATCGGCGAGGTCCACCGCGGCCGCCACGACACCGTCGATGTCGAGCACGGACGGCCTGCCGCGCGTCGGGCGCTCCGACCGGCGCCAGAGCCGCATCAGCGTCGCCGGTGCGCCTGCCTCGTCGGTCATCCCGACAATTTAACCCGCGTTCGCGAGAGTGAGCCGTACGTGGTTCCGAAAGCGCGGTTCTCCAGCGAGACGTCGACGGCGTCGAGGAACGCCTGCCGCAGTCCCGGCCGGGCGAGGTCCGCGGCGTCGATGCCGAGCCGCACCAGCCCGCCGCGGCGAGCGGCCCTTGCGGCGGCCAGCACCAGCGCGAAACACCGGACGGTCTCCGTGCGGTGCGACGGTCCGCCGAACTCCTGCACCCTGGCGCGCTGGACGTCGCCGGACACCAGGTCCCGCACCGTCGCCAGGTCCGCGCACAACGTGAATCCGTGCTCGCGCAAGGCCTGCAAGGTGCCCTCCGACGCGATCCAGCGCGGCGGCGCGAAGCCGTCGACGGCCATGCCGTTGGCGTCGAGCGCCGCTTTCGCCGCGATCAGGCGCAGCCTGGCCTCGTGCGCGGGCAGTGTCGCGAATTCGGCGCGTTTGCCCAGGTAGACGGCGCGATGAGTGGGTGGGATCTGGTGGTCGTAGCCGTGCAGGAGGACGGAGTCGCCGCTTGCCCGGCGCGTCCGGACCCACTCGGTCACGGGGCCCTCGCCGGTGCGAGCGGCGTAGAGCACGGACAACGGAACCCTGCGCCGGTCGAGCTCGGCCGCGAGATCGGCGCAGCGGTGCAACGTCCGGGTGGTCACGCCGGACAGGGAAACCAGCAAACGTGCGTCCACCCCACCAGTGAGCCAGCCGCGGCTTGCGCCGGACTGACCACGGAGTGAACGCCGCAGGTCAGGCGGGCCAATCCTGCAGCGACCGGCCGGTGATGCGTTCGTAGGACTCGATGTACCTCGCGCGCGTGGCGGCGACGATGTCCTCGGGCAAGGGTGGCGACCCGGGTCTGTCCCGGCGGTGCCAGCCGGACGCCGGACTGGTGAGCCAGTCCCGCAGCGGCTGCTTGTCGAACGACGGCTGCGGGCTGTCCGGCGCGTAACCGCCCGCCGGCCAGTAGCGCGAGGAATCCGGGGTCAGGACCTCGTCGGCGAGCACGAGGTTGCCTTCCCGGTCGACGCCGAATTCGAGCTTCGTGTCCGCGAGGAGGATGCCGCGTTCGGCAGCGAACTCCGCGCCGCGGCGGTACACCGCCAGCGTCGCCTCGCGGACCTCCTCGGCGCGCTCGCGGCCGAGCTGCCCGACGACGTCGGAGAAGGCGATGTTCTCGTCGTGGGAGCCGCGGTCGGCCTTGGTCGCGGGGGTGAAGATCGGCTCGGGCAGGCGGGACGATTCGGTCAGACCGGGCGGAAGTTCGACACCGCAAACCGTGCCGCGCGCGCGATAATCGGCGAGACCGGTACCGGTGAGATAGCCGCGGGCGACGGCTTCGAACGGCAGCATCGCCAGCCGCCGCACCAGCAGCGCGCGGCCGCGGACCTCGGCGGGGATGCGTTCGTCTTCGTAGGAGACAAGGTGGTTGGGGAGGACATCGGAGAGCAGGGAGAACCAGAACACGCTCATCGCGGTGAGCACCCGACCCTTGTCCGGGATGGGCGTGTCGAAGACGACGTCGTAGGCGGAGATCCGGTCGGAAGTGACGAGCAGCAGATGCTCGTCATCGACGGCGTAGAGCTCACGGACCTTGCCGGCGGCGATCTTCGGGTATTCGAGCGTCGTCACGGCTGCACCCTAGCGATCAAGGATGATGGCTGATCATGCCGATCCACTGCGTTTCGTTCACGACCGACTACGGGCTGAGCGACGGTTTCGTGGCCGCGTGCCACGGCGTGATCGCGCGGATCGCGCCGTCCGTACGGGTGATCGACGTGAGCCACGAGATCCCTCCGCAGCAGGTCAGGACCGGGGCCGAGGTGCTCGCCCAGACCGCGCCGTATCTGCCGGAGTCCGTCCATCTCGCCGTCGTGGACCCCGGCGTCGGCACCGCTCGGCGCGGTGTCGTGGTGGTCACCGGCCGCGGAATGCTCGTCGGCCCGGACAACGGGCTCCTCATTCCCGCCGCCGAAACACTCAGCGGGGTGATAGCCGCCTACGAACTCGCGGCGCCGGAATACCGCCTTCCGGTGACGTCGTCGACGTTCCACGGGCGTGACGTCTTCGCCCCCGCGGCGGCGCATCTCGCGCTCGGCGTCGCGCCCGAGGAGTTCGGGCCGCGCGTCGACGACCTCGTGCGGCTGCCGGACCCGTTCGTCGCGGTGTTCCCCGGCAAACTGGTGGCCGAAGTGCTCACGGTCGACCACTTCGGCAACGTCCAGCTGGCCGCGAGCCCCGCCGACCTCGAACTGGCCGGGCTGACGGGCACGGTCTCCGTCAGCAGCGAACACGTCCTGGTGAACGCGCTGGTCGGCGACACCTTCGGCACGGTGCCGCCGGGCCGGAACGTGCTCTACACCGATTCCGCCGGACGGCTCGCGGTCGCCGTGAACGGCGGCTCGGCCTCGGCGGTGCTCGGGCTGGGGCCCGCCCAGGAGTGCACGATCACCTCGTCGCCGACGGCCACCTGACCCGGCCCGGTCACCGCCATCTTGATCCCGAACGAGACGCCGCCCTCGGGTTCGCGGCGGTAGTCGGCGAGCGACCGGATCGGCTCGGGACCGGCCTTCTTCCCGGTCTCCTGATCGACCATCGGCACCGTGCAGCGGATGCAGACCTTGGCGTACCCCAGTTCGAGACCGCCGGCGGTGAGCGAACGGACGTCGTCCTCGCGATGCGGCTCCGGCCAGCCCGCGACGACGATGTTGGGCCGGAAGCGGTCCATCGGCACGGCTTCCGCGCCGCGCGACGCGATGCGCTCGTTCAGACCGTCCAAAGAGGACTCCGAGGTCAGCAGGATCGCGTGCGCGTCGGCGAAGGCCGCGGTGCCGGGGATCTCGCCGTTGGTGACGCGTTCGTGCTCCGGCGCGAGCCCGACGAACACCGACGGCAGGCCGAGGACGTCGGAGAACCACTCGGCGGCCTCCTCGCCCTGGTGGACGCCCTTGCCCTGCCAGGTGAACGTCGCGGCGGGCTGTCTCGGCCCGTCCGTGACCGTCTCGACCAGGAGATCTTCGACGCCGGGAGCGGCGAGACGCAGGCGGGCGCCGTCGTCGAGCACCTCGGCCCGGATCGACGCCATCACCGGATGCTTGCGCTGGCTGCGGAACTCGCCCTCCGGGGAGACGACCATCCAGGCACGGTCGAACCTCAGCCCCGCGGGGGTGACGTCGGCCGTTTCGACGGACGTCCCCGCGCAGCCTTTGACCGGGTAATAGACCAGCTTCGCCACTCTCGCCATGACCGCAGGTTAACGACTCGGGCCTCGTGAGTGGCAAGGACGGTTCTAACCGTCCTTACCACTCACGAGGCCCAATGACTGCTCGCAGGCTCCCTAGAGCACTTGGGACAGGAACCGCTGCAGCCGTTCGCTCCGCGGAGCGTCGAAGATCGCCTCCGGGGCGCCCTGTTCGACGATCTTCCCGTCGTCCATGAACGCGACCTCGTCGGCGACGCCGCGCGCGAAACCCATCTCGTGGGTGACCACGAGCAGCGTCAGGCCGCGCTCGGCCAGCCCCGCCATCAGCGTGAGGACGCCCTTGACCAGCTCCGGGTCGAGCGCGCTGGTCGCCTCGTCGAACAGCATGACCTCGGGCTCCATGGCGAGCGCCCGCGCGATCGCGACCCGCTGCTGCTGCCCGCCCGAGAGCGCGCTCGGCCGGTACGGCGCCTTGTCGGCGAGGCCGACCTCGGCGAGCCGGGCGTGCGCGATCTCCGCCGCCTCCTCCTTGCCGAGTTTGCGAACACTGCGCAGCGGCAGGGTGATGTTGTCCAGCACGCTGCGATGCCCGAACAGGTTGAAATGCTGGAACACCATCCCGACCCGCTGACGCAACGCGTCCGGATCGGACGAGATGACGCTCTCGCCGCCCAGCAGCAGGTCGCCCGAGTCCGGTTCCTGGAGGCGGTTCACGCAGCGCAGCAGCGTCGACTTGCCGGAGCCGGACGGCCCGATGATGCAGGTCGTGCGGCCCTTCTCGACCTTGAGGTTCACGCCCTTCAGCACTTCGAGGGTGCCGAAGGAGACGTGGATGTCGCGGAGTTCGACGCTCGATGAACGTACGGCGGTCGTCATGACATCGGCACCTTTCCGGCGTTCAGGAGTTCCGTTTCGCCACCCTCGTCGTCGACGCGGACCTTCCGCCCGGTGCGCAGCTTCTTGTCGATGTAGTTCACCAGATGCGTCAGCGGCACGGTGATCACCAGGTAGACGGCACCGGCGGCGACCAGCGGCGACAGGTTCCCGGTGTTCGCCGCGAGGTCCTGCCCGATGCGGAACAGATCGCGCTGCTCGGCGAGGAAGCCGAGGAAGTACACCAGACTGGAATCCTTGACCAGCGCGATGAACTGGTTCACCAGCGCGGGCAGCACGCGCCGCACACCCTGCGGGATGACGACGAGCGTCATCGCCTTGGTGTAGCTCATGCCCAGCGCGCGGCTGGCCTCCATCTGTCCTTTTTCGACACTCTGGATACCGGCGCGGAAGATCTCGCCGATGTAGGCGGCCGCGATCAGGCTCAGCGCCAGAATGCCCAGCGGGTAAGGATTCCGCGACAGGGACGGGATGAGGATCCCGCCGCCCTGCCCGATCACCAGGATGGTCAGGATCGCGGGCAGACCGCGGAAGATGTCGGTGTACACCCGGGCGGGCCAGCGCAGCCACGCCTTGCTGGACAGGCCCATCGTGGCCAGCAGCATGCCGAGCACGGTGCCGATCAGCGCCGAGAACACCGACAGGATCAGCGTGTTCAGCAGGCCTGTCCCGAGAAGGTCGGGGAAGACCTCCCAGATGTACTCCCAGTTCAGGAAGGTGTTGAGGAAATCGTCCACTTACTTCTGCCCGGCCTTGAACTCCGCGGGCACCGGCGCGTTCGGTTCGAACCGCTGGTGCACCCTTTCCCAGGTCCCGTCGGCGATGACCGCCTTGAGCCCGGCGTTGATCTTGCCCGCCAATTCGGTGTTGCCCTTCTTGACCGCGAAGCCGTGCGGGATCGTCGTGGTGATCGCCTTGACCACCTTGAGTTTCGCGTCCGGGTTCTTCGCCGCGTAGTCCTCGGCGGTCGCCTGGTCGAAGATCGCGCCGTCGATCGCGCCCGACTTCAGCGCGGCGAGGGCGGCGGCGTCCTGCGGGAACTTCACCGCCTGCGCGGTGGGCGCGTTGGCGGTCAGCCAGCTGTCCGACACCGTGCCCTGGACGACACCGATCCGCTTGCCCGCCAACGAATTCTCGTCGGTGATGGCGACGCCCTCGCGGGTCTCGATGCCGAGCGACTGGTAGTTGTACGGCGCCGAGAAGTCGACGGTCTTGCGGCGTTCGTCGGTCTGCGAGATGCCCGAGCTGCCGATGTCGAACTTCCCGGTGGCGACCTGGCCGAGCAGCGCCGAGAACTCCGTGGAGACGAACTCGAGTTTCAGGTTCTGGTGCGCGGCGATGGCCTTCAGCAGCTCGTTGTCGAACCCGGTGAACACGCCGTTTTCCTGATAGGCGTTGGGTTTCGAGTCGCTGAGGGTGCCGACGCGCAAGGTTTTCGCGCCGGCGTCTTCACCGCCGCCGCACGCCGCCAGCACCGCCAGGAGGACGGCACCGACAACGGCGGCGAGTGACTTCTTCATCGTGATCCTCACGCCTTGAACTGGTCCGGGACCGGGGCCGTCGGCAGGAACTTCTCGTGCAGCTTGACCCAGGTGCCGTCGGCGATGACCTGCTTCAGGCCCTCGTTGATCTTCGTTTGCAGCTCGGTGTTGCCCTTCTTCACCGCGAAGCCGTGGGGCACGTCGGTGGTGAAGGACTTGACGACCTTGAGCTTGGCGTCGGTGCTCTCCTTGACGTTCGTCTCGGCGATCGCCTGGTCGAGGATGTAGGCGTCGACGGCGCCGCTCTTGAGCGCGGCCAGCGCCGGGGCGTATCCCGGGAAGCGCACGGCCTGCGCGTCGGGCACGGTCGAGGTGAGCCACTTGTCGCCGACGGTCGCCTGGATGACCGCGACCCGCTTGCCGGACAGGGCCTTCTCCTCGGTGATCGGCGAGCCGTCCTTGGTCTGGATGCTCATGACCTCGAAGTTGTACGGGCTGGAGAAGTCGACGTTCTTCTTGCGCTCGTCGGTCTGCGCGATGGCCGAGCTGCCGATGTCGAACTGGTTGTTCGCGACCTGGCCCAGCAGCGAGGAGAAGTCCGTCGAAACGAACTCCAGCTTCAGGTTCTGCTTGGCGGCGATGGCCTTCAGCAGTTCGTTGTCGAAGCCGGTGAAGTTGCCGTTCTCGACGTAGATGTTCGGCGGCGCGTCGCTCAGCGTTCCGACGCGCAGGGTCTTCTCGGTGACGGACTCGCCGCCACCGCAAGCGGCGAGCACGGCGACGAGACCCGCGGCCAGCGTGGCGAGGAAGGTTTTCTTCATGGTTTTCAGACCCCCGCGTTCTGCACAGGAAGGCCGGGGCCGCCCTGTTCGAGTTCCTTGGGCAGCGGCTCGGTCTTGAAGAACTGAGCGTGCAGGCGGGCGACGGTGCCGTCCGCCACGGCCTTCGCGAGGCCGTCGTTGAGCTTCTTCAGCAGTTCCTTGTTGTCCTTGCGGACGGCGAACGCGGACGGCGTGTCCTTGGTCTCGACGGTGTAGCCGAACTCCAGCGGCACGTCCGGGTTCTGGTCGATGTACTTCTGCCCGATGTCCTTCGGCACAACCCAGCCGTCGAGGCTGCCGGCCTTCAGCTGCGCGAAACCGGCGTTGTAGTCGGGGAAGCGGACGACGTTGGCGCCCGGGACCTTGCCGCTCGCGAAGTCGTCCTGCACCGACGCCTGCACGACGCCGAGCCGCTTGCCGTTGAAGGCGCCGACGTCCTTGAGGGACGCGCCCTTCTTGGTGAGGATCGTGGTGAACCCGGTGCTGTAGCCGTTGCTGAACGCGACGGTCTTCTTGCGGGCCTCGGTGGTGGAGATCGTGGAGCTGCCGATGTCGAACTTGTTGGAGGCGACGGAGGCGAGCAGGCCGGCGAATTCGGTGCCGACGAACTCGACCTCGAAGCCCTCGCGCTTCGCGATGTCGCGCAGCAGTTCGTTGTCGTAGCCGGTGAAGGTGCCGTTCTCCAGGTAGATGGACGGCGGCGCGTCGGTCAGGGTGCCGACCCGCAGCTTCTGGCCGGTCGTGCTCGCGTCACCGGAGCCACAGGCGGCGAGGGCGAGGGTGGCCGCTCCGGCGGTGACGAGGGCGACGATTTTCGACAGCGTGGATCTCATCGCTTCTTCCGTGGGTTCGGCGCGCAAGGCGCGATACAAACACGCCAGGCCGCCTCATGGGCGGCCTGGCGCTCCGGGTTCAGCGATCGAGATTAGGCATTTCGCCCGATCGAGTAACGTCGTCTCACTCTGTGAACGCCCCGTGGTGGGGCTGCTCACAGGTCAGAGAATCGGTGCCGGCGAGTAGTTCACAGCCTCCGGGAAACGCTCCAGGATGCCCTCGACGCGCGACGCGATCGCGGCCACCTGACGCGGCGCGACACCGGTGAACGAGATCCGGTCGGCGAGGAGTTTGTCCAGCTCACCGCGGTCGAGCGGGATCCGCTCGTCGGCCGCGAGCCGGTCGAGGAGGTCGTTCTCCGCGAGCCCCTGCTCCCGCATCGCGAGCGCGACGCCGACGGCGTTCTCCTTGATCGCCTCGTGAGCGGTTTCACGCCCGACGCCCGCGCGGACCGAGGCCATGAGCACCTTGGTGGTCGCGAGGAACGGCAGATAGCGATCGAGCTCACGTCCGATGACCGCCGGGAAGGCGCCGAACTCGGCCAGCACCGTGAGGAAGGTCTCCAGCAGACCGTCGAGCGCGAAGAACGCGTCGGGCAGCGCGACCCGGCGGACGACGGAGTCGGACACGTCGCCTTCGTTCCACTGGTCGCCGGCGAGCTCGCCGATCATCGACAGGTAGCCGCGCAGCACCACGGCGAGCCCGTTGACCCGCTCGCACGAACGGGTGTTCATCTTGTGCGGCATGGCCGACGAGCCGACCTGGCCCGGCTTGAAGCCCTCGGTGACCAGCTCGTGGCCTGCCATCAGGCGGATCGTCTTCGCGAGGCTCGACGGGGCGGCCGCGAGCTGGACGACGGTGGACAGCACGTCGAAATCGAGCGAGCGCGGGTACACCTGGCCGACGCTGGTGAACACGTTCTCGAAGCCGAGGTGGGCCGCGACGCGCGACTCCAGTTCGTCCAAAGTGGACTCGTCGCCGAGCAGGTCGAGCATGTCCTGCGCGGTGCCGACCGGGCCCTTGATCCCGCGCAGCGGGTAGCGGCCGATGAGGTTTTCGAGCCGGTCGAAGGCGACCAGCAGTTCGTCGGCGGCGGTGGCGAACCGCTTGCCCAGTGTCGTCGCCTGCGCGGCGACGTTGTGCGAACGGCCTGCCATCACCGTGTCGGCGTGCTCGACCGCGATCGCGGTGAGCCGGGCCAGCACCGCGCCGAGGCGGCCGCGCACCAGCTCCAGCGAACGCAGCACCTGCAGCTGCTCGACGTTCTCGGTGAGGTCCCGCGACGTCATGCCCTTGTGGACGTGCTCGTGCCCGGCGAGCGCGTTGAACTCCTCGATGCGGGCCTTCACGTCGTGCCGGGTGACCCGCTCGCGCGCGGCGATCGAGTCGAGGTCGACCTGCTCCAGGACGCGTTCGTAGTCGGCGACGACGCCGTCCGGCACCTCGACGCCGAGGTCGGCCTGCGCGCGGAGCACGGCGAGCCAGAGCTCGCGCTCCAGCACGACCTTGCGTTCCGGGGACCACAGTTCGACCAGCTCAGGCGAGGCGTAGCGGCCGGCGAGCACGTTGGGGATGCGGGGCTTGTCCGTCACGCGGCCAGACTAACCGGCGCTAGGCGAGCGCCGCCTGGAGCATGCGGGCGGCGGCGGCACGGGGCTCCGGGTCGACCTCGATCAGCGCGTTGACCACGGCACCGTCGACCAGGGCGACGAGCCGCTCCAGTTCGGTGCTGTCCACAGGAGTGCCGGAGCGCGCGAAGATCTCGTGGAGCAGTTCGTACAGCTGCGCGGACAGCGTCCGCATCAGAGGGCGAAGGTACGGACGGCGCCCTGTCCCGACGAGGCGTTCATAGCGCAGGAGGACCGCTTCGGCGTCGGCCTCGCGATCCGGGCGAAGCGGCCCGAGGAGCATGTCCAGCACCAGGTCGACGGTGGCCTCGACACCGCGGTTGCGGGTCGCCAGCTCGTCGAGACGCTGCCGCCCGTCCTCCAGTTCCACTTTCGCGTGATGCTCGACCGCGGCGGTGACGAGTTCTTCCAGCGAGTCGAAGTAGTACGTCGTCGAAGCGAGCGGCAGACCGGCTCGTTCGGCGACCGCACGATGCCGCACGGCGTCGAAACCGCCCTCGGCCAGGAGCGACGAGGCGGCCTCGATCAGCTCGGCACGGCGTCGCTCACCCTTCGGTGTGGTCGCTGCGGCGGTCATGGCGGGCTATTTTGCCAGCTCGGTTAATAACGGGCGGCGAGCACGCCGACCAGCCTGTCGACGTCGGACTCGGGAAGCGCGGGCCTGCCGGAGCCGTCACCGAGGCTCACCACGACCACGAGAGACCCCTTGGGGGTGGTCCGCCGCGCCTCGGCCGCCCCGGTTGGCATCCCCGGGACGGACGAACCCGCCGGGTACACCGCCGCGGAGACCGTGCCGCCCGGCACCTGGAACCCCGCCGACCTGGCTCCCGTCGTACAGATGTCGCCGGGCGTCGACTTGGCGACATCCACGGGGACCGGGAGCTCGCCAGCGAGGGCGGTGGCGAGCTCCCGGTCCACCTGGTCGCACCCGTAGGTGCCTTCGGCCACCAATGGGCCGGTCTTCTCTGATCCGCCGCCCCCCTGCTGAGGCGGCGGGTTCGAGAAGTTCGAGGACTCCCCGTCCTGAGGACGTGCGGACGCCGCCCCGGGTTGCCCCGCGGACGCCGCTTCCTGATCGGATTTGGCCGCGGTCCCCATCTCGAAGTCGGCTCCGCCGAGCACGCCGAACATGCCCACTCCGGCCAGTACCAAAACCACCGCACTACAGGCCACCGCGATACCGTTTCGGCGTCGGGCAGTGGCGCGTTTCGAGGCGCGGACCACGTCGGCGGTGTCGAAGGTCGGCGACGGCGCGTCGCCGGGGGCGTCACGGAACAACGCCTTCAGGTCATTCTCGTCCATCCCGTGCCACCTCCTCCTTCTCCATGACCTGCCTGAGGTTCGCCAGCCCGCGCGCGGTCTGGCTCTTGATGTTCCCTTCGCTGCAGCCCAGCGCCTTCGCCGCCGCACCGACGTCCAGCCCCTCGAAGAACCTGAGCACCAGCACGGCCCGCTGCTTCGGGGGCACTTCGCGCAACGCGGTCAGCAGGTCTTCCCTGGTGACGACCTGTTCGCCGAGGTCGAAGCCGTCCTGCGGCGGTTCGGGCAGCTCTTCGGTCTGCCACTCCCGCCGCCACGGCCGCCTCGACTCGTCGATGGCCGCCCTGACCAGCGTCTTCCGCACGTAGGCGTCGGTCGCCGCCCGTTCTCTGATCTTCTTCCACCTCCGGTGCAGCGCGACGAACGCCGTCTGCGCGAGGTCGTCCGCACGATGCCAGTCACCGCAGAGCATGTACGCGGTCCTGCGCACGGAGTCCCGCTTCGCGGCGAAGTACTCCGCGAATTCTTGTTCGTCGCGCTGGTTCACGCGGTTTTTGTCTCCGCTCTTGCCTCGTCGGTGGGTAGGACGGAACCGGGGGCGTCCACGGTTGCATGAGCGGGCGCGGCGGACCAGCCGGGGAGGAGATTCACCGCAGGCCCGTCGATGTGATGTGATCGTACCGTGACCTCGCGCTCTCTTCCGCTGATCGATTTCCGCTCCGACACCGTGACCCGGCCGGACGACGTCATGCGCCAGGCCATGGCGAAGGCCGAGGTCGGCGACAACGTCCTCGACGGCGATCCGACCGTCGCCGCGCTGGAACGTCGCGCCGCGAAACTCCTCGGCATGCCCGCCGCGCTCTGGACCCCGTCCGGGACCATGGCGAACCTGATCGCGCTGAGCATCCATCTCCAGCGCGGCGACCGGTTCCTCGCGCCGCGCGGCTCGCACGTCATCACCGACGAGCTCGGTTCCGCCGCCTGGCTCGCGGGCGGTATGCCGGAGCCGCTGGAGCACGACGCCGGGCCAGGCAGGCCGACGCCGGAGACGCTTTCGGCCGCGATCGGCGTCCCGCGCGGGCCGTACTACGCGCTGCGCACCCCGCTGTTGTGCCTGGAGAACACGCACAACACGGCGGGCGGCGCGGTCACCCCGCCCGACGAGCACGCCCAGCTGGTCGCGATCGCGAAGGAGGCCGGGCTGACCGTGCACCTCGACGGCGCCCGCATCTGGCACGCGTCGGTCGCGCTGGAGGTCCCGCCCGCGGCGCTCACGGTCGGCGTCGACACCGTGTCCGCCTGCTTCTCCAAGGGGCTCGGCGCGCCCGTCGGCTCGGTGGTGGCCGGCAGCGAGGAGTTCGTCGAGAAGGCGCGGCGGATGCGCCAGATGCTCGGCGGCGGCGTCCGCCAGGGCGGCGTGCTGGCCGCGGCCTGCATGGTCGCGCTGGACCGCATCGGCGACCTCGCCGAGACACACGAGAACGCGACCAGGCTCGCGGCGGGGTTCGCCGAGCTCGGCTGGGAGGTCAACGCTCCCGAGACCAACATCGTGCAGGTCACCGCACCGGACCTCGAAGGACGGCTGGCGTGGCTGGCCGGGCTCGGGATCCTGACGCTGCCGAGCTCGGGCCGGATCCGGTTCGTGGCGCACCGGGATCTTTCCGCGGCGGACATCGAAGAAACCCTTCAACGCATCAAGACCGGGGGCTGAACATGAACTGGCTCGTCTTCGACTACGGCGACGTCATCAGCGAGCACACCGACGCGCTGCCGACCCTGGCCAAGGCCTTCGACCTCGACGTCGCCGACTTCGAACCGCACTACTGGGCCGAGCGGGTGCGGTACGACTCCGGCGGCTCGGACCTCGAGTACTGGCAGAACGTCGGCCGCGCGCTGAACGTCCCTGTCGACAAGGCGTTCGCCGACGAACTGACCCGCATCGACGTCGAGGGCTGGACGCACCTCGAACCGGACGTCCTCGAACTGCTGGAAGGGCTGCACGAAGCCGGTGCGGCACTCGCGCTGCTCTCGAACGCGTCGTCCACCTTCGGCCGCTGGGTGCGCGAGCAGGAGTGGGCGAAGATGTTCCGCGTGAAGCTCTTCTCCGGTGACCTCGGCTGCATGAAACCGGACGCGAAGATCTATCGGATCCTGCTCGCCGAACTCGGCGCCGAACCGGGCGACTGCCTGTTCTTCGACGATCGTCAGTCCAATGTGGACGGTGCACGGGCGGTGGGAATGCGGGCCGAACGCTGGGTCGGCGTGACAACGGCGAAATCCGGCTTCGGCTCTTCGGAGGAATAATTCACCCTCACCGCTCATCCGCTTACGCGCGGTGAAGCGGATGACCTACGCTTGAACGCGTCCCAAACCGAGTTACCCCGGTAGGTGCCCATGTCAGCGGACCAGCGCCCGTTCGTGCCCGTCGATTTCGACCGGCCGAGCATCGCGAGGGTCTTCGACGCGCTCATGGGCGGCCAGGACAACTACGAGGCCGACAGGGTGGCGTTGCGCCAGATCCTGGAGATCTCGCCGGACGCGCGGGCGATGGCCAAGGAGGTCCGGCACTGGCTGGTGCGGACCGTGCGCTACCTGACCGACCGGGAAGGTATCGACCAGTTCCTCGACCTCGGCTCCGGCTTCCCGAGCATGGAGAACACGCACCAGGTCGCGCAGCGGTACAACCCCGAGGCGCAGGTCGTCTACGTCGACCGGGATCCGGTGGTGCAGGCGCACGGCCGCGCGCTGCTCGCGGCGAACGACTTCGCGCACATGCTGGCCGCGGACCTGACCGAACCGGCTGACGTCGTCGAGGAACTCGCCCGCACCCACCGGCTGGACTTCGACCGGCCCGTCGGGCTGGTCCTGTGCGCGATCGTCCACCACATCCAGGACCTCGACGAGGCGCGGAAGATCGTCCGCGCCTACGTCGACGCGCTGGCCCCTGGCTCGTTCGTCGCGCTGCTGCACCAGCACAACCCGGCCGACGGCTCCGAATCCGCCGACGTCGCGACAGCGCTCGAGAAGCGCTTCAACGGCACGGGGCTGGACACGCTGTACCGCACGCGCGACGAGATCGAGTCGTTCTTCGAAGGACTCGATCTCATGGAGCCCGGGCTGACGTACCCGCACCTGTGGTGGCCGGACGGCCCGCGCTTCACCCCGCTTTCGCCCGTGAACTTCACGTCGCTCGGCGGGGTGGCGCGTAAGCCTTAACGGCGGAGCTGCTTCGGGGTGCCCTTGCCCTTGATGGCGCCGTACGCGGCCGTGCCGAGGAAGACCGCGCCGCCGATGACGGCGATCCAAAAGACGGCCTTCACGAGGAAACCGAGCACGGATCCGAGCACCATGAAGGCCACCCAAGCCAGGATCAGCCCGCCGACGATCTTCCAGAACATGGCATCCTCCGATTGCCTCACCGTGCCCAAGCGGGCCCGGTGAGTCCAGGTTGTCAGGCGGAGCTCGCGAGCGCCTTCATTCCGCCTAACGTTCAGGGTGATTTCCGGGTTCCCCCTGACCGGTGAGCCAGTCGCCCAGCCTGCGGACGCCCTCATCGATGTCCTCGCGAGAACCCGCGAAGGAGAACCGCACGAACCGGCCGCCGTCGACCGGGTCGAAGTCGATCCCGGGAGCGATCGCGACACCGGTGTCGGCGAGGAGCCGCTGGCACCAGCTGAGACTGTCGGTCGTGTACGCGGAGACGTCGGCGTAGGCGTAGAAGGCGCCTTCGGCAGGCGCGAGCTTGTCGATGCCGATGCCCTTGAGACCGGCGAAGAGCACGTCGCGGTTGGCCCGGTAGCGCTCGACGTGACCGTTGGCCTCCGCGTACGCCTCCGGGGTGAACGCGGCGACCGCGGCGTGCTGGGAGACCGCGGGCGGGCAGATGGTGAAGTTGCCGGTGAGGACGTCGATCGCGCGATGCAGCCGTTGCGGCGCGAGCATCCAGCCGAGCCGCCAGCCGGTCATGGCGAAGTACTTGGAGAACGAGCCGAGGACGAGCGCCTCGTTGCCGTACTGCCAGGCGCAATCGAGCCCGGCGCCGTAGGAGATCCCGTGGTAGATCTCGTCGCTGATCAGTTGCACACCGCGTGACGCGCACCAGCCGCTGATCGCCGCCAGTTCACCCGGCGGCAGGACGGTGCCGGTCGGATTGCTCGGACTGGCCACGATGAGTCCCTTGATCGGCCCCAGTTCGTCGAGCAGCGCGACGGTCGGCTGGAAGTTCGTGCCGGCCCCGGTGGCGAACTCGACGACCTCGCAACCGAGCACTTTCAGCAGGTTGCGGTAGGCCGGATAGCCGGGACGTGCCATCGCGACGCGGTCGCCCGCCTCGAAGGCGCTGAGGAACGAAAGCAGGAAGCCGCCGGAGGAACCGGTCGTCATGATGACGTCCTGCGGGCTCACGTCGACCGGGTACGTGCGGTTGTAGTGCTCCGCGACGGCCTCGCGCAGCTCCGGGATGCCGAGCTGCTCGGTGTAGCCGAGGTTGTGGTCCTTCAGCGCCCGTTGCGCGGCTTCGAGCACCGGTCCCGGCGCCGGCGCGGACGGCTGCCCGGCGAGCAACGGGACCAGGTCGCCGTGACTGCGCTGACGGGCCTGCGCGGCCGAAAGGACGTCCATGACATGGAACGGCGGGACGTCGGAACGTGCGGCGGGACCGGGGATCAGCATGGGGGTGAGGCTAGCTCGACTTCGCCAGGAGAACCGCGTAGCCGTCGAGGAGCCGTTGCAGGCCGAACTCGAAGAGCGTGTCGAGGTCGTAGTCGAACGGAGCGCGCGAGACGACACCGGCGAAGTTCGGGAAACGACCGCCGGACACCAGGTCCCAGAGGATCGGCTCGTGCTCCGCGAGCCAGGCGTCGGCCGAGACCGCCGTACCGGATTCGGTGTCGGCCTCGGCCTCGAAGTTGAGGGCGATGCCGCGCACGTGGTTGAAGATCGTGATGTGCGCGTACATGATCGTCGACGGCGGAAGGCCGTGACCGTCGAGCGCGCGAGTGGCCCAGTCCGCGTGGGTGAGCAGGTTCGGCAGCGGCTGCGGGCGGGTGATCGAGAGCGCCTGCGCGAGCCAGGGATGCCGCCGGAACAAGGCCCATTGCGCCCTCGCCATCAGCTCCAGCTGGGCCCGCCAGCCGGATGGCGGTTCGGGCGGGAAGCGGATCTCGCCGAGGGCCAAGTCCGCCATTTCGAGGATCAGCTCCTCCTTCGCGAGGACATGGCGATAAAGCGCCATCGTCGCGACGCCGAGACCGGAGGCGACGCGGCGCATCGAGAGCGCGCGGATGCCCTCGGTGTCGGCGATCCGGATCGCCGCCTTCACCACTCGCTCGCGTGACAGCTCCGCCTCGGTCCTCGGCGCGGCCTTCCGGGTGCGGCTCGCGACGACCGTGCCGGCGCCGGGTTTGGCGACGACCAGGCCGTCTCGCTTGAGAGTGGCGAGGACCTTCGTCGCGGTCGCCATCGCGACACCCCACTCGGCGATGATCCGGCGGGTCGAGGGGACCTTGTCGCCCTCGCGAAGCTCGCCGGACGTGATCCGGTGACGGATCTCGGCGGCGATCCGCAGGTAGGGCGGATCGATTCTGGCCATAGTGCACCTTACCGTGTTCCCGGCGGCGCCCTAGCCCGATCGCACTAGTGCATTGAAGGTTTTCCAGCGGTTTTCCTGGGCGTTCGCCGAAGTGTCCATACGTTGTACGCAATGCTTCAAAACACCGTACACAAGGAGCGGACATGCGGAAGGTCCTGATTTCGGGCGCGGGAATCGCCGGTACGACGCTGGCGTACTGGCTGCGGCGGCACGGAATGGCGCCGACGGTGGTCGAGCGGGCGCCCGCGCCCCGGGTCGGCGGGCACGCGGTCGACATCCGCGGTACGGCGCTCGGCGTCGTCGACCGGATGGGGGTGCTCGGGCGTCTCCGGGAGCTGCGGACGGACATGCGCGGGATGTCGTTCGTGAACGGCGAGGGCAAGACGCTCGTGAGGGTCACCGACCACACGCTGACCGGCGGGCTCACCGACAGCGAGGACGTCGAGATCCTGCGGGACGACCTCACCGACACACTGGCTTCGGTCACCCAGGAGGGTGTCGAGTACGTCTACGGGAACTGGATCACCGGGATCGCGCAGCGCACCGACGGTGTCCGGGTCGCCTTCGCGCGCGGAGAGGCTCGGGACTTCGACCTCGTCATCGGCGCGGACGGGCAGCACTCGGCCGTGCGATCGCTGATTTTCGGGGCGGAGAAAGAGTTTTCGCACTACATGGACACCTATCTCGCGGTGTTCACCGTGCCGAATTTCCTCGATCTGGACCGCTGGCAGACCTTCCACATGACGCCGGGGAAACTGGCCGGGCTGTACAGCGCGCGAAAGAACACGGAAGCGCGGGCGATGCTCGGCTTCCAGTCGCCGGAACTCGACTTCGACCGGCATGACCTTGAACAGCAACGAAAACTGATCGCCGACCGGTTCGTCGGCCATGGCTGGGAAGTGCCGCGGCTGGTTCGCGAAATGGCGTCGAGCGAGCTGTACTTCGACTCCATGACCCAGATCCGGATGGACCGGTTCACCGAGGGACGGGTCGCTCTGGTCGGCGACGCGGGCTACGGTCCTTCGCCACTTTCGGGACAGGGCACCAGTTTGGCGCTCGTCGGGGCCTACGTGCTCGCCGGTTCACTGGCCGCTTCTCTCGACCACCGCGCCGCTTTCGCTTCCTACGAAAGGGAAATGCGGCCGTTCGTGCTCAAGAACCAGGCGCTGGCCGCGATGAACCAGAAGAATCAGACGCGGTTCCGACAGTGGAAACAGATCCAGTCGATGCGGGTGTTGCCTCATCTGCCGTTCCGGGACCGGTTGATGAAGGCGGCCATGCGGCCGCTCACTGAAGCCGCGAATGCCTTGGCACTCAAGGATTACTGACGGCCGGCCGTTGGGGCGCGCG
>Ga0307518_10001253_pt1 | contig 19081 bp, 4 predicted proteins | sample 25_EM_MG_FD_203889 | JGI IMG/M metagenome (GOLD analysis project Ga0307518, IMG submission 203889) | Populus trichocarpa ectomycorrhiza microbial communities from riparian zone in the Pacific Northwest, United States - 25_EM | ecosystem: Host-associated > Plants > Roots > Unclassified | place...
TAATGGTTGATACTAATAATGATGTAAAAAAAGTGGGAACATAGAGGGCTGCATGAGGAAATTAGGACTCTGCCTCTATGCATTTTTCTATGGTGCAAAGAATTAGACGATGAACAATCATCTCATAAAACATCTAATATTGGTTGTTTCACATGAATTTATGGTGATGATGGATTATTAGGCTTGGATTAACATCTATCTATTACATTTATTAAATGATCATTAGGTATTGTGACAACAATTTTGCTTGTATTCTTTTTTGGTGGCATGATTGCTAATCAATGAGATAAATGGTAAATCTAGTCCTATTGAGCGTGTCAATCTAGTCCCCCATGATTGATAATTGTGTGATTAATCGCTGACTAGTTTGTTTACCAATTATTAATTCTGTAATTAATTATGCTATTTATTCTTTGTTTTTTCTTTCTAATTAAGGAGAAAGTATAGTTATGAATTTATTCCTGAATGGAGACAAATAGCAGCCTTTCAAAACCAAACAGAGTGTGGGAGTATCAAGATTTTAGACCTTAAGAAAAATGACCATCATTCCTAGTAATATAAGTATTGAAAGAAATTGCATAGGTAGGGTTGGCTATCATTTCCAATAACTAGGTGACCTATTTATATTGGTACAAATTTTGAGTTTTACATAAATATCTAATTCTAATCTCATACATACTGTTTATATATATATATAAAAAAGTGTGACACTATGTTGTCATACCTGAACATAAATTGAACTTGCCAAAATAAAATGAAAAAAATATAAAAAATTAGAGTTGTCACCTAGTAAGTAAAAGACACCAGGGACTCTAATTCAAAGCACTAGTCTTATAGATTTGGATAGAAGGGTTAGTTATACCTAATAGAAGATCGACGTCACCCTTACTACATTCATTTAAATGAAATATTACTTTTACTTAGTTTTTCTCACAAATCTATTTTTTAGTTGCTATCAATTTCCTAATTGTTTTAAGCTCGTTTTCTATTTATATTTTGAATTATTTCTAATTAGTTAAAAAAAATCAATGCTAGTCCCTTAAAAAAAGATTTGTCAATTTGATTGTTCATGAAAATTTTGACATCAATTATTTTTAAAAAAACTTTGGTTTTCAAGAAAATTCGATATCGGTCCTTAAAAAAGGAACTTAAAAAAAAAGTCATTCGTGAAAAATTCAACATCGATCCCTTAAATTGACGACATGTAATTCACAAAAAATTATATGGAAGGAAACTATCCCTCATGCAACTAAGAAAAATCCAGACTGTGTACGTATGTATTTTATATGGAAGGAAGATGCAAACCTAAGACATGAGCTTGCTAAAAACAAATGGAAACTTAACCTCTAAAAACTGTTTTTATTTTTTCATGCAAAGGGAACTTTAGTGGAATTAAATGGATCCTTGGAGAAAAGTAACAGGTTTTAAGAATGACAATAACATGGTAAGCTGGAAGTTGCATGGCTTACACAAAAAAAAAGGTTTTGATATTGCTTTTTGTAAAGATAATGGACATGGTATACAGAAACTTTATCTCCCTATTTATTTCAAACAAAAGGCTTGGAAGACTTGAAAACTGGTTTCATATGCCGACTCTTTTTTAATTTGTGTTAGTTTAAACCTGTCATCATGATCTTGAAACATTGCAAGACAGATTCAGTGAAAGACACAAAAGTACCCTCTCATGCAGTAATTAAATTTCTCTAGATTTGCAGGATAAGAAGCTTACGTGCACAGAAAACAAAAAAGAAAAATCCATAGCTGGAGTGTTTTTCTGTTCACAAATCTGTTTTCTTTCAGCATCACAGTACATTTCCCCTCACAGTGTTTTCTTTTTGCTTAGTTTCTTAGATAGTACTGAATTGCAGGGTTTCAAAAACAAGATTTCGAGTTGCAGCAACACGTTATCGACTGGATTATGCTCTCATGACTAAAAAAACCAACGATGATGACTTCTGTAGACCCTTAACTTTTTTTATTGGGTTTATCTTTTCTTAAGATCAACGGATGGGTATTGCTTAACTGTTGATGATGTAATTCTTGAGTTGAACTAACGTAATTCAATGGTTTATTCCGTCTTCATCAAAGTATTTAAAGTGGGATCAAGTTAAAGCGGCTGCAGATGAAACATGGCTGGCTCTGTCAATGATGACATGCTGGGAAGGCTTGAAATCGTGGGTTTCTGGGCTTAAACCAATGTCCAGATTCTGTCAGAAGATTACCATCTGCCGTTTCTTGGGCTCAATTAGACCTACAGCCCATTTGTTTTTATACTCGTTTTTCTAACTCATCCTTTATTTTAGTTTCCTCTACCTGAAATTTTGACCTGAATGTTGCTCCTGGATCCTGGGGAATTTCAATTAAAGCTCCCTGGAGGCTGCTGTATAATATTACTTACCTTTCTTATTACAAATATGTGGGCGAGTAGATAGATTTTTTCTGGTTCTTTTGGATATGCCAATGCATGTTGGACTACATAATGAGAGCAATCCGTTCTGTAAAATTGCCTCGAAACTTCATTGAAAGAAGATTACACACACTGGCGCTGTATTAAGTCAAGAGAGTGCGTAAATAGATTGGTTCATATCCGATGTATTTTAAAGAAATACCCTTATGGGATGTTTTTGAGATTTTTCTTGGATATATGTTATAGGATGATTAGTTCATTAGCTATGGCCTATAAGTGTGTTGTATTATTGTTAAAGCCCTGCCTCATGATCGGCAGCGGCACCAATCTTTTGTAGAGTAAGCTTTTGGACACTGATCACATAATAAAGGTCATGTCAATGACGATCATTCACAGGAATAGGTTCACTAAACTCTCATCATGATATTGTAGCAAAAAACGAGATAAAACACGTAATTGTACCTGGTTTGTAGAGTTAACAATCCTTGTTCGTTGATGAGACACTTGAGCGCATTAGAATTATAGGACACACTGTGTATCTGCCTTGAAGGTCTTGCTAATCCTCCTGCCTTTTGATAACACGTCTTTTTTTTGCTTCTTTTCTACTCTTTCTTGTTTTCTCTCCTTTAGAATTTTCCTCCACACTCTGTCTGTCTCTTCATGTCTCCTCCTGTGTGTCTCACCGTATAAGTCTGCAGGGATGGAAGGGTATTTATAGGTTAACCTTCAGGGGTTGTAGAGGCGGTGATTTGGAGTAAAGAGGGCTAAAAATCTGGGAATTAAGGCCGATCGTTGGCATGCATTTGGAACAAATTTGGGGATCGGTTCAAGGAATCAATATTCATGGTTCTTCGAATTTTGATTGGAACTGGGGTGTTAATGAAAAGAATCGAAGATATTTTGGGCCATTCGAAGATCAATTATGGCTGGGAATTGAAGGAGAAGATAGCGACTCGGGCTAATATAACGAGAAACTTTTTTCCAGAATTGAAGAGCAATAGAACGACATGTCGTTCCTTTCAAAGTGGAATGATATTTTGTTCTGGGGTTTCGACCACGCGATGTTTCACTTTGAGTGGAACCACACGTCGTTTACAGTTAAAATTAGGGTTGTGTAGAAAATCCAATTTAGTCCCTTGATTTCGATGTTTTTTTGGTTGTAATCCTTGGTTCTCTAGATTTTTAATTTAGAACAATTTGGACTTTTATCTTCAAACTTTCTTTAATTAAACCCTCGGTTAACCCAACTTTAAACCCCTAAATTGCCTTATTTTATAGTTGGTCCTTGATTTGTAATTTTAACCAATTTGACTCTCTATTTGATTTTATTCTTCAATTAAGCTGACTTTTCAATTTGGTCATTTATTTCAAATTCATCATTAGTTCTTTAATTTTTATAATCTTAGCAAAATTAAATCAAATTAAGCTATATTTATTCAATTAAGTTTCCAATTATAACCCCAACCATTCCTGGATTTATTTAAACTTTTCAAACTCAAACCTTGACTTGTTAAACTCAATTATGGGTCAAATTTTGCTCCCAACTATATTTTTATCTTTTCAACTTTTTTTCTAACTTAATTTGACACATAAAATTAAATAAAAGTGACAAGTAAAAAAAGATTAAAATTGACATGATTTATTAGAAAGGCCATATTTGGATTTTTTTTAAATTTTTTTTTCAATATATATAAAAAAATAAGGGGTCAAAAATTAGGTTATGACAAAAAAATTACACATTGAATTCTAATACAATATAAACTTCTCCTTATTGATAATAATGTCAATAATATTGAATTATGAGATATATCTTGCTCATTTAAATTTGTTTTTCACATAACCATCTATTGGTGAGTTACTCGAACGAAAGCCCATGTTCTTTCTTGTCATCTCATCTCTTTTGTTTATCTTGCAAGCTAACCTAGTTGTGTCCATTGGATCGTGGGAGGCATTAAGTAAGGATTTAAGACCAACTTTGTCTTCATAAATTGAAATGGCATTAAGTTCTTTTTTATTATTATTATTCTTGTAGGTCTAACATCTTAGCTAAAATACGAAAAAGTTTTTACTAAATTTATGGTGAAAAATGTAAGCTAAAATATAGATTTTCACAAAAATATTACAATTTAAATATGTATATGAAATATATTAGTTTCCTTAGGGATATCTAAACAAAACTATTGTGGAGAAAAAATGCTTTACTAAAAAATAATAGATCTATGTATGGATGTTTAACTTACTATAAGACTTACAATAAGGTTATATCTTTTTGGATAATCATATGAGTTTAACACAATAGGATGTTATAACCTAGTTCTACCATCTTACTTGCCCAATGGTTTTGAAAACATGTGGAAGTAATTCATCTTTGAAAATCTCATGACACAAGGAGATGCTACTTTATTTTATTTTTTTAAAATGAAAAATAATATATTTTGACTTTACCTTGATTAAGGTTGGCATAGAAAGAGGACGAGTGAATGATTATATCCGGTCTGTGTTTAGGTCAAACATGTCAACTTTAAGGACAATGCATGGCCTAAAAGCTTGATCATTTCTTATATAAAGCATTATGCAAAGCAAAAACGTAAAACATTTTTTTTTTGTTATATATATGAGTTTTGTTAAGTTTATTATTCCAAAAAATATAAAACCCTAGATTTATCATGTATTTTAAAGAAGATTATAAAGAAAACCTAGTTTGCATGCTTATTATGCTCACATGTTTAACATATAAATATCAAAAAGTTATTGCGAAGAAGAGATGCATGGACAATAATATCATAATCAAAATATGATTCTAAATTTAAGGACACATAAAGTAACAAAGTGTAGATCTGAATTATCATGTTTTTGCTTATTCAAAAGTTTGAATTATCATGTTTTTGCTTATTCAAAAGTTGGTTATGATATTATATCTCAAGTTAAACATATAACCAATTTATATATGTTTGAAAAACTCAATTTGTTTTTGTGTAAGTTATATTCTATAACCTAAAGAAATTTATCATTTTATTTTTCAATTCATACACCCATAAGGATAGTATAAAATTCACATATTAATTTTAACAATAATATTATACATAATAACAATATTGAAAGAATAAAGTACATTCTGAAGGCTTTTACTTTTTCCTTTCGCTTAGCAATGCTCGTGTAAGGTTAAAGGATCTTATGACTCCCTAATTCCAACCTAGGTTTGCATTTGACAAAAGAATTGTTTTTCTCTTAAAAATAACTTCTTGAGATGGATAAGTGAGCACTATTTTGCTTAAAATGATGCTACGAGACATTCAGAGATATATATATATATATATTTGGAGAAAGAGGAATAGATGTTTAAAGAGTTGAATTCTACTTTTATTTTTTAAATTTAAAAAGGTCTCCATATATTTAAAGTATGATGTTGGTGTGGTGCTATTTATTTATAGAGGTTAAAATGAGACGAGGGAAAAAATGTTTTGGGATCAGGGTTAGGGTTAGGGTTAGGGTTAGGGAAAATAACCCAAAACACATAAGGACTTAAAATTAACGTTATAGGGATGGACAACCAATCATCTGTGTGCACTGATTTTTGGCACTAATCATTGATGTTTGGTGGTCCTCTAACATCAATTAATGAATACTAATTTTAATTGATAATGATAAGGTTCCAAAATATAATTGTACCTAAAATAGATGGGTCCTTCATTTGCTTGAGCCTAATGGACGTACGTCATTCCTTTGGTTGAGACCAATAAAGTTGGGTCCTTTCTTTGGTTGAACCTAAGGGAGGTTGAGTTTTATAGAGGGTTTTTTGGGCCCTTCAATTTGAGTTTATCAATAGCCCCCAAAGTCTTTGTGATGTTTATATGTAAAGACTTGTAAAAGTATCTGGTATGACGAGTTTATCAAATTTGTTTGTATGAGAAGCAAGATGAAAACCGAGTTAATATACTAGAGAGCCTATGTGTAGGGGTATGCCCCATGTTTTAAAAAAGAATTTCTAAATATATAGAGGTGAACCATAAAGGAAGCCATACTTAGAAAATTTCCAGGCGGGTTAGTTGAAACCATAGAGGAATCCATACTTAATTTTTATAATAGATGGAGAAATCCAAAGAAGGTAAGCCTATATTTAGAATTTTTTCTAAGAGGGTAAGAGGAACCCATGGAGGGTAGAGCTTGTATTTAGAAAATTTCCAAGTGATTGAGGGGAACCCAAGGAAGGTGAGCCTATATTTAAAAAACTTTCTAAGAGGCTATCAATGCCCATACTTGAAAATTCCCAAGGGGCGAAGGAGACGTACCCATGTCGACACCCATACTTAGAAAATTTTCTAAACGATGAGGGTGAACCTATACTTAGAAAATATTATAAAAGGTTGAGGGGAATGAATCCCTATTGACATCCATACTTAGAAAAAATTTTAGGGGCGGAGGGAACGTACCCATGCCGATGCTCATACTTAGAAAAGTTTCTAAGAGGCGATAGGAACCCAAGGAGGGTGGTGTTATTGCATTAAGGAGACCAAGTCAATCCCTTTCTTGAAGAATTATTATATTTGTTTAAGAGATGGAGACTTGTGGCCTTTCTAGTGATGATATGGGGCATGAGAGCCCCTCACTAGAGAGAGAGAGAGGCCAAACCTAAAAGTAGGAGATTCAAGATCATCCTTGGAGATAGGATGTTCGAGAGCCTATCTAGAGAGTTGTGTGTAGTTCTGTGGGTTCCAATTAACCTTAGTAGTATAAATTTTGTCATAGAACGTGGGTTCTGTTGCTTTGTTGAAATTGGCCATCCCAAGTTATCATGAAGGGTGGAGAAACCACACTAGGAAGAACCTTTTCCAATGAGATTGTGTAGTCACACTAGGGAGAACCTTTTCTAAGGAGATTGTGCAGCTGCACTAGAGAAGGAGAACCTTTTCCAAGAAAAGAGTGCAGCTGCATTAGAGAGAACCCTATCCAATGAGATTGTGCAATCGCATTATAGAAAACTCATTCCAAGGAGATTGTGCAATCGCACTAAGGAGAGCCTCTTTCAAGGAGATTGTGCAAAAGTTCAGAAGCCCTCATTAAAGATATATAGATAGAAAATGTATGTCAGAGAGACAAGTATTTTAATTTAAAATAAACTTACTTCATATCAAGAATAATATAGCTTGAGGTGATTTGTTGAACTTTAGGGAGCCCTCTCATTCATCCCTTGGAGAGTGGTGTTATTAAATTAGAAAGATCCCTAGTCAATCCTTTCTAAAGATAGGGATGTTACAGGTGCCAATATTTACTAAGCTGCAAAACTTGATTTTACCCTTGATTGACCAACACAACTCGGGTGATGGGTTGCACTTGGTTGATAAGTTATTGGAAGTTTGAAAGGGAAAAAGTGTTGATGGTAGGGGTGTTCAAAATAACCGATTAACCGAAAAAACCGATACAACCAAAGAAAAATTAACCGAAAAAACTGAACCGAAATAAAAAACCGATTAAATCGATTTTCAAAACCATAAATTTTAACAGGTCTGGTTCGGTTTCAGTTTTCAACCAGAAACTGTACCAAACCGAACCGAATCCACTAAAAAATTAACAAAAATTTATGGTATAAATAGTTAACTTGCGCTAACCCTAACAACTAACATAACCTTCCTGCCTCTGGCTCTCACAAAAAGTCGTCTCCTTGCCCAGAAAAATTCTCAATCTTCCTTTCCTAGTTTCTTGACATAGATAAGCAATTGTATATATACGAAAAGTAGTGAGGCAGCCATAAAAGACATCAAATGCCCTTTGCGTATAAATCTCCTTTTGCTTGTACTGTTTGCTGTTTGCAAGATTGGCGATGGATATTTAAAGGCTCGAAGTCATCTTTATCTCAAGTATCTGAAAACTTGGCACATATTTGATCAATTCCACTAAAAGATTGAAATAATTTATGTTTTCTAGCCATATGGGACAATGATTTTTCACATGGAGGATCCAATACCACCGATGGCTTGTCCAACGGACTCCTGAGCGACGACAGTGCTGGCCTCGAAGGAAGCAGAGAGATCATAGTCGACGCGTGAAGCGACATCGCGGATAATAGAGGAATCATTTTTCAAGCCGGATTCGAATTCTTCCAGGTCTTTCTTGTAGATTTTGATGACGGATTCAGATTTGGTTGCTAAGGTTTGGTTGAGAGAGCCAAAGGACCAGGTGGAGTTTTGGGTTGGCGGGTCAGGGTTCGGGTTTTCAGAGCTAGGAGGAGGGGATTTGGGGGAGTCTAGATGATGGGATTAGGTTTCCTGGTTTTTTGCCAAAAAAACCGGATTTAACCGAATCGGTCCGGTTCGATTCGGTTAATATTCCATAAAATTAATGTAATTCGGTTCGGTTGGTTTTTTTAGTCTAAACCGAACCGTGAACACCCCTAGCTGATGGTAATGGGTAGATCTATCAAGCGTTTTAACCCAAGTGTTTTATGGTTGTGTGTTATGGAATGACTTGGAAATGTCATTAGAAAGAAACTGATGGTTGTTTTTATTAGTTTCCCACAAACGGTGTCATAACTCAATCTTGGATCCCTAAAATTATTTATAAATATATATCTTTTATTATTTTATTATTATTAAAATAAAATAAAATTTTAGAACACAATGAGACAAGCTTTAAACCGCAGAAGATCAAGAAGTTAGAAGAATGACTAGATTGGGATATTTTGACAAGATAGGCTGAAGAAAAACTTAATTTAAGACAAAGTTTAAGGTTGAAATATTATTTGACCAAAATTAGAAGAATTAATTAAGTTTGAGAACTTAATTAAACTTTTAATAGGTTAAATTGACTTAATTAAGGAGTTAATTGAAGCAAATTTAAGTTTAAAAGTCAATTTGGTCAAATTTGGAAAAATTAGTTGAGTTCAAGGATTTAATTAAACTTCTAATGAGTTTTAAGAATTCAATCACGGACTTAATTGATGGTAAATTAAGTTTTGAGGCCTAATTCGGGTCAATTCATAAATATTGGAAGAATAGGGACTTAATTGAAACCTTAAGGAACCAAATTGGTGTAATCAGGGGTTCAATTGAAAGAAATTAAAATTTTAAAGGATGTTGGAGGGTCAAGATTGAAGACTCTCATGACCAAGGACCAACTTGTTTAAAACGCGTAGCTTTATGGATTAAAATTGATCAAAATAGGGGTCAATTTGAAAGAAATTAAAAGTTCAGTGAACAAATTGAACAAATTGAAAACCAAGGACCAATTTGAAAAAAAAAAGCAATTGAATCAAAAGAGACAATTTAAAATTTTTAATGGTACAATTGCATAAATTAAGAAGTTGAAAGGCCAATTGAGGGCACACGTGATGAAATTGAAACAACAAGGACCAAATTAAAGATTACTCAAAATCCCAATTAAGGAACCCTAATTTCTAGGGTTTAAACAGACGATGTGTCATCTGCCTTTATTCCCAACCGATAGAGCTGAATGAGTTGCCACCTTCAAGTGACTAAACATGATGACTCCAACCACCTCTTGGACTCCAACCATCATTGATCGAAAGAGGAGTTTCCCTTCTTCACGGTGGTGCCACCCTTGTTCGATGTTTGTACCCCACCTGCCATGTGCAAACCCTCAACTTCTTGTCCCAAGTCATCTTTAACTGATTCAAAAATCTTGACAGTTTTCATCCAACTTTGAATCAATGGCAAAGAGCTATACGTCTCCCAATGAAGTGTGGTTTGATTCTAATTGAAGAAAAACATCCCCTTTATAATGTCTATGGCTTAATCTTTTCCAATAACTTCTCATCTGCCACGATTAAATCAAATAAGAGGCACTTCCAGTCAACTATTTTTTGACCTGTTTTAGCTCTTTATTTTCCAACTCTTTCTAAAAGCTCCCAAAGTTTGTTAAGGACCTGGACACAAGAAAAAATGAAAGGAAAGAGATGAAAAAACAATCTCTAACACAATAGATAAGAGAATCCTCTATATGCTAGTTTTAACCAAGGATGAAAGATGGTTTTGTAACCTCCTGCCCTTGAAAGGCTATAAAAAGGAAGAGAAAGGACAGAGGAGGGGATGAAAGGGAGAGACGTGGAAAAAAACACGGAAAAGAAAAGAAAAGTTAGATAGCAATCTCTAAAGCTTTTAGAATAAAAAAGAAAGGGAAAGAAAGAAAAAAAGTGCCAAGGAAGGAAGGAAGAGATTATTGGTCATTAAAGCTCGAATAGAAGCTAGAAATTTAGTGGAAATCAATAAGGAATCAAGAGGAAATCCATTACTCTTCTTGATTATGTAAATTTTCAACCTTTGATGAAGGTGTAGAGCTCAATGCAAACACCCCTCTCCTCCCTTTTAATCCATATTATAGACTGTTATTTGGTGGCTTTATGTTTATTTTTCTTGTTTTAACAAGTTGATGTTTAAGTTTAAATTCATCTTTGCTTTTTCTTGGATTATTGAGTAGATATATGTTCTTGTTTGAATTATATTTGTTTTGTTGTGTCATGAGTATCATCTTGATGAAATTAGTTGGTTTAGATGCTAGGTTGTCAAGATTTGATGTTATTTTGATTATTTTAGTATGCTTGTTAAGTCATTTAAGGTATTTTTATGTTTGCTATTGTTTAGGTCTGTTTTATGGGCTATAAGTATCATAAGTTTATGTCTTTGTAGCTTGGAATGTGTGATGATTAATGATTTTAGCTTGTTAGATTTCTAAAGGTTTTTGTTAGGAGGTTTGAGCATGACACTGTTACATTTCATTTATGGGTTTTAAGGTTGTTTAAAGCATGTTCTTGTCTCTTAAGTTTTGCTTTAGTCTTGTGTAATGTTAAAATGTTTGGTTTGAATCCAAAATTGCATATATGAACTTGTTGTTTTTTCTTAGCTGTTTTGAAGTTTGGACTTTATGTATGAATAATGATTTGATGTTGTTTATTGTTGATTTTGATTCAAACATGTTTAGTTTTGATAATATGGTGGGTTGGGACTAAAAACAGTATGGTTTAGAGGTCAAAATGCATGTTTCTAAGTTTGGGCAGTGGTTCAAGCTTTCTAGACACTTTGGGTTCTGTTTTTCATGTTCTTCCAATAACATAGCCGTCTCTTGGTATTTTGGTTTTGATATGTTTTGTTTCTTGGCATAAATATGTTAGGTCATCATCTTTAGCAAATAATCTAAGAAATTTCAAAGACCATTTTCAATTAATTTTTTTCTCCTATATTTTTTTGGCCTTTTTATTTAATATTAGGATAGTAAACTTATATTGTAAGGTACTGACCCGATATTAAAATCCCTGCTTTTCATTGAAAAATTCCAAAAAAAAATGAAAATTTCTTATTTAAAAAAATACCAAAAAATATGTGTTTTATTTGTGTGTATATTGCTGAATATCTCAAAGATAAAATCATATTTGCATAAAAGTAATAAATGGTACATGGCATGATTTTGCATTGTTAAGATAAAAAAAATAGTTTTTTACTTTGCATGTATTTTTTTTATTTAATAACTAGTTTATTAAAGCCATAAGAATTTGTCTTGCATTTAAAAAACAAATACAAAAAATAATAATTTTGGTTTCATTTTACATTTGGAATTATGAACTTATACGTAAGATATATTCCCGATATTAATATAGCTTTCTTCCCTTTTTATGCATAGACTTTAGAATAACTAGGTTTAAACTTGATAAGATAATGACCTCCTTACTAACAAAGATGTTTCTTAAACTTTAGAGAGATCAATGGTTAGAAAATACAACAACCTTAGTTTTTTCAGATAAATAGCAATGCAGCTTACTCTAGGTAAGGTGTTTTAAGGGTGATACGTCTCCCCTATTCACAACTTGTCCCCATATCTAGACTCTCGCATACCAATAGATTTCCTAGTGATCATAATACTAGGTGGCAACTCTTATTCCTTTGGTTTCATTAATAAAGGACAAGAATTCCTTATTTTTTCCACTCACACCCTTTCACGATAATCTCGCTCCTGAAGGACGGTCATTGCAACGTCGCACACATGCGATATATGGCGTCAATAATGAGGTTCCATAAAATCCAAGTTGCTTAGAGGAAAGACTTATGTCTTGGATAATCGGTTAATCTCTTGGTTCTGGTAATATGATTCATTCTTCCTAGTCAATGTGTCTAGAGGTGGGTGTCTAATATCTATAAAAGATCCTGTTTTGTGAATTTGAAGACTATTGGATGATTAATTCAGTGATTTTTTGAGAGAAAAAGCAATAAAATTACAAATAAATACTCTAGAAATAAATACACAGTAGAGAATGGAGATTCCGAACATTTTTGTTTAAAGGATTCATGGTCTATTTATAGCTCATGAGTCTTTTTATGAAAAAAATAGTTAAAGTGTAATATTGTCCTGATGATATTAAAAAGAAAAAATATCTATGATATATATATTAATGTGGATGGAAATATAGTAGGCCTTTAAAGAACTCTTACACACTATATCTTACACAAAATTAATATCAATGAAAATATAGTAGGTCCTTAGAGGACTTTTATACACCTAATGAGTGTAGGGAAAATATGATTTAAAATGTAAATGTGTCCAAAATAGATGGGTCTTTCCCTTGTCTGATCCCATGAGAGGAAGGTCCTTTTTCTTGGTCGAGCCTAAGAGGAGGTGGGTCCTTCCCTAAGCTGAGCCCAAATAAGGGTGAGGTCCTTCCCTTGACTGAGCAAAAGGGAAGTGGGTCATTCTCTTGGCTGAACCCAAAGGAGATTAGGTTTTATGGGGGGGATTTTGGGCCATTAAATTTGAGTTTATCAGATTGTGAGGATTGCAATTAGCCAACCTCGTAATAATATAAGCATGTACAATATATGAGATTTTTTGTATTTTTATCATTAAAAATGAATGCTTATGTGATTATTTTATATTTTAGAGGGTTCTTTTTCTATTTCGCAACCAAAACACCACCTAGGATGCCATGTGCACCTACTTGTTTCAAGTTTGTCATGAAAGTGTAAAACACTCTTCCAACAAAATTTTCTCTTTATTTTAGTCATGATAATGTTTTATTAGAGCCCCTAAGTTGTTCTGACAAAGCAAATGCATCCCTGATATATGCATTCTCATTCCTAAACAAATGATTTACTTTAATCCAATCATGGAAATATCTCATTACAATCTTTAAATTCTTATGTTATTATGATCACACCCTTAAAATTGAAAATTAGGTGTCTCTACTATGATAAAATAAGAATGCACAATAAAAATAAAATAAAAGTAAGAACTCATCACTAACTCAACATCAACACTAGAATTATATATCAATTTATAAATTTAGTCTTTCCATCATCCTCAAGTAAGGAGACGGGACGGGTACACAACCCTCCAAACTCAATCTCATAATAATATAAACTACGATCATCAATTATAATCTAGTCAATATCAATTAATCAATGCAACACAATTAAAATTAAGGATTTGTTACCAAAATTGATTACTCAATGGACTAAATAAAAGATTTAAAGATAGAAGTTGTGATGATCAACACATTTGTTTTTCATCATTACTATAGTGGCTGGATTAGATATGATTTAAGTCAATGAAGGAGGAAAGTCAATGGATATATAATGAAGTCATCACATAGAGGCTAAACATTTTGATCTCATAAAAAATATCATTGAACTCATTGAAGGAGAGATTATGTCTTGAATATTGATGATTCTAGAATCAATATTGATGGTTGGACAATGTTGTTGCTTGAACAATGTCATCTAATGCAAGGGAAGCTCTTATCTAGATCAAGTGTTACTTATTAGAGAAGAACTATGATAGAGGATTGTGTTTGGAAAACTTTGAATTTTTATTTTTAACATTTGCTATTTTTGTATTTTTATAATTTTTTGAAAAAAAAGATATTATAGAGGAAAATAGTATTTTAAATTAAAAAAAGGTCTTCTAGAATAAAAATTTCATTTTTCCATCACACTTAGACGCACTATGGATGACTTCATTTTCATCATGTTTTAGTACTTAGGTCCTGAAATATGAGAAAAAAAGTCATTGAAAAAGGATAAGGGGAGAGACAGTTCTCAACCAACCACATTTTAGCTATATATATAAAAAAAACTCAAGTTTGATGTCAATGGGTTCATTTTGAAAAAGGAAAGTTTTATGGAGGTGATTTGAAACTTTAATTCTTTTAGAAAAAAATAGATCATGTCTCAAAAAGCTTTTTTATTTGATATTTTCTTATAAGATTTTAGACTGATTTTAAATGCCTTATAAATAGGGTTATTAAAAGGTTATTAAAGTTTGTGTGGTGTTTTATTATTTATTTTTAGGTGAAAATGAGTTTAATATTGGGTTTTGTAGGTTAAAATGACTAAATGCCTGATTTTCTAGCCATTAAAGGTGGCAACAAATGGTTGTAGAGGATGGCATGTCACTTGGTCAAGTAGATGACAAGTCGTCCATCATATTTTTTAAAAAAATAATATATAAGATGGATGATTTTCTAGTCGCTAACGAACTTGAGCCTTCCTCCTTAAGGCCAAGCACACAAACCCATCCTTCCAAACTCATTCATGTTTGGTCCACTTCTCCTTTTGTTTTTTTTTTCCTATAAATTTTATAATTAAATTCTATCTAAAAAAACTATTAAAATGATATTTTGAAAATGATCTGATTATGCCATGGTTTTAAAAAAAGATTAAAGGTTTTACGGTAATATTAACAAATACTTTATGTATTATTATATGTGAAATTGAATTATTAGCTCCTTTATTTTTTTATATAGTCACATTAAAATAATCAAGATATTTTTTTGTTTCCTTGTTAAAAATTACTTTTCAGATCATGATAAATTTTTATACGAAGAACCAATCTTCTTTTAGAAAAAAGTATTGCTTATCAAAATATAAAAAAAGGAATTAATAATGAAAAAAGAAGTTGTTTTTATGAAGAAATACATTTTCTTATAAATCTAAACCATTTCAATTCTTATAAATTTATATTTTAATTTCTTTAGGATTGTATTAAAAAACATCAATACTATTGATGAAAAACTCATGGTCATGTTAAAAAAAAAATGCATAAATAAGAACACATAATGTTTTTTTAATAAATAAATTTTTCTTTGGAATTTAAATCACTAAAATTTTTTCAATTATTTATTTTAATATTTGTAAAATTAAATAAAAAAAGGTTTTGAGAATAGTTTTGCAGCATCACACATTTGTAAAAAACTAGTTATTTTCCAAATTAGGTAATAATAATGAGTATTTGTGCAAGAAAGAGCCTTCTTTTAGCAGGAAGAATATTCTTAGTGGCTAAGTAATGATCATATTAGTGGAGAATACTAGATATTTTTATACGAGCTTAATGATTATTCGTATGGGTAGGAAAGGGTTTTTATATGGAAATATTCTTAATAGATTTTGTTCTTGATATTAAGAGTAGGATTTTAGTTTAATAGTGTTTAGAGTAAAAATAAACATTCATGTGTTGGGCTGATAAAAACAGTGAATGTTCATAACAAAAAAAGGTAAGGCAAGTTAAAATTGATTATGAAAATTAAAATCAACCAAGTTTAAAGAGTCCTAATCGACCAAGAAAACTTAGAAGTAATTGACTAGACGACCAGGATTCATGATTCACCAAAGAAAAATGATTGACCATAAGAGTTTAATTGTGCATAAATAACCAGAAGGTTCAATTCCACTTAGAATAAAAGTCCTACACGTATTAAATTGATTAGAGTTAAAGATTAAGTATGATTGATATGGTTATTAGTAAGAACATAAGATATAGTTTAATTTATAATATGACTTCTCAAGTAATCTTTTTATCTAATATGGGTAAGTCAATATTGTATTAGATTAAGTATTTATATGAAACTTGAACATTATAATAATATAAATAGGTCATTTCATCTATTAAGAAAGATTATTAGCCTCACATATGCATTTTCACTATAATTTGTTTCCCTTAAATTTGTTTTATTGCTTTCTTTATAGCTTTTATTTATTTTACTGCATTTTAATTCTTACAACTTCTTTCTCTTTTTCTGCATAAACTTGTATTTTTCTTTGCGTGATGTTGCTTCAAAGTTGATCACCTTTTCTAAAGGTTTGAGTTTTAAAATCTCCATTCTCTACTTAATTTTGCAAGGTTGCTACCTATTTATCTCAAGATTCTATTTCTTATTGCGTATTTTATCCTCTTTAAAATATAAAAATGGTTAATTGTAGCATATTGATCTCAAGGGTATCTATATGATTAATATTTTTACATTCTCATTAGGATAAGATACAATATTTTCTTAAAAAACCATTAAATATGTCTCTAAATAAATATACAAGTAAACTTGTCATTGTATTAGGTGAGTAGTTAGTATAAGTAATAGAGAGAGAGGTTAGTTTTTTAGTCATGACAAGCTTGATAATCCACCATCTTTTTAAATTCTAATGGATCAACCGATATTAGACATGCCTAGAGATGGGTTTTATTACTAATTCATCAATCCAACATAGAATTGCTTTTGGTAACACTTCTAGTATCCTTATGCAATCTACATGTTTCTATTGATTTCATTAAGGACATCACCATAAACCATATGTGGTCTTATTATTGTCTCAATACCTTATATGTAGCCATATACATATCTATTTTATGGATCTAAAGATGTTGTATAATGGTCAAAATCAGCTATAGAAAATTCAAGTTAACCAACCATAGTTTCTTCTAAAGTAGCATCTTATTATCAACATATAAATCTCTCTCACATTGATATAAGCACTTTCTAGATAGAGATTGAAAATGTAACAAACATGACCTACCACACATAACATTGAGGTGGTCAATCAAACCATGTAGACCATATCTCATAAGTTGAATCTGATACAAAATGAGCTATATTAGAATAGGCTTGGTAATGCATGGTCTTATACACTTGGATGGCATATTCTAGAAAGTTTTGCAACCATAAACACTCTAGTAGGGGTGTTTAAAACAACATACCTTATACAAGATGGATCTTTTAGAGTGTCAGACAACACAACAAACATAGCCAAATTTAGGTATGATAACCACTAACAAATTAGTCACTTCCTAGGCATACAAACAACTATAGGCTAATTTCTTGGTCTCAAAGAACTTTTATCCATTCCTACAACCTGCTACTGAATAATTTTCATGCTCAATAAGTTGCCTTACAATAAGGCAATCTCAATCATTTTTATACCCTAGGGACTTGTTATTGACCAACAAGTAAGAGGAAAATACCTAATTGGTTACTTAAACAAAGTTGTCATGACCCATTAAATGACCAAATAAAGGTTTGGTAAGGAGTTTGAAAGTGATAAATAGTAACTAATATTAGTCATGAATGATTAAGAAAATATACGGCACTTGAACCATTTTTCTTATGTAATAATTGCAATGACTGCTCTTGAGTTAAAAGTACTTCTTGGTAAAGCATAAATATAATGGACTAGGCATGATCGACCATGATAAAGGTTAGAGTTGTTCACTAATGCTATTACATATAGGAGGTAAATTGATCACGATAAGGCTAAAGTATTAACACAAGAAAATCATGATGAACATATTTGTTAAGTATATAGGTACCCCACTTATCATATAATTTTACCTAATGAAGATGATTTAAAGGGTAAAAGCTAAGCATAACTCTATTGACAAGGAATGGTATAAGATTAGCCATAACAAAAGTCATCAAATCTCAATGATGAGGATAAGAAAGTGGATAGAGATCGCCACTATCTCCTAAACTTGGAAACAAGATAACTTACCATTACTTGAATCACATGTATTGATTAACACACAAGTAAGCTAAATATTGACCATGTAGTTGCTATAAACTCTATTATAAGGTTTTTTTTATTTCATTTTTGTTTTTTAGTAAGAGAAAACAATATAAAAGTTAATGACTCTGATCAATAAGGATCAGGATATAAAATGGTCTTTAATAATAGTGATATCATCACTGTGAAAATTGTCGTTTAATCAATTATTACTCATATCTAATCTGGATGTAATGATACACAAAGTAGTACAAACTCTATGGTAGACCAATACACTAAAAAGTGAAGATAATATTAAACTAAATTTTATATGAAGATGCATTGAAATATAGGATTTCTAAATGATGTGAACCTTGTTGATATAGAGATTCAAAAACCCATGATTAAATCAATCTTTCCAAAAAAATGCTAAATCCGGGCTTATGATTAAGTTTGACATAACCTATACTAAGACACCAAGACTATAGAAACTAAACTCTCATCCAATGCCTAAGAAGAGACGCAAATAAGTAGTATGAAAGACGTCATGAAGCTTGGTTAATTTTTTGATAAGTCAAAGTAGTTTAATGAAGAACTAAATTAAAAGAATTCCTCCCTCACACACATAATAGATGTGGTAATAGTGTATTGCAAAATAATATTTATACTTGAAATAAAGTAAGTTCTAATTTACCTAATGGGCTATATTTAACCCAAATTAAAAATAAGGCCCAAAGTATCTCAAATAAGACCCAAAACATGAAAAGTAATAAAAATAATAATTCTAAGAATTAATGCTAAGTTGTTGCACACAAAGAATAAGAAGAAATAATTGTTGAATGAAATCCTTTCTTGAAAAGGACTTTTGGCCAAAATATGTGTAATGTCACCCCTTTGGATTCCAAAACAAATAAGGAAAACTCTTATA
>Ga0307518_10001254_pt1 | contig 19075 bp, 17 predicted proteins | sample 25_EM_MG_FD_203889 | JGI IMG/M metagenome (GOLD analysis project Ga0307518, IMG submission 203889) | Populus trichocarpa ectomycorrhiza microbial communities from riparian zone in the Pacific Northwest, United States - 25_EM | ecosystem: Host-associated > Plants > Roots > Unclassified | place...
ATGATGGAGGGAGATGGATGTGACAGGACTCTGGGATGAAAGGACCATATGCAGAGGACTCAGGAGACACAGAGACAACCAGGTATGAATCTTCAAGTCTAACGATAGACTTGAGGTGACCAAAGTATGTGCGTGACGCAGGACTGACGAGGAGAACGCGCTGGCCGAGAACAAGAGGGACTGAGGGAGCAGGCTGGGAAGATATGTGCCAGGCAGTGCACAGGAACTCAGGGAGAGGCTGTCCCAAGAGTAGGACATAGTCAAGGTCTGCTGCAATAGCGGAGAAACGTTCCAGAGAAAATGCGGACTCCATAGTGACTGATGAAGCGGGTGTCTGGATTGCAGGTGGAATATCTCCATGGGAAATAAACGGATTTATGTCGGAACTTGACAGGCAGATAGACCACGGTCTAGGCTCCATGATGGTATAGTCACGTGCTTGGTAGCTTCAAAAACGACGGAGCTATTCAAAATATCAGAATGCCAGCACTGGGCGCCTAAATTTGACATTTGGGCGCTAAAAATGATTCTTCTCTTTCTCCTTTGTTTCTCAATCGTTTCTTCTGCTTCTTTGGTTGTTCTGGTATGGGAGTTGGACTGCAGAAGGTTGCATTCCTTTCTCATACCAAAAAGATCATTATTCATTGGATTCTTTCTGCTTCTTGGCGGTTCTCGTGCGAGGGATAACTGCTAGACATCGGCAGTCATCTCTTGCTCCAGGATAGTCATTCTTGTGCGATAGATGGCTACAATGAGCTTGTATTCATTCTTCGCATAAGGATAGTCTTGACTTTGCGTGATATGGATAGCGAGGGCTGTCTGTATCCCTCAAGTCGGGACAATCTTTCAACAGATCTTGGGTGCGTTCTTTGCATTAGTTCATCGGCTAACTTTCTCCATGTCCACAGTACCAAACACGTCTGGTGCGTGACACCGGTGGTGCTTGGAGCTCCCTCAACATCTGTCACGTAGCTAAAGGCTTTCAATGGGTTAGTACGTGCTCTCACAATAGGTCTTTGTACATCCCAATCGAAGGTATCAATCTGTACCAGGTGACCGCACTTTCACGTTACTTGTGTGAACTAAATCGGCTCGGTGGAGACAAAGGCATCATTCCAGCTGCAAAGCTAGTCTGGCTTGGGCTATAATGCCAACAATGTGACATTTAGTGTAAGTCTACAGGTCCTATTACGCCTCGTTGCGCTTGTGTATACAAAATCGTTGACCATAGATATTGTGCTGTTTCTAGTCAGGGGAAACGGAGCTTGTTCTTGTGGTCCGAAGTGAAAAATCAGTTGAACATAAAGTGGTCCAGGTCTGCCCTGTAGAAGGATTTTTATGAGCGATAGGATGTCATGGAGTATGTGCACTCAGCTGAGAATGCACGTATGTTATATCTCAGTTTGGCATCCCATTGAATGGGGGTGGCAGCCATGCATACATGACCAAATGGCACCAGCCAGTGGATAAAAAGGCAGCCCTCTGTGAGTGATTACCTAGAGCCAACACTCTACCCATCACCTTCATCATGTCCGTGCCCTGCAACCCTTCCCCTGGCACCTATACTATCTATGCCTCTGATGATACTGGCATCAACACCTGTCCCTCAGGAGTCTGTGGGGAGGTTGTGGTCCTTCACAATGTCAAGGCAGATGTAGGTCCCACAGCACAAGAGCAAATGACCATCCTGAAGCATAGCACACAGGTCACACTCACCTTAGACGTGGCAGAGCCAGACTGCCACTACCAGATGCAGGTCAAGTGTGGATATATCGGGCCGTGCGCAGGTCAAAGCTTACTCGGATCCTACAAGGATCCTTCCGGGTACTGGGTGATCACATTCCATCCAGACCTCAATGGTTTCACGTGAGTCTTTCTGTGTCCAATGCTTGACATCATGGCAGGAGTGACTTACGTGCCCTTTATTTCAGCATTCTCTTCAATGGCGACTCTTCGCTTGCGTGGACTGACCCAGGAGGTGCACCTGGTTGTGACTGTCAGGTATATCTATTGTATGTTAGTTGTGGATCATGCCTTTAATATGTATTCCAGATTGCCCTCACTCCTTTGACAAGCCCCATTCACTACACACAGTTGTTCAAATTTGGGTAATGTGATTGTTGTGAACCAAGTCCAAGACAAGTAGGGGTGTGTGATGTAACATCAACGAGTCTGTAGGAACAATGTGTTGTTAGTATTTTTTTAGTACGAAAATTCAGTGAGATAAATGCATTTCTGGAAAGTGGATTCCTTGTTCAGAGCATCATCAGGACATGAGCTACACTTGGATTTTCAAACCTCATACTGAATAGTAAGTACCCACAGACAACAGACACTGATAAACTACATAGACAGACAGATCTTGCACCACAGACACAGACATATCATCTTCCTTCGTATGACGAATTTAGTCCACATGCACAATGAAGAATTTATGCTGTACAGGGATGTTATCATCATCCAGGTCCACAGTACTAAGATGCAACTGAAATCGGGTATAAATGACAACATCGTCAGGTAGAAGGTGCAGAAGATTTTACCTGATGTTCGCAGTTCCGTGGACCTCCTGGATCAGTCCAACCAAGTTCAGTACCCTTCTTCATAATGCTGCCATGGGGGGTGGTGTCAGGAATACTCGTAGTACAGTCAACAAATGGATGCTCACACGTAGGTGTTTTCTCGGTGTGCCGTGATAATCCACTCATTAACAGATGGATTATCTTCAATGACTAAATTATCGTTTATATTGAGCACTCCCTTATCGTTGTTGGCAAATAACGAGTAGGTGCAGTTCCCTGGCCCATGTTGATTTTGCGCTATGAAGAAGATCTGGTGGTATATTGTGGCTTTCACCAGAGGCAGCGGAAACCAACTAGGACCTACCGATGCATCTTTGACCACGACACGATTACCGCAGGAACCGGCGCCGACAGGACCAGTTAGGGCCGTGATCTTGTAACGATCGGTAGAGAGTGGGCAGGTATCGACCATGTTGAGGGCAGTGTGTAGAGTCGGGCCATCAGCACATTACGAGACCACTTGACAACGAAATGGTGTACATACATATACCTTCTGATGGGAACTGCTCACGAACCCGATCGAAACAAAGTTTCCATTACATCTCATCAGACTCAGCGCCCAATGATCCGAATAACGTATTCGGTTGATTCTAACTTCTAGTGAGTTCCAAAAGGTATTATGGCAGTCTGTAGACCCCTCTAAATGCATGTTCGGGTTAAAGGGGAACTCCAGTTCTTCGGTAATCAGTGTAATTGTGGAACACATGAACGGAGCAGCCACTGCACGGACCGCGCCAGCCTAATAAATGACGCGGGGTCTTCCTCAGTATTTGGGGGAAAGAGCCTCACAATCATGACGCACAACGGATGGTAATCTGGACCGTGGAGTCGAGCGCATGGACACCCAGAACGTACCAGATGCACTCGTAATCGCGTTAGTGCGAGCACATACCTGGGTGCTGGAGATGCAAAATGCGGCGTGGACGAGACGGATGGCATCAGGAGCCATACGGATGTGTCGAGTGGGCACAGAGGCGTCCCAAGCTTTGGAACAGACGCGAATAGAGCTGCAGACACGATCCAGAAAGTCAGAACATGTCAAAAGTGGTCGAACCGCCAGACTCACCTGTTGTGCACGAAACCAAGTTGTTCAAGCACACCATTCTATGGAGAAGCGTCAGTACAGGTGACATTGATGTATACGTACCGATGAATGTACCAATCAGGACCGCAAGTTGAAGTTTCGTCCTTGAACGAGTCGAGAGCAGAGACGAGGCGTTGGGCGCAGATGAATGGGTTGCAGCGAGCATTGAGGGTGACAAGGCTGGTGATGGCGATGACGGTGATGACGGACAAGACGGCGACATGGACGACACAACTAGCGGCAGCAGCGTTGACTCGACACGAGTCAATGAAGCGCTGCTGGGTGGAGGTATGTAGTCAGTATATGCGTCGAAGTCGAAGAACGCAAAATAACGACTTAGCATATTCAAAATTCAAAGTCATCCTGTATGCACGTGACCTATTATGGTTACCCATCACCTGACCGTGGAATCTGCGCTCTATGACTGTCTATCGACATTTTGCCACGTACTACTACCCTTTCAACAGTCTGGTCACCAGACTAACGCCTTCGTCCCTGATCAGCTGGTCTAACCATTTCGATGTCGGTGAGTTTCCCACAAATATTACTGTCCAGAGGGTCAAAACCTCGCTGATCTCCATTTTTAGTCAGTTATGTCCGTAAAACAAAAAAAACTCCGCCTATCTGTGAGTGCTATTGTCTTGCCATTAGTGTTTGTTACTGCAATAGTTTATTTGTTTTCAAGCTTTCTTCTTTTCTCTCTGCCGCCGAAAGCGTGGAGACCCGACAGGAAGATACGAAAGCACTTACGCAACGAGGTAAACTGCATGATTGAGCCACAACTCGATGATATCGAGGAATGGATACGGAAAGGGCTTCCCTCTGCGTTTACAAGTGACGTTTTTGAGAGAATCGTGGCGCACCTTGAAGCAGATGGAACATACGTCCGTGGAGCTGGAGATAAGGATGTATGGAAGGATGGTGGTCTCCATTCCAAGGATGTACCAAAGGATGATGCGGCGGTGCAGGCTGCAAAGGTTGAATGGCTGAATGGTCTGGTGGAGAAGGTATGACGCACTTTATATGTGATTTCAGACTATGACCGGTTCTCTTGAAACCAGGCTATGGCGATAGTGAAAGATGAGTTTCCGGACGACCACGAGTTGCGGAACGTTCAATTTTTGCGTAAATGGGTCAGCTCTCCAAACACCCTGGTGCACGGTTTACGCAAGCCTGACCTCCTTGTCCTTCCCGTCGACCTGGCTGACAAGATGGCCGAAAAACCCATCACCTTCGAAGAAATTGCCACATCCTGTGAGGTCAAGTATACTGCTTCCACTTCACTCCGCAGTTCGGCACGTATGCAGACATCCGAGATTGCCTTGTTTTGTATGTGGAAGCAGGTCGATCGTTCCTACTACCTCGCTTTCTCTCTTTGCAGCAGCCTCCTCACCATCTTCCAATATACGAGGGGAGGTGCACGAGTGTCACCCCCTGTCGACATTGATCTTCACCCCGAACTTTTCATTCGCCTCCTACTCACAATATCTGTTGGCGACTCTCTTTGGCTAGGCTATGATCCCTGGGTGACAGACATGGTAATAGAGAATTGTCGATGCAAGCAAGTGACATTGCATGGAAACAGGGTAGAATTTCCGGGAGACGGTGACATCAAGCCTGTCGAGGTCACAACTTTCACGCTGATTCGCCCCATTTTCATGGCATACGGCCTCAAGGGCAGAGGCACTCGAATTTGGCTGGCTGAGGACGCACAGCATCGTTACTACATCTTGAAAGACTGTTGGCTGCCAAGAACATGGGCCAATGATATCACCCTCCATCGCCTCCTCCAGGACAAGTCACGCGAAGACGCGGAATTTGCTGTTGAAGTTAGAGGTAACGATTACGCAGCGATATTTGGCGAAGAAGACTCATACCACGTCTTCGACAACCCCCTCTTCGAAGAAATCAAATATGATGGCGCTCTCAACGGCATTCCTACACTGGTGTGCTGGGATGAGGTGCAACGATCAAATGGATCTGGAACTCCGGTGCCAGAAACCACCAGGATGTTGCTCGGTCTTCCACCCACGGTTTCGATACCAGAGGGCGCAGATTTCGAGGACCGACTACATTTGAGGGCAGCATTTGCTGAGTGTGGGATAGGAATTGCCTGGTTTTCTTGTGCGAGGGAATTTTTCAATGCTATGATGGGTGTCTTAGTTGGTATGTTTCCAATGCCGGCAATGGGCTGGACCAGCGCTAATAGGATCCTTTTTGCTAGGCCATTTCAATGGCTACGTCCGTAGGAAGGTCCTTCAGAGTGACATCAGCGATACGAATGTCTGGTTACGGATCCCTAAGCCGGAGCCGGAGTACGTTGTGCCAGACTGGCCAGAAGACAAGGGACCGGACTGGTACCCCCGACGGACAGGATTACTTGGTGACTGGGGATATGGCGTGGACTGCAGTGATGCCATGTCCAGACAGAGAGATAACTCATGTGTCGTCACGGTGAGTATTCTTTACATTAGTTGCTGTACTAGCGGTTCACTTATTTCAAACTTTACAGGGTACCTTCCCTTTCCAGGCAGTGCAAATCATGGCATGGGAAGCAGAGCTTTCGTGGGCTGGAGAGTTCACCGGGCACTCCGTACTGCATGATTTGGAAGCGTTGGTGTGGGTCATGTGGGTCTTCTGCATCAACATGGATGGACCCTTCAACAAGAGAAGATTTAAGTGCGGAGACTTTGAAAAGCCACCTCACCTAAGTTCGTCCACGAAACGCATCAAACTGGAGGCACCGAGCAATGCCAACGTAACCTCGAAATCACGAAGGAGTAAAGGCGCCGCTAGCGTAGGGAATACTACCCCCAAAATGCCATCCATCCCCCCCACACCTGCTGCTGCTAGCAGCAGCTCGAATGCCCAAGATAAGCCCCCCTGCTGGTCACGTCCTGGGCTCCATTCCGAATCAACTAGAGATGTGGCGTGGCAGAAGATTGGGATCACGTTCCAGAGGTTACAATTCACTGCATTCTTGAGCCCTTACTTTGCCAAGCATGACTCGGTCATTCGAGGCTTCCGGGACCTCATCAAATTATTTGCTTGGCAGGAGGTGGAAGACGTACATCGAAATGTGGTGAGACAGCCCCCGACGCCTACGACATACAGGGCGGTAGTGGACATCATCAAAGAAATGAGAGATGGGATTGATGGGACAATGGATGGCCCACCGTCGACAGAAGAACTTGAGAGGGCTCGTGCCGAGTTCGCAGCGTTATTGAGGAAAGGACACTTGGAGACGCCGCTACTTGGGAATAGGGCAGGGCCGTCGGGATCGCAGTCACAGAGTAAGAAGAGGTCTCTGAATAATGATGATTGAGGTCAGTATTCGGCCAGTATGTCACTCATACTTCTTACCTTTCCTCTGCATTTGAAACAGAACTCAATCGCAACTTGTTGATTTGTCGCTATTCGTGAACAAATGGTCAAAATGACCACTCGTCGCCTCAATGTATAGTATTCGTTGAGCCCTGTATGTACTATAGGATTCCCGGGTTATAAATGTCCTTTCGCCATACCGCTGAGGGTATCCGACGAGTGGCACAGATCAATACAAACGACGCGTACAGTCCTCTTACACCTGGACAACCGTAGAGTAACAAACAATAGTGACAAGTGTGACGGGGTCGGGAGTGACAATATTTATTACTGTCATAGTCCCATAGTCCCATTCTCACACAGCAACGGTAGGAAAAACGACTTTGCACCGTCTAAACGAACAAGAGTAGAATGCGATGTGCAGCATAGTGGAAGGTAACACATACAACCCTTCTTCTCTTCATCCGCTTGATATCTGATAAGTTGTTTGCCAGTTTTGAGTTGCGGAGGTAAGTCACAAGCGATCACTAAAGGAGAGGAGACGGTTTGCATATGCAAAGTTACAGAAGAGTACCCTGCATCAAGAGGGGTCGAAGGTACCTTCCGAGTCGGTAAATTGAAATTCATTGATCGTGTGCGCGGTTTGTAGCGGCCATGAAGGAAGGCGTCCAAATCACGATGACCTTGCTCCCGCCATTGGAAAAGGTTGATTACGAACCCCCCACGGTCCCAGCATCTGGCAGATTTTGCTAAATGTTGAGCAAGCCGCTCTGGACAGGGACGACACCTTACCCATGGTTGTCCGTATGCTGGGTTTCTTCATGCAGGACTTCCGGGAACCACAGCACGGCCACGACTTTGGACTCATCCCTTAGCATATTGTCGGGGGAAAGATCTATTGACAGAGGGTAGTAAGAGCGCCACATGTTCATCTAGTCCCCGAATCAGCTCAAGGCAATAATAAGAGGCCGCCGGGTATGTTTGCAGGCCCACATGCTCCACTTTCATATGACAGATCGGCGCTCGTTCTTCTTTGGTGCTTTCTCTTTCGCTGTCCCTCCAAAGCCCGCCTTCCAATTTCCATACCCGGCCTCGCGCTCTAACCAAAGTGCTAGAATGAACACCCTATGTCGCGGAATTCGAACCGAACAGGGAGTGAAGCATCCGTTTCGTCAATGCGCTTTTTCTCCAGTTCCCCTCTTCATTCGGGCGAGAACAACGACTTCCTGTGTTATAATCATCGAATAGGTGGATTTGGTCGCAGCGGCTTCTATACCGTCTACAAGACTACGAATGGTCGTTGGGCCACCCGACTCACTTCACGAATGCGCAAAAACAGTTGATCAGCACTGGAACCTCGGAATAAATCCAATATTCATCTCAGTACTGGCACACCTGGTAAATGGTCCCGATTTACTTTCAGCGCCAGTTTTCCAGTGTATGTACCTTGCCAAAGGTATCAAAATCCCACTCACTATGTAGGTACAAAACAAGGACACTAGAAAGTAAATAAATTAGGACGAAATACACACATGTCCAGTGCACAGCTCATGCGTCCTTGTCCACTGTAGCGAGAGCATCCGCAAGCCTATTCAACATATCCTCTGCACGAGGATTTCGCGGAAACCTTCGTCCATTTCCCTGGCTGTATGCAAATGAACGTTTGAGACTCGCAAGGAAACGAATACGAGAAACGTATGGAAGATACACACCTTGCGCCACCATAAAAAATGCAGGGTATCCATCCTCTCGGTCTGCTCCATCCGAACACCTGCGCCCAGTTTCTTCGCCATCCGAGGTCGTATAATTTCACTGCGCTGTGCGCTTTGCGTACAAGTCGTCGTTGGTTATAAGATAGTTCGTGCTCCAGCGGAGGATCGGACAGCCGGAGAGTGGGTGGGAGAGGGGGGAGATATCGAAGTAACAGGAATGGGGAAAGGCTCTCTAGAGTGGTTTGGTTCGTGCTGGATACATGGTGGCGTGCGTCAGAGGGTATAGGCTTGTTCGGAGTACTTTGGCACGTACGAGATGAGATACATGTGATATATTGTAAAGGAACCCATGACAATACTGAATACGGCGCCAACGGCGAGTAGGAAGAGCTCGTGGAGGGGGGTAGTTTCGTCCTGACCGAACAATTCGTAAACCAACCAAGAACAGAGGACAGATACGTTGTCTTACTCACTAATGTCAACTCAGGGTTATTAAACGACCACCAAAAGGCACTGCCTGCGAAAATGGCGACGTGGGTAGAAAGGAGCGTTATGGAAGTGATGAAATGGAAAAACGAAGGGTAGGTCCGATGGCCCTGTAGGAACCAATCGCCACACAAAAGTTAACGGACTCGGTATAACCCTAGAGTACTGCACGACCATACTCACCACACATCTAGACCCTAACCACGGGCAATGATGGTCTGTCCCAATTGCGATCACGATGAGCATGCAAGAACTATCCACCCACGTCCACGACAACAAGACGGTGGCACTCACCCATCTTAAGGACACACCGACCACAGAGACTACAGTGGTGGGTACGCTCCGGTTTGGGAGCCCAACACTTCCGACACCACTTCACTGGCGAAAATGGATCGTCGCCATCGTCATCCACGTCCATCGGCGCCATCAGAGCTTCTCTTAAGCCAAGGTCGTCCCGTCCTCGCCCTGGCCCTGCGTCTTCAACAGTAGTGGGTTTGCCGACATTACTAACCGGGCCAGGATCGCGAGCGACACAGACGATGAGCGATGAAAAAGATAGGAACGTGAGGGTATATGAGATGCATAGATGGATGAGGAACGTGATGGGAGTGTGCAAGGTACGGAGGTAATGATTGACGAGGACGATGAGGACGGAAGGTTGTGGGACGACCATCAGAATGACCAGAACTATGTAGCGGTTTCACCGGCGCAGGATCAACATGAGCGAGAGAGACCGGTGTCACAGATGCTGATTGAGACGTACAGCACAGTGGAAGATGGCGCATCCAACCCTTCTGCTGCTCATCAACTTCATCATCTGATGAATCGTCCGTGGCGGATTGGTTTGGGGTTGCTGTGTGAGGCTGCCAGCGGTCGTGGAAGGAGAGGAGAAGATTTGGCATGTCCGAGGCTAGACAGGAGAGCTCGTTGCTGAACAACCTGGCTGATATATTGCCGCCCAGTTCAACGCTGGTCTGATGGGTGTGAGGAAAACCTGGGCGCTTAACAAAAGCTTCTTCCACAGCGCCGAGGGTCTCGGAGGCGCAGAGACAGGAGTGCTCAAATGAACTCCTTAATCATGTTTACGACTCCAACGTTTATTCAATAAATATTTGCAAACATTAGTGGTGTTCAAAGTCACTCTGGTCCACTCTGTTCCGCTTTGTTTCTGGCTCTGTTCCGACTCTGGAAGCTCCAGGTTTCTACATGAAATTTAAACTCCGGAGTGACAAATGCAGTGCTCGGCGTTGACCGGGACCATCCGCTCCATCACACACAACTTTTATTCATAGAATCAAGTAGATTTTCATAGAATGAAATAGATTCCAATCAGATATCTCCCATCTCCTGCTGAAGCCCTCCATGCCCCGGAAATCCCTTTGACAAGAATTGTATGAAGAGCTTGACTATGTGGCCTTAAAGATCGTGGATTTGAGACGGAAGAACACAATTGCCTATTTCAATGATGATCTGGACGATGAGTTCTCATCGGACGACTCACTTGAACCCATCATCATCACCCCCCCCTCTCCTATATCCCCAATTCTTCCTTCAGACCTTGATTCTGGCTCGTTATCCTCTTCCGACTCTTCCGACTTGTTTCATGACCAAGACTTGCGATATAGCCGCCTCTTGGATGCGATACAGGCACTGCGCGATGAAACAAAGCGTGCTCGTGTGTTGAACCAGCTGCAAGAGCGGCCACTCCGTGCACCGCAGTTGCATCTTCTGGAACACTTCGCCGAATTTCGCCCTCATTTGTTCCGTAAAAAATTGCGTGTCGATCCCGCAGTTTTCGACTGCATTTTAGATCACATCAGTGATCATCCTATTTTTCAAAGCAGGTCAAACAACCTACAGCTCCCGGTTGCTGTGCAACTTGCAATATTTCTCAATCGCGCTGGCCACTACGGGAATGCAATTTCACCTGAAGACATTGGACAGTGGGCAGGTGTCAGCGTGGGTTCAGTAATCAACTGCACACACCGGGTCATGGTTGCGATCCTTGATCAGCACGATGAGTTTATTGGTATCCCTTGCACAGCCTCTGAAGATGCAGAGGAGGCGAGGAAATTCATAGAAGAGCGCACTTGCCGTGGATGGTGAAATGGAATTTTTGCAGCGGATGGAACAACTATTAACCTGCACGAGAAGCCGTCAATATACGGTGAAACCTTTTATGATTGGAAATCGAGGTACTCCCTTAATTGCCAGGTGTGTTATACCTGTTCCTACATCTCTGTAAATTCATGTGGCACAGTTGGTTGTTATGCCGCATAATTTGCTCATTGTTGATTATGGCCTTGGCCATCCCGGAAGTGTCCACGACGCATATGCATTTCAGGGGACGTACCTGGCAAGGAATCCCGGGCATACGATCCTCCAGGATCATTGGATATGGGCAGATAGCGCATACCCATCTCACACATGGTGTGTTGTCCCCTTCAAAACACCACGGACCGCTTGCCTGTCACGAGCTCAGAACTTGTACAACAAGTACTTATCGCGAGTGCGTACAGGCTGGTTGACATCGGATGGGCCTCCTTTTGATCAGTGCTGAACTAGGTCCAAGTCTGTGTGGAACATGCTTTCGCAGCCCTGAAAGGCCGGTTCCAGTCTCTCCGTGAGCTTCGTCTACAGATACGCACAGAACGTGACTTACAGATTGCGGTATACTGGGTGGAGTGTTGTCTCATCCTCCACAACATGATCATTCATTTTGAGAGTGCGCTTGGAGTAGAATCAACCGCTGGCTGGGCAATGGATGAGGGGAGGGAACCGGATCATCGCCTGAATCCTGTTGTGGTGGATGTTCCTGAAGGGTCGCCTGGTCAGCAGTTTCATGGGGAATTGATGAGGCGCCTTTTTACTCACCTTAACATGCTCGAATGATGACATACAATATACCGCCAATAGAAAGGGCCAATGGTAGTTATATTCAGTATACAGTCCCGATACATCAGTGAGAAAAAAAACATGCACAACACACCACATAGCATACACAACCGAGAATGTAGACCAGTACCAACAGCACAGGCAATGAGATAGCAATACAATGAGATGCGATGAGTAGATGGTTCAGCTAATTGAACGACGAGGGACCTGAAGACGAGCTGGGCTGTTTGCTGCTTTGCAACTCAGCAAGCCGGACCTGCAATTGCAACGCCTCAATCTGCTTCAAGTATGCATTTTCCTCGGCTTGCTTGAGCTCGATCTCCAACTTCTTCAGCCCCTCCTGGCGCCTGAATTCAGCCTCGGCATTTTCACGACTGAAGTGGATTTCGTCCCGCTGAAGGGAAATTTCTTTGTCCCTGATGGCATAGTTCATGCGAGCCACATAACGTCGAGTACGATCAGCAGATGCCTCCTCTGTCTCCTTGCCGAAATCACTCAGCTTATCATAAAGTTCTGCCTTAACGCGCGAGGCTGCTCCAGCACTGCCCTTCTTTGTGGTAGAGAAAGCCGGGGAATCAGATGAGAGATGGGATGGGAGACTTGAAGAAGATCGGGCAGAGCTGGGGGGTCGGGCATATGGACTTTGCTGACGAAATGCAGTGCGGCTGTCATAAGAGGGGGTTCTTGCTTTTGGCGTAAGGTTAAATGTCATGGAGGGTGCCATGTTGTCCCGAGGCTGAATGGCCTAGATGTGCAGTGCTGAGTATGAAAGAAAATAATATGGGTGCGAGTGACATACTGGCAATGCATCCTGGCGCTGGGGAGATAACATCTCCACATCTCCATTGAACGGTTCATCGTCGTCCATTGGTGGGTTGTCACCACCATCAAACTGAGCAGGAGAGACACATGGCTCGTCATTCCCAAAGTCCATCTGCATACCATCGTCGACACCCTCTTCATTGAGACCAGAACCGTCACCTCCTTTCTCATTGCCAGGTCCCTCTTCATTCTGTTCGGCTTGACCAATATCGTCACCGTGAGGTTCTTCATCTTCGCCATCACGAGGCTTCTTCTGGTGTACAAGGGACGCTAATTTCTCACCACGATTGATATTTTTGTCGGAGGAGGAAAGTTGACTGTCAAATGAAGGGATACCGCGCCAGATTGCATCAAGATCATCAAAAAGGGGGAAAGTGCGGTGGATCTCGGCTATGACAACAATCAGAGACGATCAAGCAATTATTCTGGACACACCTCGTATGTTGGCATCTGGGCCACCAGGCAATACACCACTCCCTGTGTTCTTGAGGCGTCCATGAGCTTCTCGATATTTCTGCTTCAACCTGATGGAAAAGAGTTCATAAAGACGATCCAAATGATGGAAGACACTTACGTTCCCAATCGATTGCCCAAGGAGGCTGAGAATTTCTCAGGATGTGACCCATATAGCTCTGCATATACATCATCATGTTTGAAGATGTGCTTAGCAATAGCAGCTTGCACATCTTTCTTGTTCCTCCCAGATGGTTTATCGTTTGGGGAGATTGCAGGGGTAGCACTTGAGTTTCCTGCACGATCATGGAAAAGGATGTGGCGATCAGCAGGGTGAGATACAAGCCAAGCAACAAGCTTCTCTGAGCGGGTGGGATCTGCATCCCAGGAGATATTGGGAGGGGATTTCAAGGTTACTCCTTGGACAGGAGGGGGCGCAGCTGGGGGTTGGGGGTTGGGTTGAAAGGTATCCGAAGATTGCAGGACTGTGGACTGTTGACGTCCTTTTCCTTTGGGCCTACCACGCAAATTTCCCCTCCCCACAGAAGACTGAGGGGGCGCTGTTGACTTTGGAGGTGCTTTTGAGGCATTGCTGGTGGTCGACATGACAGTAAGTTGAGTAGGAGGCTGCTTGACTAGGGCTTGCAGCCGTGCTGAACGACGAGGGGGTCTGATGGGAGGCATCTTTTTGTAACTCCGACAGGCCATTGCCGACCAACTCAAAAATTCCAGAACACTCCCAGAGCGGTTCCAGCGCCACCCAGCGCCACCCTGAGCGCCATTATTCCTGATGGGCCATAGAGCAACGGTAGGAGAACGACTAATAGTTTTTCAGAGCACGAGTACCAGGTTCAATTTGCACGAAGCATCTCTGTAGCACCGTATCCTGGTCTGTCTTTCCATCTATGCAAGCAATGAATTTAATTTCTCGACAATGCCTAGGCGTTGTGTAAAACATAGTGAGAATCAAGATATATTACCCCTTCGTTGACTCGGGGTATCAGAACATGCAAAGCTTGATCACTATCGGCACAGCTAGGATCAATCCATACCCTCGAGACTACTCCTGGCGAACTGGATGGAGGCATCCACCATCAAGATTCAGTATCATAATAAGACAGGTGACCAAGAGGACAGAACATACTTGTACCTCGCAGATGGAGCGGACCTGGAATAAATCGTTACCCTGGCTTGTCGCTAGCGTCGCCTGCCACGGCATATTGTTGTAAAGATAATTTGGGGGCGTGGTTGAGGATAACGCACCGCCGTTGTGATACATTGGATCAGCGACTGGAAGGAGTGCCAGTACTTCAGCCAATAGAAATATAACGGAAGTGGAATCTCACTCCTCCGTGTACGCTCATAGAAGTGCGTCACAGGGAACCCCTGCTGGTGTCAGGACAACTAAAACAGTGGGTGGTCGTGAGTACTATAAGCAAGAATGCAGGTACCCACCTGATGGTCGATATAACATACAGTGCCTATGGATACAGGAGTAAAGCCGATGCTTGAAGCTTGAACTCCCATAGATGGCTGAGATATTGGCAGCAAGTTGCGCGACCTCGGGTGTGCCTGTGCTGAATGGGTCAACGAGGCATATGAGTACACAAGAGCCCATCACTGGCACGCACGGTTGTGGAAGCCCGGCCCATGGCCAGCTCATCCAGCACATGGTATGTCAACATATCCGCCTCCTCTGCAGCAGAATGACAGAGGAAGAACAAACATACTCGCAAGTCCACGCGGAAGTACCTGGAGTCATGAACCGTCCGAGCCACAGCTGTGCAGTGCTGGACAACGCCACTTGTCGACACAAGCGCCATCGTTTGTTCGCTTTCGACCTCCAAGAGGGAAAATCTCAACGTCCTCTTCCTATCACAAATGACCGACAATCAGTCCAAGATTCGTCGCCCCTGGCTGAAACCTCGGAAAGCTGGACCCACTCAAGTCGCAACGGATCCTCAGTTGGACTTGGTACGCAACTCGATCCCCCAGCGATCGCCTTCATGTCCTGACAGAAACCAGTCACAAGGGTCACCTCGAGCTCCTACTCCTGGCATAGTCTCAACATCGCCCGGATCCGACGGCATCAGAAAGGGGAAAATAACCAGGTTGAAGAATTTACTACCTAACTGGTCCAATCAAAGTATCGCGAGTCTCTCCATGCGCGTGAGTACATCTGTTCGGACGGAACTATCCCAAGCTTTCCATGGGGTATAAGAAGCAATTTTCACCAATTCTTTACAGCCGCACGATTTGCAACAGAGTTCAACCCCAGTTACACCAGCTCACGAGGTATGATGAACGGATTTCGTCCATGTCCTGTGTTATTTGCTGAGCGATCGTCATGACAAGATCGATACCGCCCAAAAAGCGCTCGGCTCAGCAAGGCTTGTGCCCCCTGTTGCACAACACGCTGTCGGGGTTGCCGGTGGGATTAGCACTGCGGTCTTGCAGATAGACACCATCAGCTCGACATACCTCCAACCACTCAAGATTTTCAACACCGTAGTCAGTAATATTGCCAATGTATGTTTTCCTGTATTCGGCGCAACGGTGGGCTGATGTTTGTACCCAGATCCACCCTTACGCTCAGATGGCCTTGGGGATACTAACCAGTGCAGCCCAGGCATGTCTTCTGGTTGCTAACGGCACGCATCTCACCATTCTCGTTAGGTGATCATCACGCAAGCGAACCTAGACCAATCGATCTCCGACTTGCTTCTAAAAGTACAAAATGTCTACGAGTTCCTTCTTGAAGAAAATATGCTATCAAACCTTGATACAATGAAAGATACCCTCGCACGTATCGCCCAAGTGATCAGCAATTGTGCTCAGTTCATCAAGAACTATTCTGAAACAAAAAGCTTCTGTACGCCCAACCCCTTCCTTCCTTGACAATGTTCTAATCAGGTTCCACTGCAGGGAAACGAGTCGGAAAGAATATCGTGTCCGAAACGCAGGCTGCTGTCGACGATTACAGCAAGGCTCTAGATGCGTTGATGCAGCAATACCGCGACCGTGCAGTTCGCGACACGCACATCAACGTCTACCGCGTCCTCGAGGACTTGAACTTGGATGGCATGGCGTATGCAAGCGGAGCTGGACTCAATACGACAAAGAAATGTCTGGATGGCACGAGAGGAGAAATTCTGCAGGAGATTGTAGACTGGATCCACAACTCGAACGCCAATGCGCCACGGATCTTCTGGCTTCACGGTCAGGCGGGAAGAGGAAAGTCCGCCATCGCCCACACCATTGCGCTGTGGTCCCAGAACGTAGGGGGACTCGGGTCGTGCTTTTGCTTTGCACGCGACAGACAGACAGATCGTCGGCACGAAAAGATGCTGTCGACCATCGCTCGCGATCTCGCAAACTGTGACCCCGCATTTCGACGGGTGTTGGCTAAAGTTATCGGGGAGGATAACACCCTTAAGACCACACCCGACGTGATGCGACAGTGGAAGAAACTCCTTCTGGAACCTTTGTCAAAGGTCTCGGGTGGAGTAGTCGGAAAGGTTGTCCTGGTAATCGACGCATTGGACGAGAGTGGTGCCGACTCATCGCGAAAGCACATCCTGTCGGCGCTTGCATCGACGGAAGCTGCTTCTCTCCCTTCCAACTTCCGGATCCTCCTCACATCACGACCACTATCTGACATCACTCGTGCTCTGGGCAATGCTCAGCATGTGCAAGTGGCTTCTTTGGATGATGTCTCCACTGTTTTCGCCGAACGTGATATTCGTCTGTATGTATCCAACGAGCTCGGCGCCTTGGAAGACATTGGGAACAGGGAGATCGACGAGATCACTCGCAGAGCTGACGGCTTGTTCGAATGGGCTCGTCTCGCCTGCGACTTTGTCGGACCAAGTACTCTTGGTCGAACAACCGAAGAGCGGTTCAAAGAATTGATAGCGCGTGCATCTGGAAAGGGGGCAACACTTCTGGACAGTATGTATAGGTCAATCCTCGACAATCTCATGGAGAAGGCTGGAGAAACTGGACTCGCAAGGTTCCGCTCCTTGATGCGACAGATCCTTAACACATTGGAGCCACTGCCGATGGAAGGATTGCATGAGATGCGCAAGTACTTCCCACACACAGACGATCATTTTCGTATCGCCATCATTCTCAACTTTATGGGGTCATTGCTGAGTGGTGTCACCGACCGCACCGTGCCCGTCCGTCCACTCCATGCCTCGTTTTACGACTTCTTGACTGATCAATCTCGGAGTGGAGACTACTTTGTTGGGGAGGCCAGCATTCAGGTGGACATTGCTGTTGCATCACTTCGTGTCCTTCGTGGGGGTCTATGCTTCAATATCTGTGGCCTACAGAGCTCCTACTTGCTCAATTCGGAGGTACCTGATCTTGCTGAGAAAGTTAAAGCCAAAATTCAACCCCACCTCTCATACTCCTGTCGATTCTGGGCCAGGCATTTGCAGGCCTCCAAGTTTGATCCTGTTCTTGCAGATCATGTGAAGGAAATTGTGGGGAATGAAAGGATCTTATTCTGGTTTGAAGTACTGAGTTTGCTGGGTGTACTTGGCAATGCTGCACCTGCTCTTTTGAGTGCTGGGAGGTGGTTGCAGGTGAGTAACTCTGCTAGATAATGGGTTCCTTAGTAATGCAAAATTTCCAGGGGAAGAAGGGATATGAGGATGTTGTAGCACTGACAAAGGATGGTGTGAAGTTCATTCACAACCTTTCTAATGGACCCTCTGCAAGCACTCCCCACTTATATCTCTCTGCACTCCCATTTTCTCCTGAAGAGTCATTGCTATTTAAGGCTCTAAGGGCAAGGTTTCCATGCATTGCAAAAGTGGCTGCAGGGCACCACAAAGAGTGGCCATCCACTCAGATTCTGCTTCAAGGCCACACTAACTATGTCACATCAGTTGCATTCTCCCCTGATGGCACAAGGATTGTGTCAGGCTCAGAAGACAACACTGTGAGAGTCTGGGATGCTGAGAGGGGTGTGCAGATTGGCAGTCCACTTCAAGGCCACACTCACTATGTCACATCAGTTGCATTCTCCCCTGATGGCACAAGGATTGTGTCAGGCTCAGAAGACAACACTGTGAGAGTCTGGGATGCTGAGAGGGGTGTGCAGATTGGCAGTCCACTTCAAGGCCACACTGACTATGTCAGATCAGTTGCATTCTCCCCTGATGGCACAAGGATTGTGTCAGGCTCAGAAGACAACACTGTGAGAGTCTGGGATGCTGAGAGGGGTGTGCAGATTGGCAGTCCACTTCAAGGCCACACTGAGTGGGTCACATCAGTTGCATTCTCCCCTGATGGCACAAGGATTGTGTCAGGCTCATATGACAGGACTGTGAGAGTCTGGGATGCTGAGAGGGGTGTGCAGATTGGCAGTCCACTTCAAGGCCACACTGAGTGGGTCACATCAGTTGCATTCTCCCCTGATGGCACAAGGATTGTGTCAGGCTCAAATGACAAGACTGTGAGAGTCTGGGATGCTGAGAGGGGTGTGCAGATTGGCAGTCCACTTCAAGGCCACACTGACTATGTCAGATCAGTTGCATTCTCCCCTGATGGCACAAGGATTGTGTCAGGCTCAGGTGATGAGACTGTGAGAGTCTGGGATGCTGAGAGGGGTGTGCAGATTGGCAGTCCACTTCAAGGCCACACTGACTATGTCAGATCAGTTGCATTCTCCCCTGATGGCACAAGGATTGTGTCAGGCTCAGAAGACA